>Ga0306864_1001071_pt1 | contig 11564 bp, 12 predicted proteins | sample AntRauTorckE5430_FD_190448 | JGI IMG/M metagenome (GOLD analysis project Ga0306864, IMG submission 190448) | Saline lake microbial communities from Rauer Islands, Antarctica - Metagenome Torckler E5 #430 (v2) (version 2) | ecosystem: Environmental > Aquatic > Non-marine Saline and Alkaline >...
TGTTATTTATGCGCATTGCGTAAGTTGGTGTAAGTCACTATTTTATGCGCAAAATGCGCATGCACAAACACAAAGTTTTACGCCGACACCTCTGCTTATAAGGCTCAAAAGTAAAAAGTAAAATGTCGAAATTGGTTATATGAGTACGCTCTTCACATTTTACTTTTTTGTTTTTGTCAAATGTGGAGGCCAACTTTTGACATAAAAAAAAAAGTAAAAAGTGGTCCTGTCCTTCGTCAAGCGAGCAAGAGACACTTGTAGTCCAACCAAAAGCATTCCTAAAACGAACAAGAAATACTTGCAGTAGGTCAACACTCAACACATCAACACATGAACCCTGTACACAACTAAGCTCATGAATAAAATACATTAACAATAAAATCCACCGCAAATTACTATAAATGTAATTATTGTTTGAATGTATGCGAAAGAATTGATTGAGTTTGACGGTTAGATATTTATTTATTTAGGTTAGTTAGTTTGTACGACAGCTACTGCAACGCGTTAGGCAAGTTATGCCAACCTGCCCTAGAGCTGCAGAAGGGCCAGAACCAAGGTATGTTCGGACCATCGATTTCGCATGAGGAAGCTAACGGGGTATCATGGGACTGACGTTGCTGTAAATAGTAGACCGTTGTTAAGGCGGAAGATTAGATGGTAGTTGTCGTGTAGTTGTCGTGTAGTTGTCACTGCAGCTAGGTTCAATTTTGTTAAAAAAGGACATTTTACTTTTGACACTATAAGATACGAGTGTTTCCACCTTTTGGAAATAAGTCAAATCTTCATGACTGGAGGGCGCATATCGCGCATTACTTTCACATTTTACTTTTTACTTTCGTCAATAGAAGACGGCCTTAGTGGAAGTGGAGCACTTGTCGAGATAAGGAGGCAAAACCACCCAAAAATAGGGTATACGACATTTTTGAGCCAATCAGATTGCAGATGCATACCAGTTCTTATTGACATTGATTAGCCAATCAGATTGCGTTTACATTCCATATTGGCGACTTTCATTTAGCTACATTTTATTGAAATTCTTGTGTCAACCACTAATTTATACAAATCGATGGAATTTATTCGCAAACTTTTAGCGTTGATCGCAGATTACTATTGGTCCCTCCCTCCCTCCCTCCCTCCGTCCCCTTGCCATTAGATTACCATCTACCTTATATTACATAACACCAGCACAGTAAACAAGTATCGATGATAATGCAGTAATTAGACTAGGCGAATGGAGGACTATGGATGAGCCATTAACGAAATAGAAAATGGTATTTATGTTTTGCTTTTCTGTTGTGTTTTGTGACGATGATTTCGGATGCTTTCAGTTTATGTATTATGTATCTCTTACTCGTACCACATTATACAATAGGTTATATTTCCCCAATAAAGCTCCGAAGCGTTCAGAACAAGAGAGAAACTGAGAAAGAAAACAAAGCAATCGAAATCTCTCTTGCATCACGCATCGCTCGACACCACTGGTAAAACTGAATGTATTGGAAACAAACAACGGACTCTCAACCACAACCGCATAAGTCATCAACAATCTAATCAAAAGCGATCCAAAGCAAGATCAATCAATAATTCAAGATGGACTCTTCATCAATTCCAGTAATGAGATCTCCCAATGATATCATGACCTATGGTCCAAACGGTGATAACCTAGCTGCAGCAGCTATCCAGTCTCATCCTGTTGATCAAATGCAAAGAGGTCAGTTATCAGATACCGCCACATTAATCGCACCCATGACTCAATGCTTCATAGTACATTTCAAATCATGTTGCAACAAGAATCGATTCATGTTTCAAAAGCAATCCAATTTCAAACTCGAACCCTCACATATTACTCCATCACTAATTCTTCCTTTCACGTCCTCCCCATCCCCCACAGCTACAACACCCACCACATCCCTCGATTTGGACTCCATTCGACGCCTTTACGGATCCGCGCTCGCAATGCGTCTTACTACCGAACGCGTCCATGCAGCAAACGTTGGAGGACGTCTTCCGGGCCTTGACGCTCATCCTAATTCGAATATCATGTTAGAGACACTTACCGGTGATGATGTCACCATTGACTTTGGGGATTATTTGAATATCAGTACGGAAAGAGCGGTAGGGAGTATGAAGGGTAAATCAGGTGTTCATGATGCAATGGAGGCCAGGCTTGGTTTGTAAGATAAATTAGTTTGAAATTGAACTCGAAAAAATAATAATTGGTGCCAATATGAGTCTAAGGAATACGGGCAAGCACGGTATTCGACTTACTTGTCATGTCACAAAATATTGATATGTTTTACAACTAGATATCAATGGGAAGATTGGAAAGGGGTTCATGGTCTTGCGCCATCCATCATACAGACCATAGTTCATCAAGAAAAGTGAATTACCGTAGTGTATAGGCATAATATTAAATACTCGATAAGAATAATAAGTTGGAAAGAAAAAAAAGACATTGGTCCATCTCTTACTATCTCTTAATGCATTGGACTCGCCATAGATCTCGAATATTAGACACGCCATCTTTGTACTCCTGCACCAACTCCACATGCAAACCATACGTTTCACCCAAAATGTCCATCACCATCTTCCCGCATGCATCAGTGAACGCATCAGATCCACCGCCTACTCCAAAGTAATACCGTTTTGTGGCTACAAATCCGATTCCTGTTATAGGTTCCAAATGCTTCATTAGAAGTGAAGCCGTGTCTTCTGTGCTTTGGAGGGTATAAGTTGTTTCAGCAGATAAAATCATGTGATATTTTTCAGGAACAGTGACTGTAACGTTATTGCTGCTTTTGGATGTCAATGTCAATGGTCCCTGTCCCTGTGCATGATGTGAATCTCCATGCGCATCTCCGTTATTTTGCAGTGCCTTGGATAGGTCGTGCCAGTCTCCAGCAATGAGGGTACAGCATTCTTGCAAGTGTGGTATAAAGCTAGGGTGACAATTCAAAATAATATTGGGAAGTGTCACGTCTCGAAGGACAAAGCCGTTGTAATCTGTAAAGACGACAGTGAGATTTCCATTGTGTGAGTCTGCATTGGTATCAGCATTAACAGTGGCAGTAGCATGGGCATTTGTATTGCCAATCTGGCTCTTGTTCTGTGATAGTTGGACTAGTAGGCAAGCAGGCAGTCCATGCCCACAGCCCAATTCCATGATTTTACCACCTTGGCCCATTGCAAGATGAAGATCGGCATGGTTTGCATGGTGGAGATGAAGCAAATGGTTGCATAAGTCAATGCTGCATTCCCAGACTTTAAGTCCACCTTCATAAAAACCTGGGATGAGATCTGATTCATCAATTTCTGCTTTGAGCAGGCGATTGTCGTGCGTATTTGACCTGCATGATGCAATGCTGCTGTCTGTATTATTATCTGTTTCCATCATGGACGTATCAATACTATCTATGCCAATAAATGGCCGTTGGTGAATGTCAATGCGTTGGAGGGTAGATGTGATTGGGCAACGATTCGATGGACTTTTCATAGTACTCGTATTAGTAACAGTACATGAGAGTGAGACTGAATCCTTTTTCCAGGAACCAGGTGAACTTTTCATAGTTGATAGAAGGGAAGGAATGTCAAGCATATGCAATGGCGGTTTCGGTGTGCTTGATATTTCATTTGCATCGGTTGAAGGGACAGGGATAATGTTGTTACTGTTATTGTTGGTTTGAGATTTTTCTTTGGATGAAGATGTCTCTTGAATAGAATTGATTGCATTGGAACTCATATCCTTATTCCTATCAATGTCATTATCGTTGTGAATGTCATTATGAATATTAATATTAGGTGCCGAATCATTTGAGTTCAAGTCGAAACTGAATTTAAATCCCGACATGGCGAAGGGTGTATTGTGTTAGAGTCATTGCACCACTGAAGGTGTATCGATATAAGCTACTTCTACTTATTGGTTATTGGAAGGTGGTGGTGGTGGTTGTAATAAAATCAACAAAATTAGTTGTTTTCGTTGTTTGTGCGAAATAAAACTCCTTTCCCGATAAGGTAACTTTAATGCCGGGGATAAATTGAGAGACCTAAAAATAAATCCAAAAAGGCTGTACCAAAGGCACGACTAACAGGTTGACGATCCTTTCGTGGTTTGCAAGTTGCAAGCGAGAAGCAAGCGCAAGCAGGCAGTGCGATATGAATACGGTCACTCATGTCTTTCAAGTCTATGCAAAGCAGGAGTGCTGTTGGTGTTGTACTACGAAAGCATATTATGGAAGGATGAGGGAAGTACAATACAACTGTTGTTTGTGGCGAGAGAAGATATGTATTGTAGTGTTTGTGAGGTTTCCAACCCAGCAGTTGTTACAACAACAGTAGTAGGGATAAGAAATAATGAGAACCCTTCATTGCAAAATCAAGTTGATACAAAAGTACGATGCCTAGTAACAAAAGTAGCAAAAGAATTAGCAAGCTGTCAGCTGTCAGCTGAAGTTCTCATGACCCATCCATGCGAACTGATACTTCTTTCATAAAGCTTTGCAACTCGAGGAAACAATCACATAATCTTCTCTATCACCTGCTCTTAACTTTAACTAACCAACGTACATGATTGATTACGATGATGTGTTTTCTTCCTTCCTCAGCAATGGATCAGCAGTGTACAAATTCCCCAGTATTAATTGCATCTGCATGTGCTGTAATGATGCTCTTGATCGCCTTAATCATATCATACCATATAAGCAATACAAGGACCTCCAAAAGTAAAAAGTTTCCTCCCATGGCACCAGGTGGATTAATTGAAACCATCAACATTTTATCCAGCAACAACTGCCCTTGGTGGCTTCTTCAAACAGCTAAAGATCTTGATTCATCCATCTTTCGCATGAACTTATACCTACCTAGGATTCCAATGGTGTTACAAGTTGGAGATCCCTCTATTGCAAAAGAAATAATGATAGACCCGCTCACGACAAGACCTTCCACGTACAGTGTTTTCGACAGTGTTACAATGGGCAAAGCATCCATATTCACGAGCAATGGAAAATACTGGCATGATAGGAGAAAAGGTATGGCGCCAGCGTTTTCTTCGAGACATGTCAAGAGAATGAATGCAGTGGCCTTGAAAAAGGTCGATGAATGGATCCAAACAACACTCACAAAAATGGTCGAAGAGGGTCAAGCGTTTGATGTTGGGAAAGAAATGATTGGGATCACTATGGATAGTATCATCCAAACTGCTTTCGAATATACCATGACCGAGGATGAGAAAATTTTATATTTTCATGAGCTTGATTTATGCCTGAAGGAATTCATGGAAAAATCTGCTATCAATCCTTTTCGGCAGCTGGTTGGTTTGCTCATCGCAGATAGACGCAGGGCCTTTGTTGCCGGAAAAATGGTCTCATCTCTCTCTCTCAAAATGATACAATCTTATCATGTTTTAGAAACTCGTACGAAAGGAACCATTATCGATTGCATAATGAACAATCAATCCTACGAGAACAATTTAGAAAGAGCTGCTGATATCACGACTCTGCTCATTGCAGGGCATGACACGACAGCATATTCACTTGCTTGGATACAAAAAGAGCTAGCGAAGAATCCTAACGAACAGCGTCGGTTAAGAGATTCACTTCGCTCCATGGACCCAAAAGAATGGAACCATTGTGAACACCTACATAAAATTGTTAAGGAAGGCATCCGGCTTTTTCCAGTCTCAGCTGGAGGCGTCGTAAGAGTACTTGGTAGAGATTTCGAGACGAAAGAGGGTTATCTTTTGCCGAAGAGAGCGATGGCCATTTTTCCTGTCATGAATATGTCGCGTGATCCCACAGTTTTGAGAATGCCGACTGTTTCAGTCCATCACGTTGGGATAATCCTACTAAGGCAATGAATGATGCATACATGCCTTTTGCTTTGGGCAAACAGAACTGCATTGGGCAATCATTAGCAAACGAGCAACTGCATTGTATTGTCCCTAGGATCATTGCAGAATTTGACCTGAGTGTGAAAGATGAGGGGACAGCAGAATATTTTATGACCCTGAAGCCAAGCAAGACCATGCTTTGGGCAACGAAAGCAGAATGATCATTGCATAGAGTCTTATCGCCTTCCAGCGCCATTGATTGAGCGATTTGCTTCATTGGATTTTAGAGTATCGTACCAAGATAGTACATTTTTGGAATACAATGTCAATTATTTGGAAGAAGGACGGGAAACTAAAATAAATGAAAACCGTTATTCCTACTGTACCTGCTGGTTGTATTATCACGCATAGTATTCAGTTTGGGGGGAGAAAGGGGGGAAAGGACTAATCTACCTAGAGTAATATGAGGGTAAAAGGGGTGCTCCATGCAACTCTCGTACATACACTACTGTTGTTGTTGTTGTGCCTTGTGCCACCTATCGTATCTAGAGTATCTAGAGTATCTAGTATCTAGAGAGAGAGTGCTCAAGCTCCAGACACTATTATGCGGCGGCATGATGGATATTAATGCTTATGTAATGTTGTGTAATATGCAGAGCATGTACAACAGTGGCAGTCCCCTCTAAGTGAGAAGAAATACTACTGTGTAGGCATGCAATGTGACCTTCTGCCTTTGCGTCGAGGGCTCGTGCTAGCGTGCTGTACCCATGCTGGGTTATCAATGACACGTATCGTTAATCGGTACGATACGCTTCTCAGTTCTGGAAGAATCATCATATCTCTAGCACGGCACTATGACACTATCTACAATCTAAAACTTACCGTCGTTGCAATAGTAAGATCATTAGTAAAAGGTGCTGCCCAAGATGATTATGTTTCGCGCTGCTTTCATGGTTCTTTTCCCCACCACGGTTCTATCTCTAGCTCTAGTCCCACTCGGGAACAACATCGTCGCCATAACGGTGTTGCCCAAGATGATTATGTTTCGTGCTGCTTTCACGGTTCTTTTCCCCACCATGGTTTTATCTCTAGCTCTAGTCCCACCCGTCCCACCCGGGAACAACATCGTCGCCATAACACATGCCGCTGGTCGGATGGGAAAGGCGCTAGCATTGCAAATACGGGAGGATGCGGTTCTTTCTGGTACACCGTTTGAAGAATTACCAAAAATTCGTGCAATTGTTCGATCAGAGTCTGAGGCCATGGCTGTCAAGTGTGATCTTGGAGGGGTGAAAATGGAGGGAGGTAAAATGACACCAATCCCGCTCAGTTGGCTAGAGACAGTGGTTGTGGAAGATTGCGAAAACACAAAAATGCTTCAATCAGCTTTTGAGGGATCTGGGTGTGCTATCTTGTGCGATGCCTCTCACAACGAGATCATATGGAAGGACGACACGAATAATAAAGATGGCGAGGGTATGTGTTCCATCTCTGTCCCCATGGCTGAGAACAATGCTCTATCCAAACGGCTTCTTGCAGAGATAGAGGCGGCATCTTCTTGTACCACGCTTCGTCACGTTGTTATGCGATCTTCCATGGGCCTATCGTCAGGAGTGTCGAAAGAGGCAGCCAATTCGATGGGAGGAGAGGCAGCGTTGGCAGGACCAAGGGAAGCGGAAAAGGCACTGAAATCAAGTGGACTTGATTACACAATTCTTCGGCTAGGTGCTCTCACAGATGATGGGGGAAACGTGCCTTTGATTTTCGGAGTTAAGGACTCCATCCTTGAGAAGAGACTGGATAGTACGACTTCTCAACGGCCGCCCATATTGTCCAGGGCGGATGCAGCGAGGGCTTGTACATTTCTACTGAAAGAAAGATCAGCATTCAAAGGCTTAATTATTGACTGTGCGTGGCATCCAAAGTATGGAAGGAGTAGTGTTGGAAGCGAAGAGGCGGTCAGTGCAGCCGGGCGACAAGATCTGAACAAGGCAATTCGGGATGGAATGTTTGTTATGTAGCATGCAAATAAAATGTGAAATTCGTGGTAACGAGTAGAAGGATTGTAGGATCAGAGAACGAATCAAATCTGTTCATGAAGAATCTACCCTATTAGCAAGGGTCAAAAGCTACTCAAGGAAAGCATTTGTGTGTTATTAGCTGTTATGATCGGGGCCTATTTCAATGATGTCCAAGGGAAGAATAGATAATAATAAATAATAATACTAATAACTCAAAGATTAGGATAGATAGATATGTGTGTGTAAATTAAATTGAAACTATAATCATGGCATTAATGGGAAAGTGCTTGGATGCACGACCAGTTAGTTTTATGCTTAGAACGTGTAGGTTCGTATGGTAGGCTATGTTAGGATATCCTTCTCGTAAAATTGGTGATATTTAGATTTCTGATGAACACGACGTTCGACGTTATAAATTTTAAATTTTGACTCTTATCTTCTACTATTGCCCCGTCGGGCGGCCACAAGAGTGTAGAAGGTATTTTCGACAACACACAACACCGCTCACCAGAACTCTTACCTTTGAAACAAAGTACAAAGTGCGACGAAGGGTGATAGAGTTGTGTCAGCTGCGAAACCTACACTTTCCATGAATTGTTCACGACGTCGACGAAGAGAGTGCCTCCACCTGCTTCTAATATGTTCAATCATTGTATCTCTCATCTCATTAATGTACCATGACCTCCAAATAGCACAGGACATGTTTACCCGTCCTTCTCTCACACAAACAACAATTGATACTTATTTAAAGCAGAAGAAGATAGCCCCAGTTTTAGGAGGGCACGATTTAGATCCACCATATACACTAAATCTGAAACAGAGTCCTGCTTCCAATGAACCAAATCTTCAAGCAGAGATTGCTTTGGCACCGGATATGGGTTCGCACCGATTCTATTCCGATGCAGTCTTTGCATATACCAATACAATGCAATTTGATGAAATAGTCCTGTTCATTACAACATTGCGACAGTCAGGGTTTGACGGAGATATAGTCTTGTCCGTGAACCTGGATAAAATAGCGAACGCTAACACTACTAGTACTGACGAGCAGGATCGACAAAACCTGATCAAATTCTTAAAATATCATTCTCAGCCATTGGGTGGCGTCGTTGTTTACAATGGAGTTATTCGAAGTCAAGAGACGGATGAAACGCTTGGCCATGATATGGATGTGGAAGAGGACCTTGCCTATCTGAGAGGACTCTATAGAATCAAGGGAACCGAAGAAATTCTAGAAGATGAAAGGATAGCTAGAACCATTGGAGTGGCGAGGTTTGAACTATTTTGGGTTTGGTCTCAAAAATATAGCCCCACCAGTCGCATTTTGTTGATTGATGCACACGATACCTTCTTCCAGGAATGGGGGGCGATAGGAATAGGATCTCAAAGGACTTGCTCACATGGAAATCGTACAAGTGCTGATATTTCGTCAGTGCTGCATATTTACGAAGAGAATAAGAAAGGCATGACACATCGACTGGATAAAATCGAAAATAGGACTATGATTGTGGAAGCATATAAGGATCACATTGTCTTGAAGTTTTTATACAACGAGAACGTAATTACGCCAGCATCGACTCATGGTCATCAGAAAGCTATCGAGACATACCTTCGAGCCATGGTGAAACAATTTGACAACACACAGTGCTACAAATATCGATGTGAATGGGCTTTCCAAAATTATATTTCCTATTTGGGAGTGCTTTTGAGCACGCCAGAAATTGATGAAGTTAAGATTCATATGCAAGGTACTGGGGCTGTGAATTCCATTGGGCAAGACATTCCACTGAATACGTCCAAGATATATAATCCTAAGACTCATATCGTCACGAATTTGCCAATGGGACACGGTCATCAGCCATCTTGGAGCGTGCATCAGTACAAGGAGGACGAAGAACTTTACCAGATTATTAATAACACGAAGAAGGCGCTTGTGAGAGCAATTGATTATAATAGACCGCTGCCGCTCGTCCAAAGTTTTGATTCTCTTCACAAAACTTCAATCTCAGCAAACAGGAAACCTTTAATTGGTCAACATCGCCAAGACAAGAATGCGATCTTTAGCATTGTGGACGCTACAAATTTGAATAAGTTGGCGCTGTTCATCTTATCCGCTAGAAATACAGGCTTTGAAGGTGATATTGTTCTGCATACGCCAAAGTTGGACGGTAGTGATGTCGGTGCTGGAGTTGCAGACTTTTTGAGAAAACAAGCTGCCCATAATTATGTTGTGATTTATGAGGGTGATATGAAAATAGAGGGGAGTCAATGGATTCTCCATGATTTTTACGAAGACCGCTCAACTGGAAAGCATATTCCAGATCCAAGACCGCCTAGGCCGAGAGATCTGGTTTCTATTGAGATGTTTGCTGCCTGGACTAATTACTACGATCCAAGTAGTATCATCATACTACTTGATGGGGAACAGTCTTATTTTCAGAAGAATCCATTAGAATGGTACTGGAACAAATGCCACGACTTGGAAATAAATTTTAACATGGAACACGAGAGCGTTAAAAGATTCAAGAGACTTGATGAACAAGACAAATTCGTCGCCGATGCTGTACGTGGGATGTTTACTACTGCCGACTTGAATGCATTTTCAGATAAAAGTCTGTTGATCCCGAATGCGATTTCTGGTCACCAGGAGACTGTAAGAAACTTTCTCACTGACATGCTCAACACTTTTGAAGCCTTCAAGTGCTACCAGTATGGATGTGATTGGGCTGCTATCAACTATCTCTGGTATAAAGATCGGCTCTCAGGCATTAGCTCGATATCATATCAAATGGCAGCTGACAAATACGGTGACGGTATCATTCATGCGCTACCTAGCTTCGCGGTTGTGAAGGAAATTAAATTGTTTGATGAAAAATATACAGTCTTCAAGAACTTGGATGAGTCAGTATCCCCAATCGTTATCGGATATGACTATGATGAGCTGAAGACGCATTTTGAAGAGGTTGCAGAGAAATTACTAGCCAATGCTTGAATTGAATTATGAACTCAGCGCTTAAGCACCAGACCTCCTGTTGTGGGAGATTATCTATTATAATGATGACGACTCAAATTGGCATGCACGAAGTATAAGACATCCATGCTATTCGTTTGCGTTGTGAGCCAGCTTAGATGAATGAAGGTGGAGTTCACATCAAATCCAGAGATAATAACTCATTGTAGCTGCAATCTTTCATTGGGTTCTTATTTCATAATCATTTTTCAGGCTCATTCGAAATTCCGATGGTACATTCTATGGCCTTTGTCTGTCTGTAATTATTAGTGATGTTGATGCATCCACATGATGTCAATCATTTGTAATTCAAGCCCGACGGGTGCACAAGAAAGCCTATGTAAATGTGCAGAATTGATGGGAGCTCATGGGAGCAGTGTTTTCGTACCGGGGAAGAAAGCATCTCGAAAATTAATTTTTAAATTCGAAAACCAATGCGAAAAGACAAAACTGTCGAACTCTTCCCGATGACGTCAAGCCGACAAAGTATTGCAAATAATGACGTCACGTTTGCGAAAACCCGTCTCTCATCTTTTTGACTGTCTATTTACTACGCACACTTTCTACTAGTCTGGTACTTGCTATTACCCTTTCAGAAGTAGTTGTCATTTTGAAAATAAAGTTTTTTTAAAACCGCGATTGTGAGATTCACACCGCAACGTAAACAACAAGCAACCTCCGTCAACTCTCGATTATACATGCTGTAGTA
>Ga0306864_1001073_pt1 | contig 11559 bp, 9 predicted proteins | sample AntRauTorckE5430_FD_190448 | JGI IMG/M metagenome (GOLD analysis project Ga0306864, IMG submission 190448) | Saline lake microbial communities from Rauer Islands, Antarctica - Metagenome Torckler E5 #430 (v2) (version 2) | ecosystem: Environmental > Aquatic > Non-marine Saline and Alkaline >...
ATCGCTGAGATTCAAGACAATGGTATCAGTGTATCCAGGTACACAGAAGAAATGGTTTGACCTTCCATTTAGACAGATTACAGTGGACGTTGGAGCAGTTGGCAAAAAGATCTTTATCGAACGTTTCAAAGAAATCCTATACCGATATGGCTGCAATGTACTTTGAAGATGCCGATTCAGAGGACGAAAGTTGCGATAGCAGCGCCGATGATGTACTAATTGATTCTATTGCTGAGATTACTAAAGGTATAGGAGACATCAAAAAATGAGCATCTGGTGTCAGCGCTACACAGAGGAAGGGACGAGAAAAGTTCTCCAATCGAATGGTTGACACTTGACACACCGTCATAATAGGTGTTGCGCGCCGACTAAAGTATACTATCTAGCTATCATAGTTTCTGAGACTGCAGTACATAATTGTAGTGTGTTATTTATTCATCTTTATCTGTCAAATTGTAAAATTAAGTATCTTACAATGTGTGAAGACCAGATTATCGTGAGAATTAATAGTAGCAGCAATATCACGAACAACAACGATGACGACGACACGCTAAGAACTCCGAGATCGAGGACTAGACCTGGAATTCAGCAAGTCATTGGTCAATAATTTGGGCTCATTTTGGGCATATTGAGACAGAAAATCAAATTTACTCATGCTTTTCCTTGCTTTCATCTGTATCTTGCTTTTGATCACCTCCAATCGAGGGTTTTTCGGTGATAAATTCGATAAACTTATCGGCAGGAAGCCAGAGGTAGTTTTCCGCAAAGCGATTCAACTTACTGGAAGCCGGGGAAAAACTAGCTCCAATCAAAATCGCATCGAGAATCACAAAAAATATGAAGAACATTCTAACCTTGGGGTAGTCCTGCCACAACCTCAATTCATTTTGAAAAGGAAGGCGGGAGAAAAAGTCATCAGAATCGAAACTGTCGGATTCATTCTGAATAGAGACAACAGACTTTGGCGGAACGACGCCTTCAATAATATTCCTCAACAATTTGCTGATATCATCAGTGGATACTGACACATTATTTTGTTGCTGTACGTTCCAATACATGCCATGTGTGAGATCGACAACAAGAAATATGGGTTCTCCATCGAAACGGACTTCCAACTTGTCCAGGAGAGAACCCCATTTTTTAGGATTAACCCATACAAACTCATATTGCCCCCTGATGGAAGGAAGTGCATTCGTGACATAGTTGCGAAGTTCCCGAAGGAAGGGTCTTGTTCGCTCGCTGTGTGGATCGACGATGCCAATGGCAAGAAACTTGTAGTCATCTAACAAAGCTTCTTGATTCCTTACAGTCATTTCCGGAACAACCGGGTTTAAATTGGAACTCACGAATACATTCAGATTAATATCCGTGAAATCATCCCTGAATATTTTCGTTTGAGCAATATCACGTTCGACTCGCACCAAGACAGTGGACGATCTCTGTCTCGTGATACCTTTGATCCAAGCCTCATTGGCCTCATTGTGCTGCAGTGTTACAAACGATACAGAATGGTGTCGATATTTCATTGCAACACGCTCGAACTCCTTTGGAATTTCAGTTGAAGTATATAAAACGAATGCCACTTCTTTTTCGCTTGATCCTTCTATGAAAATATCTCCATGCCTACTGAAAGATTTGATTGGAGCACTCGAGAGTTCGCTAGCAAACGAAGAGAGGCCTTCGTGGTCAAGATCACAATCCAAAGTATTAGACATCCCGTCTGCGTACCATCTCACTGTCGGGTACATAGCGACTTCATTCTCTGCACATAATTCCGATTCTTGAGCGCAATTCACTGTGCGGAACAGAGCTGCAGGCAGCGTAGTGGACAAATCATCGAGGACTGGTTGCAACATTTTGGAGAATGGGCATTCTGGATCTATAAAAGATACTAAAAACGGTTTGGCGTTAGTTGGGTCATTGATCGCACCAGTAAAATTAAACGTATTTAGTCCTTTCACTGCAGAGGTAGCCAAAACGCGACCGAGAAGGCACAGCAAGAGAGTGATAAATTGCTGCATCTGCATTCCGGAGACTTGTCGAATTTTAGATGAGTCGTCAAATTAAAGAACGAAAAAAAACGTAAGGATCTTTTCTCCTCTCGTGTATGAACTCAAGCGGGAATAATGGCTTCTTTATTAAATGCCATCATGAAATCTGAATTTTAATTTGAAATGATTGGGTGCCGATCGTAGATTCAGAGTTTCCTTGAGGACCACGCCGATTGAATGCGTAGATTGAAAGATATTCTAATATGGAAAAAGGTAGAGCAGATTTCTTTCATGCTATTCAAGTTTTGAAAGAAATGCGTTTACGCGAACTTCTCAATATCACTCGACAATCCTTAATAATAGCTAGACTACAATGCGCTCATCTTTGCACGAATGTCACTTGCTTCACTTGTTTTTCCTTGCACTTCTAGAATGCGAGCTAACATCTCCCAGCTTCCTTTGATGCGTGGAAAGCTCTCGCATGCTTTCCTGAACTCTTGCCTACAGTTGAATAAAAAATGTGCATGGTTAGGAGGAAAGGTGCACAATCTATTTATTTTGTTGGAATGCTCAAATGTACTTACTCGCACGAAGGAAAATCTTTTAAACCTGCGTACACAGAACCAAGAATTCTATGTGCCTGAAGACGCAACGGTGTATACTGCGCCGCGTACTTTTCGTCGTCGATATCGCTGGATCCAGAAGCTAAGAGCTCATCAAAGAGAGGCTTTGCAGCATCCAACAAATTACTAGCATTTGAAGCAAAATCTTTAGCGGATTCTAGCTTTCCCGAGGCGGCATTCTGTTCTGCCTTCTTTTGGTAGACTAGTCCAAGGTTCATCATTGCTTTTGCTCTGACTTCTGGACATTCCATGCCCTTGAGGAACATCACTTCAGCCTGAAGTTTATGAAATTTTGAGTGATGAAGGCAGTATATCGTTCATTTTACATAATGCATTAATTTTGATACTTACATCATCAATGTTATCGTTTTCGGCCAGAACAGTTCCCCAGTTCAACCAAGCACCTGTTGAAAAACAATTTATAGCATGGTTAGCCCCAAAAGAAAGAGAAATCTAATAGCAATCGAACTGCGTAATCTATACTTACCGCCGAACTTTGGATCTGCGTTAGTAGCTCTCGCGTACATTGCCATTTCAGCTTTTGTGTCTCCTTTTGCCCCAAGCTTGATCCCCAAATTATAGCACAATTCAGCGTCCTCTGCATTCAGTTTGACACTCTTCGTATACGCCTCAATGCTTTCATCGTCTTTGCCCGATTCGCTTAAAACCACCCCGAGCGAAAAAAGAGCATCAGAATCTTTATCCTCAAGCAGTTCTATGACCTTCCGGAGTTTCATTTCTGCTTCGTCATATTTCTTTTGTGTCAGTAATATTTCAGCCCAGTCTTTAAGACAAGTGGTACACTTAGGATTTAGAGCAAGAGCCCATTGAAAATGTGTAGCTGCACCCTCCAGGTCTGGAATTCGTCTCAAATCACTACCTCTATTCTTGAGACGACGAACGTGTTCTACTCTATCTTCGATCAAAAGAAAAGCCCCTAGAATATATCTAGTTCCCTGCAAAACTTTTTGTCCTCCGTGACGAACCGATCCTGGTCGAAAAGTGCCATGTCCCACATCCATGGGAAGTATAGAATCCATGTGTTCGTAAAATGTCCCACCACCCTTATATTCATCTTGTGGTGTCATTGCCAACGTCATGGCCAAAATTCCATTGTCAACATGTACGTCTGTTCTGGGATGCGTGACATTATATTTCAGCAGTGACACGGAATGTGCTCGAAGTACACTCGGACTACTGACAATTTCTGGAAATAAATTGGACAGCAATGGAAACAGCGTAGTTTCTAGTTTGTCGTTGAACCATTTTCGTGTGTTTGGTAGATTTGTGAGCCAATCGCCTCCTAATTTGTATTTCCCAGACGTGTACTCGTTGTTGTCGACCCCTTCTTCCTGCGCCATCTTTATTACTAGAGCAGCTTCATCTGCTGAAAATAAAGGCTCGCCTTTGGTAACTTTTATCAAGTCAAGCGGAAATCCGAAGCCCTCGCTGAAATCTTCTGGTGGAGTGGGTCCAAAGGAGAATGACTCAAACGAGGTTCCATTTTTCAAATTAACAGAGGCATCCCAACTTTCATCATTATTTGATGACTTCGCACAATAAAAAGATTCACAGCTCACTGCGCAGTCCTGAGAATGCTCTTCTTTGTTCTTTTCTATTGCCCGGGTGAATTCTGGACCAAATTTCGCACCCAGCAGTTCCAGTTTCTTTTCAAGCCCAGTGTCAGCGCCTGCTCCTCCTCCTCTGAGATTGTTAAGTAGATCCATATTGGATCCATATTGGCATTCGAACTCAATGCAACCTTGATCTTGACCTTGCTCTAGAAAATAGTCACTGCGTACTTTCCTGACAGGGCCTAATCTCATCGGCGACCAATTTGCTGCCATTTCCATTGACTTCACTTTTTCATCCAGGGTTGCGCCTTCTGTGGTGTACTGTCCATAGTTATGTTCCCCTCTCTTCCAGAGCTCCAGCTTGGCAGACCTCAGCCTTTCTTCTAAACTTGAATCATCTGCAAATGCTTCATAGATATTTCCGAGCACAATGAATAGAGTGAAATGTGTTACTCTCATGTTTGCTTAGTGATCGTGGCGTTTGTGGTACAGTATCTTATGATGGAATATTATGATATTCAATTGCAAGTTGAAGGTTTTGTGTTAGTGGATTTTTATGCGCGCGGCGGCAGTCGAGGCGGCGGCTGCTAGCAATTTATGATGGCACATCGGTTTCCTTTACGTCAGTGCACTTTATATTTGATCAAGTTTTTATTAACTAATAGTAGCAAATAGCAATCTAGCAAATTCTATTCATTATATAATAATAGTAATAGAATTACTCTCTGCGCAGAGCCTTGCACCCTTGAGAATGACGAACTGCCTAATGGTTCACTCATTCAGTGTTTTCATTGAACGATTTGGCTGTTAAAATTGCCTCGTCGTTTGACCTCTCAATTTCTGTCATTGTTCCGTCATCCTCCTCTAATAGATTGTCGTCATATTCATCGTTGTCCACCATTGGTGCCTCCTCGTGAATGCTCATATTACACTGATCTGTGGTTTCTTCCTGCTGAACTCTATCGTCCAATGGCGTCCTCGAAGATGACTCATACCTCATATTCATCTGCTTCATTACTTCAAGACAGAAACTGGACAGTTCTGCTCGACTTTGCAACACTTGACCAATGATCTGCCACGATTCGACATGTTGAGCTATGACCTCATATTCGATGAACCTTTAGCAGCCACAAACAGTTTGTATTTAGTCACTGTGAAGCATTAAATGAAAATAGAATCATCAAGATCTTACCCTTCGTCTGCTTCTACAGTTAGAGCTCGAAATGCGCATAATTGAATCCATTCTCTTGGATGATCCCGTACAAACTCTTTGATCACAGTATGAAATATTTTTACTTTTTCATATGGGATGTCAATGCTAAATTTGAGGTACACAAAGACTTGAGCCTTTGGAGATCGAGCCGCATTGATGATACGAGTCTTTGCCAGCGCACCATTCGAAATTGTGGCAACCTCGTTTGATAATCCATTCCTTACAGTTGTGGTAAAAAGCGTTATGCCTTGCACAAACCAGGGTTGACTTCCATTAATTTTTGCATCTTCGGTAGGTTCAGAGATACTAATGCAATCACCAATGTCATAGGGTCGACGAGCAAGAATGAGAAGCAAGCCCTGGAAATACTCCGATCCAGCATCATTTACTAGAAAGGCCAAAGGCACAAGAATACCTGTATTATAAAAGGAAAAGGGCAGCAAAATTACGTTGAGACAATTGTATTACTGCCTGTAATATGTAATTCTACGATGTCGTACGCACCAGTCATGGACAAAAATACATTGAAAGGATCCACCCCCTGGATCCAAAGGGTCACAATAATAATCAAAAAGTAAAAGACTATGTTGAGCAGTTGCTCAAACGCATCATCTAATTGTGCAGAATTCAACGTTCTGGCTCGAAACATTTTGATGCGCTTGTACACCTCGTTGCAAGTCTTGATGAAGTCTAAAACGCTAATATCCCCATGTCTATTAGGCTTGAACAATCGCTTCAGTGTCTTTGCTTTTGCTCTGTCTAATGAACCGTCGTCGTTAAGAGCAACAATAAGGAGCGTCTCGAACTTCAGCTTATCTGATTCGGGGGATCTCATCATTAGGCGTCTAAAGACTCCCTCACTTGACTCAATGCAATGCTTTTGCGTGTCTGAAAGACCAAAAGGCACAGAGAGAGGATGATCTGTGTCCATGTAATGTAATGTTTCCTTAAATTGTAAAATTGTTCGGATTGAAGTGTCTTTCCATGCCAACTTTGGCTTTGTCATCGGCTCTTCCCATTCCAACAACTTTTCTATCTCTGCCTTTTTGGTCGAGTCGATCGAATTAGCACGCTGTGCGTGCTTTGAGCTTTTGCTTGATTTCCACTTGCTACTTCTATTCGAACTTTCAGTCTGATTACTTACCATTTGGTGGAGGTCTTCTTGTTTTACACTTTTCAACGATGATTCACTTTTTGATCTGGACTCCTCCAACTTCAGCTTTGATTGCATTCTGCTAAACAGTAAACCACTCCCGCCTTGAGCTCCAAGCCCGCCGCGATGGATAGGATGCAAATTAAACGAAGCAGCATCCTCAATTTCTTCCGCCAACAACGAAATTTCAGATATGAGAAGAACCTTCATCATAATCTGTTCCATTCTTGGGCCATATGTTGCGTACTTTTTTCTGCCTAGAAACACTGCCACTAGCACTCGTTTCATCATTGTTAGGAAAGAACAAACTGCGCACGAAAGCAAACATGAAGCGTACCACGGATTCGAGGTAACCGTTCCGCTTGGATTGGATTCGTTAAAGATTTCAAACATACTTTGCCAGTAACCCCAGTGGTGCACAATTCGTTTATCACCATATAAGATGCCGAAATTGGAAATGGACCAGAAAAGTAATACGGTCGGCCAGCCTTTTACCTGCATTGCAATTAGGGTGATGACTTTCCCAAAGATCATTAGTGCTAGCTTTGTTTCCATGACTACTACGTCAATACAGACAAATTGTGAAACTTGAGCCACCATGAAAGTTATGAAATGGCGGATGGCAAACAAGATCCACCATGAATACGATGCCCCAAGAAATCCAATCGGGTTACCAGCTATATAATACATGATAGCTGCTACCCCCAACATTGGTATCCATATATAGCATATAACCTTGATGGCATGCACAAATGCGTCATTCCTTCCTTGGACGAAGATGACAAATTTTGAAAGTGAAAACAAAAAGTTACTGTAGAGTGCTTTTGATATCCTAGCTTCGCTCTTGTGCAACAGCTTATCTTCTAACTTCTTTGTGCCATCCAAAGATTTAGCATCCCCCGAGCCAGCATTACTTTCATAAATTCGAGAATCTCCTACTGTTGATAGCAGACAAACTGATGGTCTAGACGAACCATCGATATGCTGATTCGCAAACAATTTAGTTTTTCGTTGCCGATTTTGGGAAGAACGCCGTTGAGATACCTTTTGAATCATTCTAATTCGTTGTGCTATGTCTCGAAGCTTGGGAGGAGGTGAATTTATAATAAGTGAAGATTCGCTCAAACCAAAGGTCTTCGTCGACGAGGCGCCTTCAATAACCGGGGGTAACTTTGATACTATACTAGCGCGCATCATCATATTAGATCTACCATTACTTCTTGACGAAATTGGATCAGGCCCTGTTTGCTGTGCGTGGACACATTCCTCTTCTTCATTGCTCTTGATTGCTCTAAGAATTGTAATTTCTGCTTCCGCCTGAAATGTCCTCTTCTTCTTCTCTGTAACCTCCTCAAGTAAACGCTTTGAAGATTTCAGGGACGTCGACAGTAAAGCACTAGTACTTGGTTTGGAATTGTCTTGCGTCATTGTATTTTTATTAATACTGGATTCAAGAAAAAATGCTTTATTGATGACTGAATGAAATCAAAGTGTAGAAGACGACCGAATTCAATAATTCTACAAGAGCCTTAGTTGAAGAAGCACCTCCTCTGCACCATTAAAATTAATTTTGAATTAGATACATTATTTTAAATATGGCATCACCCCAAAATGTTGATGAGTGCCTATTAATAGGTATTCAAGCCGCACGCGCAGAGACTGGTTTTGAACTTGCTGGAAGACCGCTTTTACATCCTAATTCACGAGCTTTTGCAAAACATTCATGAGCTTTCGTCACATCCCCCTTTTCAAGATAAAAATTACCTGAAAGACGGATAAGCTCGAGCTTATATGAAAGAGATACTTTTTCATCAGAGAGAGCAAGTTCAGATGCTTGGAGAGCGGACTTAATGGCCTCATCAATTTTGCCTTGGGATTGATGGAGCGTAGCAATGTGATGGATGCACTGCAAAATAGTATCATTACTCTCCGAAGTGCTTGCTGTTTCAACTGAAATGGCTTGGTTGAAAAAATCTATAGCTTGCGTTGGATTGCCGTTCTCAGCTGAGACTGCGGCGATATTGAAAAGAACAGTTGATATATCTTCAGCATTGCAAGAATTTGATCGCCGGATATCAAGGCAATCTTTGAATGTCATGAGGGCGAGCTCATAATCCTTTTCGTTGAAGTGAATATTAGCAATAGCGAAAAGAGTAGTCGAGATATCGAAGTGATTATCTCCGAGCACTCTTGATTTCAAAGAAAGGGCCTCTTCGTGAGCCCCTATTGCAGCATCCAAAAATCCTAAGCGACTGCATATTTGACCAACAGAAGAAAGTGCAGTTGCTTCCGTTAAGAGATCTCTCTTCAGAGAAGAACGCTGAGTGACCAAAGAATGTTGATACACTGCAAGAGCCTTTCGAAGGGACTGATCGTCTCCGTTCAAGCAGTGCGTTCTTGCAATATTGTGGAAAGAGGCGATGATTTGCGGATCAGTGAGTGGGAGAATTCGACGGAATTTTTCCATTGAATTCGTGAAAGCGTTCAGGGCACCGTCGAGGTCTTGCATTTGTAAGCAAACATTACCAATCTTTTCCAATATCAGAGCAGTGCGGATGTGATTGTCCCCGAAGGAGTACATAGTACTCCGAAGCGCGTCATAGTAGCTTTCAAACGCAGGCGCCCATTCACCATTTGATGCCAGTAGATCCGCCATGAGATCCTGAGCTATCGCAACGATTTTGCTTTCTTCACCGAAAAGTGTCATACAGTGCATAATCCATTTTTCATAAAATTTAAACGACTCTTCTACCACGCCGGGACCACGCATCTGCATCTTCTGCACCTGCTGCAAGAAATCATCCATCATATATTCTTCACTCTGTCTGTTATTAGCTTCATTCATTTCACTCATGCGTGTGTTCAAGTTATGTGTTTATGTAGAATGCAGACTTCAGGAGACAGCATGATATTCGGACAAATTCCAGTTGAAAGATCACTTTCAAGTTGAAATTGATGATGATGCAGGCTCAGGGTGATGAGTGAGTGAGTGATCTTGAGTGATGATGTCAGATGTCATATATTATCCCTCATAAGTAGGTGGACGGTCGTGTTTGGTGGAGACATTTCTAAATAATTTCTTCATGGTCTCCGCATAGTCCTGTTGGGGAAAGTTGGCAACATTCATATTATAGAAACAGATATTGGATGTAGGCATAGACATTAACATAGAATCATCGTTGTACTGTTGTATTACCTTTTGTATTTTACACAGATCAGTAGGCTTTCGAGAATAGTTTGTTTGGTGTTCTCTATCAAAAGCCTTGATCAGCCCCGGGACGAATACAAATAATATTGAGAAGTTCAACGACAAAAATGGTAATGCAATCAAGAACAACACACTTTCTTGATACTTGTCATATCAGCTATATAGCCAAATAGAATTCGGAGACTCACTCTTCTACTTCATTATTTCAGTGTTTTACGAGATTGTTTTTGAAAGCTGATCTATTCGTGTGAAAAATTTTTAGGGTGTGTTTCGGGGAAGAGATGACGATGAATGAAGAATTATCATTCCTACCAACAAGAAGAGTTTATTTACAGCAAGTTGTGAGGAGCATAGGTGACAATAAAAGAAACGCTTGCGAGAGAAAATACAATATTTCACAGGCGGGACCTGGCAGATAGATGTCAACCCACCACATCTCCTTCTTCCTCGTCCTTTAGTAGAAGATGCACTCGTATTCACAGTGGCGTGAAGACCCATGAGTCAAGTCAAAGCAAGCCATAACGAGCTGGTATTATGATGTGTACGATTACAACATCAAGTTTAGTCATGTCAAAAGCCTTGAACGTCATGTAAGGAAAAGTGTCTGAATTTGTTATGATGAGAATCAAAAATGTCTGAATTCAGCTGAATTTACTAAAATGAATGTTGGAAAACAGGAGCCGGAATTCTCGAATGGCCAGGATTATTAAATTCTGTCTTGGAACAGTCTTGGAACCTTGCGTTCTCCTTCCTTTTACGTCCTTTCTTTACAATACTGAAGAATATATACAATTGGAAAGAAAGTTAAATGAGTGAATTCCTTCAACCTTTCGCTTCGTCATTTCCAATGCAGGTTAGTTTCCCTGACTAGTTGTTACCACTAGATTGGTGTGTGCGACCCACCAGAGGCTCAGGCGCATGACAATCGTCGTGTCTAGTTTTGTGACAAGGGGGGTGATGGGAAGAGGTGTTATTTACATTCTACTTTGCCGCTATTAATCTGCTCACCACTCCATACCCCCTAATTCCTAATCCCTTATACTACTCAATACTCATCCATCTTTTTATCATTCATCCTTTATTATAGTTGATGCAGATCTTGGAAAACGATCAATTATCTGATATTATTGCCTGGCATCCGAATGGAGAAGGTTTCATCGTCAAAGACAAGGAGAGGCTCGAATCTGAAGTTCTTCCATCTTTCTGCAGGGAAGCCAAGTACACTAGCTTTAATAGAAGATTGAAACGCTGGGACTTTCGTATTCAGCGCCGTGGTCACAAGAAATCATCATACTTCCACCCCTTATTTTTCAGAAATGACTACGAAAGCTTGAAGAGGTTACATCCTTTACCCCAGAAGGCCTACCATAAGAAGTCGAAAGCTGCCAAAGCAAAGTCAGCGATTAATGTGGCCGCAGAACGCACAATTGAACGTAATGGAAGAAAGCGAAAGCCTCAAAATATTCCTCAAGCAACTAACAGTTATTCAAGGAATTCTTATGGTGTGACACAAAAGAAGATTGGAATGCATGATGCCAGGACCGCCGTTCAGCAGGATATCCAGGGACACAGAGGCCTTCGCCAAGGTGTTGATATCCAGCAGCGTCGGTCTTTTGGATTGAAAACGATCGCGGATAGGACTGCTATCAGTACGTCAACATCTCCATTTGTTAGCAGTACTAGCAATCGGCGCGGAGAGATGCCCGCATTTACGGCCTTGGATACACCTGCTTTTACGGCCTTTGAAAAACCTGTCTCTCACCTTGCAAGCATCAATATAAACAATCACTTGAACCA
>Ga0306864_1001075_pt1 | contig 11546 bp, 7 predicted proteins | sample AntRauTorckE5430_FD_190448 | JGI IMG/M metagenome (GOLD analysis project Ga0306864, IMG submission 190448) | Saline lake microbial communities from Rauer Islands, Antarctica - Metagenome Torckler E5 #430 (v2) (version 2) | ecosystem: Environmental > Aquatic > Non-marine Saline and Alkaline >...
TCTTCCAGTGGGCAAGAGTAGTTGCCAGAGTCCTTTGATTCCCATGACTTTCTAATTCTTAATTGCTGTCAAGCATCCATCGTTGCTTGTTAACTTGCTCTGGCTACTAGCTACTCTAGTTGCTAGCGACTAGCTTGCTCATCATCACTCATCACTCATCCGTCAATGATCGTCAAGCGACAAGGCAACAAGGCAACAACAAGGAAGGATGAAAGACAGGAAGAGAAGCCGCCGTTTCTTTCCCTCCTCTTTTTTCTCTTTTTCTACATAAATAACTCAATAATGCGCCATCCCTAAACCCAAAAGGCCTTTTTGAATCTGTTACTCCGACAATTTTGTGTACTTCTTATCTGTGCCCTGTGCCAAGATTTCGAACTGAAATAATTAACGACAACATCATTACACAAATTCAATAACATCATTTTTGGTTGTGAAGAAGAAACATTTGTTTCACAACTGATTTTGTAATGAAGATCCTACAGCAATCTTGTTTCGCCCTTTTTCTTTCCTTCGTCTTCAACGGTACAAATGCTACACATTCTAGCGATGATGATATTCTGAATACAAGTAATGATTTTGATACAGATTCCCCTACCGACAGTCCTACTCTCGTATACCCTGCTCCTTCCAAAACACCAATACCTTCTCCATCTAAATCCTCGGCTCAACCATCAGCAATACCAACGAAGATGGTAACTTTGAGCCCAAGTAAAAGTCCCACAATACGTACCATTCCAACAGAGGAAGTGCTACCAACAGAATCTTGCGAGTTCTCTAGTAGTGGCCTGTATGGATCACAGACTTCGGATAAGATTACACTTCAATATTATTATCAAATGACCTATAATTCAGAGTCGGATCCGAGAGATCTCATTGCTGATCTAGACAGTGAAATCGCCAATGTTAGTGTGAAGAACACAAACATGTTTCCTGAATGCAACACAGCACAAAATTTTGATAATGGTGGTGAAATATATAGGATCGTTGGGATTTCTTCTTCGCCCAGTGATAAGATTAATTCGTATTGCAATGGCTCGTGTGTTGTTGTGGACGGGAGACTGACTCTATACCTATCTGCCGAAGAAAGTAGATATCTTTCAACTTTAGATGGTGACATTCAAGATATGACGAAGTCTTCGATAAAAGACGCCATGTCAAACGGTGAATTGAATCTGGCAAATCCCAACATTTTAAGTTTGACTTATGTGGAGCCTAGTGATTCTTCAATACAGCTTGAAGGTGAAGACGAAGGACTGGAGTCTAACGAAGAAAAGTCCAAGGGGGCACCTGTAGGTGGAGACATACCGGTATATAGCTATGCTCTCCTCGCAACAGCTGCAACAGTTAGTCTTGCAGTACTGGCAATTGCTGTTAAACGTCGAAAGAAGAATGACAATGGTAGTAGCGAAGAATCTGATCACGAATCGCTGTCTCCAAGAAAAATGGAAGAGGATTTGAGTTCTCTTGCTGATGATGGATCTTCAAGTTTCTTCGATAGAAGTGGCACATCCAAATTGTACTTAGCTTGGAAAGATCTCAATATTCTATGATCAAGCAGCCACGACGAGCGCAAACATTTGATGCTTTATTATACTTAATTTTGCTAATTTACGAACAAGAGAAATATGCAATTAGTGCGATTTAGTTTGCGAATGAATGAATCTCTTCTTTGTTGAGCACAGGACACTCTTGGAACTTTTTCAACTTAATATGCTTACTTTCAAAATTTGACTACTAGTTAAAATAAGGGTTTACCTTGTCGTCTCCGTCTCCCTCCTCTCTAGATAATATATAGATGGTGATAATAAAAAGTCGAACCAATGACTGGCGCTTTTGATTGTTATTGTCAAGAAGATGGAATATTATTTTGTGGGCATCAACAAAAGACAAAAGAAATATTTTCTTTTCCTTCTCCTCCTTCTCTTTTTCCTTTATCGTATTCACAACAACAACCAAGTTTTAACTTCTACATTCTACATTTTACACTTCACATCTCACATCTGAAACCGCTACTGCACTTCAATATTGTTGCTTGATAACCATCCAGCTTAGAAACTGTGCTGCATATGCTTGGTGCAGTGGTAAGGATAAACGAGGACTACAATGGTGTATGGAACTAGAAACCTCATTGAGCTCAAGGTTGGCAAACGTCACACCGTTCAACTACAATTACATCTTAGAACTTGTGACATTGAATGGTTCAACGATCAAACAAAGAATAAGTTGAATCAGCTTCTTTCTCTTCTTTCCAAAGATGTCATGCCAGATATCTTTAATAACGAAGAGATTCAAAACAACAACGGCAGCAGGAAATCATCAGGAAATTTCAATCAAGAAACAAAAGGGACGAAGGAAAAGAAACGAAAGGCAACTTTGAAAGGTACAGAACCAAAAGTTGGTGGGAAGAAATCAAAACTGCAGAAAACGAACAAAGGCACGGCTGCTGGCCAGCCGATGAAAACTGAGACTAAAAAGACCTACTTATCGACGATGGAAACAAAGTATCTTTTCGCAGATAATCTTCAAATTAGTTATCAAGTGAAATCTGTGCAGAACAGCCATCGTGCAATTTTAACATATGGGCAGTCGAGCGAGGAAGTTAAAGGCAAAGCCTTGTCTACATTTGAATCTCTCAAGCCGCTACCTGAAATGATTTTGGTATGGTGTTACCCATTTGATCCTTTGAACCCGAAACTGCCTATCATGAATACAACTGATGGCTTTTCACGTCCTGAATTTTTGCCATTATCTTCTCTGTTCAAAGAACACTAAAGAAGAGCATCGTTGTTTGTAAGTATCGCATGCCTACACGATAAACAACAGGTACTAATATCATGCATATTCTGCTCGAATTCAAATTGGTGTCTCAATGAACAAACAAATATCAAAAATACATTCTATATACCATATGATAGAGTAGAGATTGACTTGGCACTACTGTTGGAAAATATAAATTGGCGCATGAAAGATAAGAAAATGGTTTAAAGAAAAGAACTCATCTATTTTGAGATATTATATACTTTTTTGTAATTGTGAAGGTGACTATTACCGGTAAATTATTACGGTTATAAATCCCGATTTTATTCCATCATGATGTCATTTTTGACAAACATGTTTTTCAATGAAATCCAACCCTCCTTCACATCATAATATGTAATATGAAATCTCCCGGTTGATCGCTCGTAGCAATCAATCAATTCATTCATTGATTGACGCAAAGTGATTGCAATCAAAATCGAACATTAATCGTGCAAAATCGTCCCAAGCCAGCACTCAAAAAAACAATCAAACACAAAGATATCCACACACAAGTGCAAACTGATATGAATACTACTGAAAAGACGCAGCAGATTAAGATGCAGTACGAAGTTTCCATGACTCTTTCTGAAAGAGAATCAACAAACGAATGGCTGAATGGTTCGTTAGTTGGTATCTTCGCCTCGATGGAACAGATGAAAAGGAAGATCTCGGAGCTTGAAAAAGAGTTAAAAGACTCGAAGAAATGCAAGAAAATTTGCCTTAAGAACTCACACCAAGAAAGTGAAGATAATTGCAGCTTTACTGACATGGGTATGAACACTAGTATCCTAGAGGCGTTGGAGAAGATGAATGAGTTCGTCAATGTAGATGATTCGAATCAGGGAGACTTGGATGAAGTTACCAGACAACTGGAATTTGTTCTTAACCGATGCAAATGGGAAAAAGGAGAAGACGAAACATTTTTCGGAGATGGTAGTACTGGCAGTACTTTCTTGCCAAACTCCTTTGATGATGATAGCGAAGTAGAAATTTTCTTTGACGGCGATAGCCTTTGCCTTGATGAAGACCATGGTTGTGATGAAAAGACTGAATACGAGCTTTGTCAATTTCCTACGCAAGTGGAAACACTTTGCACTCGTGTTGATGGCTCATTCCTAGAGAGATTAAAGGATACGATGGGGTATCATCTCATGAATGAATTTGACAAAGAAGGGATCAGCAAAATGAATCTTGGCGAAAAAGATATTTTTGTCGACATGATTGAAGCATTAGATATTCTAATGGCAGAAAGGAGCACTTTCTTGGATGAATTGATTGCATTGTACGAACTAATGTAGGAGGAGTAAAGTATGAAGTTAGAACTATGAATTAACGAAGATGATGGAATGATTTAAGTTTTTCGACTCAATTAGTAGGATGGAAATGTAGGTAAGAGCTTAAAACCATGACTATTAAATAAAGCGTTGATACGAACGTTTCAGTCTCCTATCTGTGATTCTATTTCCACCAGCCATCTTTATTCCTTATTCCCCTTTGTGATTATTGCGTTAAGGATGATTCAATCCTGTCAATATTGAAAATACTGAGGAGCACAGAAGCCATGTATTTCTACGGCATTGACATGATTCCGTGTAGTCAATACGTCAGGGAATTTATTCTTTGTGATTTGGCCGTAAAATTGATATCAAGATTCGGATTCAAGTCCGGCTCCACCAAATCGCAGAGAATCAATAATCGAGCTAAAGAGAATCAAGATCTGCTAGCATTTTAGCGATGTCTTCTTCATCTGGCACGTCTCTATTTTTTTCATTGTCGATAGAAATTGTATCTTTCTCGCTGTCGTCCAAGCTATTTGCTAGGCTTCTACGATCCATATCTTCCTCAATGATATCTTCGGTGCTTATTCTATATCCATCTGCATCTTTTGGCTGCATCATGTTTAACCAGAAACTCCCTGGAGTACTAATATCGTCTATTGTGATCATTTCCCAGTCTTCTTCTGTACCCAACGACTCAACAATCGCATCAGCCACATGTTCAGCCGTGCATATCATCCCTTCATCTTCAATGTACACCGTTCGCATACCACAATATCGTGAAGAGATACAACGATCTCTACTTATACTTCCTGATCCGTCACTTCTATCAAGCACATTAGTCTTCCGCCGATCACTCGTGCTGCAAACAAAAACAACACAATGCTGGGGGAGAGGAATTCGTCCTGCTTCCCAATTTTTCACACCAAACCCAGCTGATCCTCCAAAGCCCTTGGGAGAAATCGTGATCGTGTTGATGGCATCATATAAAGCAGCAGGACATGGTGCGTGACCTACGCCTTTTCCAACAAACCTGAAAGGAATATAGACATCTGCTTCTTCATCATCCGTCATTGCATCTTCTTCCACAATGAACTCTTCCAGACTACTCCTGTAGTGAAGCAACTTCTCATTGCTCAATTTTAGAAACGTGCCGGATGGATCGGTAGCTTCTACTATTTTTGCTAATTCGTTCATGGTTAGACTTTCGCTCAAAATTATAGAAGGTATATCAAGTCCGATGGCTTCTTCAATTAGGCGTAAAACTCCAGGACGTATTTTTTGAGTTGTGTCAATGATAGCATCGATTCCGTAAAAAATAAGCGTTTCGGGCAGATCAAAGTTCCGTAGCATGGAAAGAAATCGCTTCGGACTCTTTTTTGTGTGAGGTGATGTTGCTTGATGATTGAGGTTACTCCTGCATCGTGTGATTCTTCGGGCAAAGGTGCTGTGCGAAAGCTTGATGGAAGCAGTCAGTGCCCCCGCTCTCCCAGGATAATACGCTAAAAATAAAACTGTCAAACCAAGCGATAGCGATTGCATTGAACAAGATTGATAGGAGAAATGCCTAGTACGTTCTAAGTTTAACTAGTGATAGTGTGGTCTTGAACGTTGTACGTTGCACGTTGCGGCATCATGATGTGTCATAATATTATTATCTTGGTACAGCATTCATTAGTCATCATTCATCAGGTCCTATTACATAAAAATACACACTATCCTGCTGTTGGAGAGGGATTTTCAACTTTTCACAAAACCGTAATCTGCAGTAATCTGGCATTTTGATCAATGCTCAATTGATGATTGCTTGCTCCTTCATACGTCTAGAGGCACAACGATACTTTCGTCGTCATCTCCGATCTCACGAGGGTCTGCAGTAAGGCTTAATGAATCCGACAAGCCCGAAATTAAAAATGCTAGATTTACTGTTACACGAAGCGCTGCGTTTGGCTTAATGAATTCGACAAGCCCAAAATTAAAAATGCAAGATTTACTGACACGAAGCGCTGCGTTTAGTCATGAGATCCGGAGGAGCCTATTTCGAACGGTTTTGGTTGGGTTATTGGATAGATAGAAATAGTGAAGTGACGCGTATCGTAGTAAGTAGTAGCAAATACTGATACTTCAACATGAAATCAAATAATAATCTGCTCTTTCGTTGTTTCACCTTCTCTTTTTCGTTGGAGAATTCAATTCCGCAAGTAGATTCTTTTCTTCTCTTGTGAAGCCAATACCACTTCGGCCTTCATCCTTGCCACTTCCACCACTCCTCCACTCAACATACTCTGAAACAGACATACCCTGCAAAGATTCAACTAGTCCTTCATCTTCCTTTTCATTGCTACCGTTTGATGATAGCACTGCTGAGACGTCTTTGTTGGGATCGGCAAAAAAAGCTATTGACGTCCTCGTATGTCTACAAGCCTCCACTAGATCTTTTTTTGCGATCTGGCTATGCATCGATGCAGGACCTGCGACTCGATGTAAGGTGGCCTTCAAACTTCCCTTCGTCCAGCCACTAAGGAGAGTTCCTATATTCACAACTAAGGAACCCTTGACATGAGGAACTGGAATCCACTCACCATCATGAAATGCCTCCAGTCCAGATACACCATCCGTAGATAGCAATGTGATCGTACCATAGTCAGAGTGCTCTTTGCATCTGTTTCCCGTGTCTTCATTTGTCGGAGAATAATTGATCAGTCTTAAGGTGTCGTTGTCATCGTCATGAAGTTTGGCAAAGAAGTCAATATAGCGCATTCCAAGACCAACAGCTATATGGCGCAGAACATCCATTTTGATTTTTTTCAAAACATGCATGTATTCTTTTAAATCAGCTTCGCACTCTTCAACTGTTTCCAACATGGCGTATTTTTTTGGATCAGATGGATGTTCAACCACGGTATTCGACTTGCCAGCTTCTAAAAATTTATTTGCTGCTTTGATTGCTCTATCTTGGATATCAGGTGTGAGGAGAGGTGACTGAACAAGAAGGAAACCACTATTCTGTAGAGCAAGCACTAAAGATTGAGAAGCATTTTTGGAGGGAGGATTGGCGTCTGTATTGGCTGAAATCTTCACTAATGGAATCAATGATTCCATTGGTGCTGTCAATGCTGGTTTCATGGTGAATGCTTGTGTTGAGGAATTGTCGGAGGTAGCGAGGATGAAGAGTACTACACCAGAAGAGATGATTTTCATGAAACTAGTGATGAATTATTACAGAAGGGAGTCGAAAATTTTACGTTTCACCACGGTAAGAGATTTTAGGATGGGTGGAAATACGTGCGTCTGGCTTGGCGTGTTCTGTTCCCTTTTGTTACAGTTACAAGTTACAAGTTACATGTTACAACTTACGATACAACAACAACAACACACAAAAGCAATCATCATGCCATTCTTATCATCATCCTAAAGTGGTCGGTGGTCGGTGGTGGTGGTCGTACAAGTTTTTCGATGTTGTGACATGATGTGTGTGACCAAATTCGTAATGAAATAGCCTACATACAGCCCATTCGAATTTTGACATTTTAAAGACTCTATTCTCATTTTTTTGATTTTTGCTACTTGCTACCGAGCTAGCTTTCCTTTGTTGCTGCTGGAGAAGTTCTTTTTGTAAACATTTTGCACACGCAAAAGAAGGAGGTGAAACTATTCGATGTGTTCGTCAAAGATGCCTTAGCCTTTTTTCACTCAAAATAAATCGTATTTGTAATTTTGATGCATTCCAAAATGCAGCAGCCCTCCTAAAAGATTAGCTAGTGCAGCGATCCGACAGCGGCACCCATAATACCATCCGGGGTAGCTATCGGTATTGAAGGAGCTGTTACAAATGCAATCGTAGTGTTATTCTAAATTAGAACAAAATAATACAATGCTCAAGAGTCCTCCAAGTTAGGAGTTAAATTTAGCAATATATATTGTCTTGCGCAGGTGGCCTTGCGTCGAGCAGCTACTAAGGTCGATTCATCTCATCCTAAGGGCTCTCGAGGTGCTGATTATATCTCTGTCAACATTGCTGAACAAAGGACTTCTCTTTTCTTTTTGTTGACTTTCGAATAGGAATTGAATCTAGTTCATCTGCATTCTCATCATCGTATCAACTAAAGATGCAGATTACCCACGACCAATTAATCACTTGATTGTCAGCGAAAACTAGGAGATGCATGATAGATGAATTTATTACTTTGTGATTCATATTCATAATGATTATAATGACATATCTGCAAATCAATATCTTGGCATTACTGCGTCTAATATGAATACTGTTAATCTGATATCCTAATTCCTTGCACCGTAACCTTTCTCTTCTATCATGAACTACTGTAGGCGTACGATAAGACTCAATGGTAGCAAAGCTTTGTTCTTGATGTTGCTTTCCAGATCAGATTTATTAGTATACACACCAATTCCTCTTTCAAGGATTACCCTCGACCTTTTGCTCTCGCCAATAGAACTTCCTTTGCTCTATAGAAAGCTATAATATCCTCATCGGCTTCTATGTTCCCCGTCAACAAGACGCCCTGTGGCAGCTTGAAAGAAGGCTGCGGGATCACATCAGTCTCTCCTATAATTGTTGCCATCGTCTGTTTTCCAGGCTCTACAGCGGCGACTTGTTTTGCCGCACATTCACCCTCTAAAGTTCCAGATATCGCATTATTATGCGTCAAGAATAGATAAGGTTTGTTATCAAGCAAGTCGTACATGGCAGCATACCAGACATCAAAATCTATCTGCATCTTCCTTCTCTTATTCTCCATCAGCTGTTTGATATGTTCAATTGCAACCTTAAGTTGTCGTAGTTTTTCAAGGGCCTCTTTGAACATCTTCTTCTTTTTCTCAATGATTGTAATCCCCTTTTCGACAGAAATGTTTGAGTCGTCGATATTCCTTTCTATACCTGATATTTGGTCAATAGCAATATCACGACGGAGCTTTTCGATTTGGTGTTTCTGGTTTATGATCTCGTCTCTGCATTCCTTTACTATATCTCCCGTCTCTTTAGCTTCCCGGATTCTATTTTGTAATACAGTCTTGTTCTCTTCTATACTCCCTTCCCCGGGATATCTGTCTCTAAACCATTGAAATGCTTGTGGTGGGTCTCGAAGGATTTGTTTCTCCAAACATCGAAGTACTCCAGAAATCTTGTCGTCGATAACAGTCACTTGAGAAGTATGTGCGGGTGGGACGCTAGGGATGATTGCAGACTCTCTTTGCTGAGTTTCGAATGCACTTATGTTGCCACCTTCTCTATTTTTTACCATACCAACCAAGAGTTTGATCTCCTCGTCTCTTTGTAGGACAGTTGTTTGGAGTGACAGGATCTGTGTTTGCATATTCTTCACGTTATCTTCTCCCTCCTCCTCTACAAAAGTGTCATTGTCGAAACTTTTTTTATGGCCTTTATCTTGTCTCTTGAATAATTCTTTGAAGATTGAATGAGTTGTCTGAATTTTGTTCAGTGTTATTGCTCCAATATTCAGCTCCCCGTTGTCCTCTCCTAGAGCATACGATTCAATTCGCTGCTCGAGGTCTAGTCTCTCTTCGTCTGTCAGATCGTCACCTTCCCCATTCTCTCCCTGTAAAAATCTCACCTCTTCTCTAACCCGCTTTAATTCATCCTTTAGTCTTTGTATTACAAGTTCAGGCTCCAACTCTTCATTTATGTGTGCATTGTTCTCCACTAGAGCTACGCGCTGGGCAAAATGACAAGTTGAAATGGATTCAGCTGTCTGTTTTGCGTCAGGTGATATGGTGGCAATCATCAGCGTCTTACAATTACCACCTAGTGAATCTCTGAGAACTGAAGTCATCATAGAATTGCGATAAGGAATATGAGTATTCTCTTTCCCCTTCTTCGACTTTTCATGCAGAGCGACAATTACCATTTCAAGGAAGAATAAAGAAGTATTTATGTATTGGGCTTCCTTGAGTGTTTGTCCGGTAGAATGGGTCTTGTGTACTCTTTCACTTCCTGCCAAATCTACTAGATTCAGTTTGCTACGTATCACAGTATCAGTTCCATGCTGTCTCTTTTCCACATGGATAGTGAATATACAATGACTTCGTGACGAAGATTGATTCATTTCAGTCTCGCCAATTGCACGACTGGTATCTCCTAAAAAAAGGAAGTTCAATCCTTCCTCTTCGCTTGCAATCGGATTTATAGATAGGTTCTTAAAGTGATAGTCGCCTTGATCATCTTCAAGCATGGTGACCTTAGGCATGTCTTCCAGTCTTGTAACTTCTATTCCTTTGTTAGAAGCAAGCAAATCATATCCGCTTTCATTGTAAAGTTCCAAATAAGATATCGAACAATTGAACGTAGCATTTAACTTATCGTCTTGGAAAGATGCAAAGAGCATTGAAATGGCTCTTGGTATAATACCTCGATCGGCATACCGCTCTGGTCCGCCAGTGATGGTAAAAGTCTTTCCCGAGCCAGTTTGTCCATAGGCAAAAACGGTTGAATTCAAACCTTGTAACACATTTCTCACTGCAGGAGCTCCAATCTTTCGAAAGACTTCATCTTGTTTCGATTTCGGGTCTAGAATCCCATTGAACTTGAACGCGTATTGATTTTGTAAATTGTTGAAAGTCAGATCAAGCGATTGTTTTGGCACTTGCACTGTGATTTGCGATTCATCAATATCATGTTGTTGAAAATAACCAGAGGGCGATTTCGATGGTCGTACCCTCAAGAACACTTCAATAGTAGTAAATGAAGATTCGCTTGGCATGCTTGTGAATTTGTTACTGTGCTTGATCTGGACTCATGTCCTACTGCGCACTCTCTCCAATTTTTATTCAAGCTGCACTCAAGCAAAGTAGCACAAATTTGTCCGGTTGGATGTTGGATATCAAACTCGTTTGAAACGTTTGAAGATTTTTTACGTCACATTGTATCTGTGAAAATCAAAACCTTCAATTTCTTTAACAATCACGCCAATGTGCTTAATTCAAATAAATGGGACAAACTTTAGGGCATTGGTGAAATACAAATATTTATTTTGTGGCAACCAATATGTTTATCAAACGTCTCAAGAACAATCTTGTCCTTCCTTGATCAATTCAATAGCGTCAAAATAACTTATGGGTGCTAGGTGAGTTTTCTTCAATTCCTCAACATTCAGGCCACCTTTGAAAAAATCCATTGCCCGGAATTCTGGGAGGTTGCGGACTTGCTCCATACTCCATACGCAGCGTGATCTTAAATTAGCATTTTTGCGACAGGATACCATTTTCTGGTCTAGGCTCGTTACTTTCGACACCAATAAATACCTCTAGTGTCTATTCTACTTGTGGCCTCAAATGAGGCACCAGCCTCAATTGAGGCAGGTTTTGAACATTTTTGTAGCCATCAATGAAGATGAATGATTACATTTATACACCTTCTAGATGGCTCAGTCGTGTTCAGCACGATCGATAACGTGTTGGGGTAACGGGATTACCTTTAACTCCATCCGGAAG
>Ga0306864_1001076_pt1 | contig 11536 bp, 11 predicted proteins | sample AntRauTorckE5430_FD_190448 | JGI IMG/M metagenome (GOLD analysis project Ga0306864, IMG submission 190448) | Saline lake microbial communities from Rauer Islands, Antarctica - Metagenome Torckler E5 #430 (v2) (version 2) | ecosystem: Environmental > Aquatic > Non-marine Saline and Alkaline >...
ACACCAACATAGGGAACCCACATTCCGTCGGACAGAAGCCACTCACTTGGCCCCGTCAAGTCATGGCATTGGTGGACCTTCCCATGGAGGGAGGAATTGATCATCCCATTGTATCGAGCATGTTTCCTGCTGATGCCATTGAGAGAGCCAAGCTTGTCAAGGAGGGTCTTGGAGGGCATGGGAGTGGCGCGTATACTCATAGTCAAGGACCGATGATGTTTCGCGAAGAAATTTGTAGATTTATTGAGGAGAGGGATGGATTGGAAAAAGGAGCGGCCATTGAGAATAATATCTTCATGACCAACGGAGCTAGTGCTGGGATTGAGATGATTTTGAATGCTCTCATTGCCGACCCTAGTAGGTGAGTTGAATGTAGAACATGGAATGTGGATTGTGGATTGTTGAATATGGATCGTTGCATATGGATTGTTGAATATGGAATACACCATGTTGTGACATGATCATATCTCATGTCATTCTCACATCATGAGACACAATCATGATATCAGTACTGGTATTACACGCACTTTGTGACATATGCATTGATTTTCCACACCATCTCACCCCCCCTTCTCTCCTATTTCGTTCAAACATGATAGTGGAGTTATGATCCCCAGACCACAATATCCCATCTACAGCGCCACCATTGAGAAATTAGGAGGGAAAAAGGTCGGATACGCCATGGATGAGAAGAAAGGATGGAGCGCATCCCTCGAAGAGCTCGAACGCTCCCTGGCCGAGGCACAGAAGGATGGAATCAAAGTGAATAGTTTCGTACTCATCAATCCGGGTAATCCCACGGGACAGGTGCTCACACCAGAGGCTGTCCGGGATGTGGTGAAATTCTGTTCCAAGCATAATCTCGTCTTGTTGGCGGATGAGGTCTACCAGGAAAATGTATATGCGGAGAAGAAGAAGTTTTATAGCTGCAGGCACGCAGCGAGGGATGCAGGGTTGGATAATGGTAAGGTCGAACTGGTGTCTTTTCATTCGACTTCGAAGGGACTTTTGGGGGAATGTGGGAGGCGCGGGGGATACATGGAGATGGTGGGGTTTGATCCCTTGATTAGAGATCAAATGTATAAACTCGCATCATCGAATTTGTGCGCAAATGTTCCTGGACAGGTCATGACGAGTATCATGGTGAATGGTCCCAAGAAGGGAGATGTATCCTATGAGAAGCACGAAGAAGAAAAGAAGAAAATTTATGATGGTCTCCGTAAGCGTGCGAAGATTGTTGGTGATGGGTTTAATACGATCCCAGGAATTTCGTGCGAACCCGTGCAGGGATCCATGTATTGTTTTCCAAAGGTTGACATTCCAGCTGGAGCGATTGCAGCTGCCGAGGCCCAGGGTATAACGCCTGATACACTCTATGCAGTTTCATTGTTGGAGAATACTGGTATTTGTGTAGTGCCTGCTTCTGGTTTTGGTCAGGAGGAGGGAAGATGCGGGTTCCGAACAACCTTTTTGCCATCGGAGGAGGAAATGTTCCTCGTCGTGGATAAGGTGCGCAAGCACCATGGTGAATTTTGTGAAAAGTACCAGTAAACTGTGGAGGTAATAAGGGAGGGGTCGGTTTTCATTTTGTGTTCATTGATCACTTGATACTGATGGATGTATAATGTGTGTACTGGCGTATTCAATACTTGACAATTCTATGGATGCGATCTCCTCTCGAGTATGCGAATACATGAGGAATGAGCATGCAAATGTGGAGGTACATATAAGCTTTTTAAAGATCCTTATAAAGAATTCCATCAACATTAAATTAGAATAGTGTGGCAAGCACTAGTTCAGCGCATCATTGATATTCTATCGCGTTGAACCTCCTACCACCATAACAGCGAGTCGCTTCAACACAGAATGTGCCATTGAGCTCGACATGAATTGATGAATTTAGAGTGGTTTGTTTCTATGCAGGTTGGGCTTTCCAGAATAGGCATGCATTTATAAAGTGAATGGATTAACGTGGAGATAAGAATTATGAATAGAGAAGCACAATACAATTGAAGTGAATACAATATGGATGCAACAAATTATGCACAAAGAGTTGAGTTTATTGCCTTTTAGCTTGTGATCCAAGCCTACCAACTTAAAACACCGCCACTCAATACAACTGATTCTTTTTCATAAAGCGTTCATTAAAACAGTTGAAAGACAAATTGTTACGCATGGCGTTCGCAAGCAATGCCTTCCATGACGAGTCCAAAAAGCACAATATTTGATTCAACATTCAGCGCAGTTCAACGCTCGTCTTTGCGATATTTCAATGATATTTAACAGATTTATGATATTGTGAAATGAAAAGAAGACAGTATACATACTGCATTTTTCATATGCGCAAATTACGCGTCAACCACAATTGGATTCAACGCTCATCAAACGCACATCTTTCTTAGGTCACAAAAAGGACGAGACCAATTAAGACGCTCATAATAACACACCATGTTCGTTTCAAACAAATCATTAACCTTCGTCTCTTCTCTGGTCTTTTGCCAGGTGTTTTTGGGGCAAGCTTGCTCCAATGATTCTGACTTCGTGTTTACTCTCGATAATATTGACAAGGATGTAAACTGTGCTTGGATTACGAAGAATAAGAAAAGGAATGAAGTAAGAATAGGCAGATACTGTGGTACTCCTGAGATCTTAGCGGCATGTCCCGCTGCTTGTGATAAATGTCCAACTGATGGAATCTGTCTCTCGGACAATTGCGAGGGAACTGGTTCTGACAAGACCTGTACGTTCAACATGAAAATCGATCTTCATGCTGGAGAACTTGGATACTACACTGTCGATGAATGCGGCGATGAGCCAAATCCTACCCTTGGTGTCGTCAAAGGAACTACCTACATTTTCAAGCAACAGGTAAGTCTAACAGCAATATTGCGATTTTCGGAAGGTTGCTCTTTCTAGTTCTGGTGGGTTGATTTCAATACTCCTATGAATACTAACATTTATCTTTTATAACCCCAGGACAAGTCAAACTACTATCACCCTCTTGGATTGGCTTACTACCCGGATGGAGCTCACGCCGGCGTTGATGAATTGGAACCTGGCATAGCCCCCCCTGGGAGTGCCAGCAGTTGTGCCACCAATAACAGTTGTCCGGCTCCCATGTACATCAAGAATGGCAATTATCTTGGCGAGTATAGCAATAACGAGCTTATTGCCCCCGTCGCAGATAGTGGTAACTTCGGCCTTGATGACTACGAACCAGAGTTTTTCTTTGACCCCGTCACATGGAGGTCGGAAGCTGGGTCGGAAGTGGAGTATGAGGTTGCCCTAAAGTTTGACATCAATGACTTTGAGGATGATATCTTCTACTTTTGCCATATCCATCAATACATGACGGGAAGAATCAAGTTTGTGGACGAAATTGGCCAGGTGCTTACCAAGGCTAACTTACCTACCATCGATTACGAGTATGACGAGCCAAGCGATCATGACGTAGGCTGTGGAACTTTTGGCACTGGTGACTTCATCCTTCCTAACACTCAGTGTCCCGAGAAATTTGTATGTGGAGCGTATGAGGACAGTTACCATACGGCTGATAAGTTTGCTCAATGTATCAATTCCATGAACTGCGCCATGACTGCCGGCATGACAACAAGTATGACCAGCGGCAGTGTACTTGCTTTGTTTAATCATCAGATGATTCCCCATCATCAGAATGCTGTGAACATGTGTAAGGCCCTGTTATTTTCAGGCGAATTATTTTCAGGCTATGGGGATTGTGAAGACTTTGATTTACCTGACGATGATTATGACGATGATTATACCATTTTTAGTTATTCTTACTATCGTATTATTGATGATGTAAAGTGTAGAATGAAGGCTCTCTGTTATGAAATCATCAACAAGCAGAATTCCCAGATTCAGGCCATGAGAGGATTTCTTGAGACACTAGCTGAAGAGGATTCAGGAGTCCTACCTGAAGATGACTGTGTCGTAACGGTGTCGGACTAAACTCTAACATAAGGTTATCGTGACAGTGGGAAAGAATCATGGTGAATTTCCCAATAATCCTATGAAAAGCACGAAGAAGAAAAGAAAAACATTTATGATGGTCTCCGTAAGCGTGCGAAGATTGTTGGTGATGTGTTTAGTACGATCCCAGGAATTTCGTGCGAACCCGTGCAAGGATCCATGTATTGTTTTCCAAAGGTTGATATTCCAGCTGTAGCGATCGAGGCTGCCGAGGCCCAGGGTATGACGCTGCCTGATACACTTTATGCAGTTTCATTGTTGGAGAATACTGGTATTTGTGTAGTGCCTGCTTCTGGTTTTTTGGTCAGGAGGAGGGAAGATGCGGGTTCCGAACAACTTTTTTGCCATCGGAGGAGGAAATGTTCCTCGTCGTGGATAAGTGCATAAGGTGCGTAAGCACCATGGTGAATTTTGTGAAAAGTACCAGTAAACTCTGGAGGTAATGAGGGAGGGGGGTTGTCGGTTTTGATGGCATCATTTTGTGTTTATTGACCACTTGATACTGATGGAAGTTTAATGTGTGCACTGGCAGGTACTGGCGTATTCAATACTTGACAATTCTATGGATGCGATTTCTTCTCGAGTATGCGAATACATGAACATGCAATTGTGGAGGTACATATAAGCTTTTTAAAGATCCTTGTAAAAAATTCCATCAATATTAAATTAGAATAGTGTGGCAAATACTAGTTTAGAGCATCATTGAAATTCTATCGCGTTGAACCTCCTACCACCATAACAGCGAGTCGCTTCAACACAAAATGTGCCATTGTGCTTGACATGAATTGATGAATTTAGAGTGTTTGTTTCTATTCAGGTTGGGCTTTCCAGAATGGGCATGCATTTATAAAGTGAATGGATTAATGTGGAGACAAGAATTATTAATCGAGAAGCACAATGCATGAATACACATATTCAAGCAAAAAGTTATGCACAAGGAGTTGAGTTTAATGCCTATTAGCTTGTGATTCAAGCCTACTCATTTAGAGCCAGAAGAGCCGCATACTTCTAGCCGCCTCTCAATGAGTATATGCGAGATCTACATTAATATAAGTAGCTCTACAGAAACTCTCACTCTTAGAGAAATCAGCTCTTAAAAAGAAATCCTACCATTACATATTGACAGTCCTGTAAAGATTGTATTTATCCCAACCGGGACAATTACCATATACTCTACACTCATATACATACCTACTTGCTTGATCAACGTGTATTCTCTATATTTTTAACCTTTCAGTTGAAGAAATCATCTCATTATTCAAAGTCCTGTCACAATAACATCATCATTGCATCACCATGGTACTGTAGATTTTCTGAGCACGGCACATAGCATAATTTGATTCTTCAGATTCTCTTCTTCAACAATAAATAAGTATCATGACTCAGACAAATTGTTGCGCATGGCGTTCGCATGCAATGCCTACTATGACGAGTCCAAAAACCACAATATTTGATTCAACGCTCATTTTTGCGATATTTCAATGATATTTAGCGGATATGCGGTCATGGTAGTCACCGTACGATTCTACCAAAGGGTTGACAAAGTTTCAGCGATGTCATCGTGACATCACAATCTCCGTCCCGTGTCCTCTCTAGACTTCATTTCTCCGTAGGATTCTACGTTATTTTCTCGACTAAACGTGCGTGTGACAAATTGTTGCGCATGGCGACAGCATGCATTGCCTATTACGCGTCAACCATAATGTGATTCAACGCTCATCCATCACACCTCTTTCTCCGCTCACAAAAAGGACGAGACCAATTAAGACGCTCATAATAACACACAATGTTCGTTTCAAACAAATCGTTAACCTTCATCTCTTCTCTGGTTTTAGGCCAGGTGGTTTTGGGGCAAGCTTGCTCCAATGAGTCTGACTTCGAGTTCACTCTCGATAATCTTGACAAGGATGTAAACTGTGCTTGGATTACGCAGAATAAGAAAAGGAAAGAAGTAAGAATGGAAAGATACTGTGGTACTCCCGCGATCTCAGCAGCATGCCCCGTTGCTTGTGATAAATGTCCAACTAAAGGAATCTGTCTCTCAGACAATTGCGAGGGAACTGGTTCTGACAAGACCTGTACGTTCAACATGAAAATCGATCTTCATGCTGGAGAACTTGGATACTACACTGTCGATGAATGTGGCGATGAGCCAAATCCTACCCTTGGTGTCGTTAAAGGAACTACCTACATTTTCAAGCAACAGGTAAGTCGAAAAATAATGTGATGTTCAGAAGGTTGCTCTTTCTACTGGTGGGTTTATCTCAATACTCCTATGAATACTAACATTTATCTGGTATAACCACAGGACGAGTCAAACTACTATCACCCTCTTGGATTGGCTTACTATCCGGACGGAGCTCACGCCGACGTTGATGAATTGGAACCTGGCATAGCCCCCCCTGGAAGCAATAGCACTTGTGCCGACAATAACAGTTGTCCTGCTCCCATGTACATCAAGAATGGCAACTATCTTGGCGAGTATAGCAATAATGACCTTATTGCCCCCATCGCAGACAGTGATAACTTCGGCCTTGATGACTACGAACCAGAGTTTTTCTTTGACCCCGTCACATGGAGGGATGGTGTGGAGTATGAGGTTGCCCTAAAGTTTGACATCAATGACTTTGAGGATGATATCTTCTACTTTTGCCATATCCATCAATACATGACGGGAAGAATCAAGTTTGTGGACGAAATTGGCCAGGTGATTACCAAGGCTAACTCACCTACCATCGATTACGAATATGACGAGCCAAGCGATCATGACGTAGGCTGTGGAACTTTTGGGACTGGTGACTTCACCCTTCCTAACAATCAATGTCCCGAGAAATTTGTATGTGGAGCGGATGCTGACAGTGAAACACCGGTCCATAAGTTTGCTCAATGTATCAATTCCATGAACTGCGCCATGACTGCCGGCATGACAACAGGTTTGCCCGGCGACAGTGTCCTTGCTTTGTTTAATCATCAGATGATCCCCCATCATCAGAATGCTGTGAACATGTGTAAGGCCATGTTAGTATCAGGCGAAGCGGAGTGTGCAGACATTACTGATGAAGAAGATGTCAAGTGTGCGATGAGGGTTCTCTGTTATGAAATCATAAACCAGCAGAATTCCCAGATTCAGGCCATGAAAGGATTTCTTGATAATCTAGGATATGATGAATCAAATGACTGTGAGGTAATTGTGTCGGACGGACCGTTTTCGAACTAAGTCGAACAAGAAGGTTATCTTGAAAGTGGGAAATGAATTCGAACAAGACTATTTGTTGGACATCATTTGATAACACGTTATTAAAACTAAATGTGAAAGCTAAATGTCAAGATGCAATTAGCTGATGATGTAGAAACTGAATCATTCTTTCTCAAGTAAACATAATTGGTGACCATAGAGTTGTCGATCTCACTGTACGGTACTCTGCTTTTGTACGTGATGAAATGAAAAATATGTACAGAAACTCTTTCCCAATATAAAGAAAAAAATGTGTGCTTGATTGATCCACAAGATGCACCATTTTATGTGCAATTGAAAACTATTTGCCCTTGTCATAATATACGATCGCATTCAGATTGAACATATTGCACGCGTACAGAAGCGTACAAGCATGACATGTGTACTTCAAAAGAAGAAAATGGATTATTTATAAACAAGTTTATTCTTGTCGAAAGCAGCATCTTGTCAGAATGATCTTATATCTTATGCATGTGGAACAAATAATATCCTCGCAATATTTATCAATTCATAGAAAAGCGCATATCTAATATACTACAATATCTCCTCATTATTTTAGTATCAGAATTAGTTCAGTGGTGGTTCATAGCATTTCGTACATAATATTAATATAATCTGACATTTCTTTCAATATTCTGTATCCAAAACAATAAACACATCTCATTATATTCTCTATAATTCTATTATCCTAATCTCTAAAGTATGGCAGAGGAAATAACGGCTAGACCTGATAAATCGCTTACCAAGTGCGTTGCCATCAACCAAGCTGCAAGTGCTCCAAGAGCTAAAGTATAGCAGAGGAAACAGCGGCTAGACCTGATAAATCGCTTACCAAGTGCGTTGCCATCAACCCAGCAGAACCAGCTGCAAGTGCTCCAAGAGGAACCATTCCTCCAGGAACAATCTGTTTTCCCTTATCCGTATCATCGTTCACAAATTTATCAAACGCAGCCTTGACCTTGTCCATGCTAGTACTATTCTTTTCAAATTCATCCATGATTGCTGTTCTTTGCGTGAATGCCAATGCAACCGGGACAACTCCATACAATAGAGGCGATCCATAAGAACCTGATACTGAAAGGGCCTTCACAAATCCATCTCCTTCCGCAAAAAATACTCCTGCCAATATCGGTACAGTAATCGCAGCCACAACAGAAAGGAATGATGCCGTCTCCTGCTTATTCAAATCAACAGGCCTTTCGCCCTCCTCTAGCACCTCGCATTCACTCACCTCGCCAAAGAAAACATCCAATTCCTCCGACATTGAAATGACACATGACATGGCACTTCCAAAAACACTCGAAGCCACTATCCCAGTCAGAAACATATTCCCACTTCCAGCCCCGGGCAAAGCTCCACCTCCCAAGACAGTAAAGCAAAATGCGATATACATCATCATTGGAATGGCTGATCCGAACGTAATGGCTTTAAACGTTTGTTCCCTGTCATAGTTCAGCATTTTTGTAATGGTGGGTACGATATTTTGGTACACCATGGCAGTCAGCAGGACAGGTAAAAATGTAGAGATGTCTTGCACAAATACATCAGAACCAAATTCGCTAGTACCCTTGGCGGCAAAGGTCGCGAGAGGGTCCTGGATCGTGGCCAAGCCAGGTACGACAAGTCCAGCAAAGCAAGCAAAGAGGGTCATACAGCAGATAGATGCTATACCGGATAAAGCTGCGCCAGATTGGGTCGATACGAGTGTGACGAAGAATGCAGCGGCTATGAACAGGCCTGCATTATCCGACGACGATATGAGATTCATCACGTCTGGTCCGACTATAGGCTTGATTGCATCGTTTGTGATGGCTTGATTGGTCAATCTGCCGGCCGTGACGAGGTCATATGACAAGACGCAGGTATTGATAAATAGTGATATGGCAGATATAGAATTTCCGGCAAGGTCGCTTTGGAAGGTTTCATCTGCGAATTCTTTGAAAGAGGAGGGTACATCACATGATGCAGGTGATGATTCGTATTGGTTGATGGCTACTTCAGCAATGAGCAATCCAGACACTAGATTGACTAGATATATAGCTGGGGAGACGATTTAAGCAAATTGGGTAAGAATGAGTATTTGGATAATATTATAATTCAAGAGAAGGAGAACTATGTACAACAATTTGTGCAACTTGTAGAATAAATTAATATAAACGTACCTCCAAATAAACTGGATGATGCAATCATACCAGGCCCTTGAGCTAATCCAGGCAAGACCATCATAGATGCTCCAACAGTATTGGAAGTCACCAAGAAAGCTGCTGATATAACAGCAAGCATCTTTTTTAAATCTGACGATTCTTCCGTTCGGGGATCTAGCTGTGAGATCCCTTTCCTACTGTTTTCTTGATCATTTCCAACTACATACCCGTCATTCATCGAGGAAGCTGACAGCCTATAATCCATCTTTGACGAGGTAGAAATTTTAATGTACTCCTGTTCAAAGGCTCTTTTCTTGCGTATCACAGAATAATTAACTTTCCCGTCTTCTTGCTTCATGAATAGTGATGAGAGTCGAAATAGCGATTTTTGGTGTGACACATGTGTGAGAATCGAATGTTGATACGCTGGCGCAAATGCATGGACGCGCATTAAGTTCTGGCTGGAAATAGTGAACGCGGTCAGCATGGCATTAGTTAATTTCATGGTGCAGATGATTCTATGGCTTCTACTTTCATTTATTCTGGAATGGAAATGAATTGATTCAAACGAGTGCGTGTATCTACTAGAAATATTTTATGTGTTGGTGTAAAATTCGTTGAATGCTGCGATTTTGTTCAAGTCTGAATTCTTGTTGCAAAAACGCTTTTTTGACGATGAGGAAGAAATCGGATGTTCTGATTGGATAATGCAAAGAATCAGGAATGACGAGACAGTTTGCAAGAATTTGAATGAATTCTTGTCTAGGCTAATTCCACGTGATTTTACTTAACGATGAGCCCAAAAAGTATCAAATTCAAGGTTGTTTTCGTCGTTCCTGTTTGCGTGACGTGTGTCAACCCTCATTTTGTAAAATCAATGGCTATGACAACGGTGACAACAGTGAAAACTTTAAAAAGCATGACACAATTATGCCTCTTTTATGTCATCGCTCGTGGCATCGTATGACATTATCATATCGTAAGTGCTCATTCTGACGTCTGATGTTTTTTTAGTGCTGCAATAAGTTCAACTAGATTTTTTGACACTGCCGGTAGTTGAAACGTTGCAACTGGCCACACACGCATCTGCAAATAATCTTTACTACACACAGCAAAAGTTCGTGCGGGCAGAGGGCAGAGTTTCGATTCAGACAAGTAAAATTGATTTAAGAATTGTTTGCTATTAGTAGTGATAGTACTGTCATGATAGGGTGTTCATTCTATTCAATGAAAACTTTCGTACTAAGGAATAATAATTAGTAATTAGTATGATGGCAAAACTGGAAACGACTGTGTTCTAGAAATCAATGTCTTCTGTTCAAGGCATATGTCAGGTGACAAGTCAGGCTGCTAATCAACGTATTCGCTCATGTTGCTGCCCCCTTAATCACCGTCATTCATAACTCGTCCACAAGCCAGTAGATTCACGACCATTCGCTGTCGCATTTACATCCATAGTCATATTCTCCATCCTTCGGCACTGATAGTATGATATTGAGTAGAAGCATATATTACAAGACAGTAAGAATATCTTCAATCTCACAATTATCCCCAACCTTGGCATCATAATGCTCCAAGATCAATCGATCACCCTTGAACACAAACGTTCCACCCTGTCTCAAGGTATCTTCAAGTTCCACAGGTGCCAATTGCTTGAAACCAATATTATCTACAGCACCCTTATACGATTCCCCCAATGCCTTGAGAGAATCCTCATCATTTCTCCCCATCATGTTCTGCACCGCTGGAGGATTCCACATCGTCTGAAAGCCCCTGTCTAACCCGAGGGCATCGCCCATTACACCATTCTCATCGGCAAAGCATAGTTTGGGATCAATGCCTAATTGACTGGAGAATTCTTGTACTGCCGTGGAAGAACCGATGCCTACAAAGAAAACTTTTTTGGAGGAGGTAGCTGGGAGAATGACATCGCGCAATTGCACGGCGTGTTCCCAGCATAGAAATCATCCAAAATGCCTCAGGAAGGCAACAACGGCTACTTCATCTGCTATTCCAAAGGGTGTTCTTTGCCTCCATTGCGTAGTGAGGATAGTGGATGATGATGATGATGCTGCCTGTATGAGAGGGGTTGATTGCAATCCGGAGAAGATATTGTTGGATGTGCTGGAGGATGAAGCAGGTGCGGTCGACAGGGCGATGGCATTTC
>Ga0306864_1001078_pt1 | contig 11526 bp, 10 predicted proteins | sample AntRauTorckE5430_FD_190448 | JGI IMG/M metagenome (GOLD analysis project Ga0306864, IMG submission 190448) | Saline lake microbial communities from Rauer Islands, Antarctica - Metagenome Torckler E5 #430 (v2) (version 2) | ecosystem: Environmental > Aquatic > Non-marine Saline and Alkaline >...
TGCGGAGTGCGGGACCCGCACAAAAAGCTCGATACGATCTGAGCAAAATTTGAGATCTACATGACGTTAATATTTTTCATATATCAGATCATTTCATTCCGGAGTTGCATCAATCAAAGGCCCTCAGTGAGAGCTATCCAAAACCGTGCTCAAAAGTGTCATAGTGTGATGTGGGGCGAAACTGTGAATTAATATTTGCGCGAATCTGCAAACTGTCAACTCAGCTCTAGAGGGCTACGTGCTTTTTTTACTAGTTAATTTTTTGTGCGGCCCGCACGTGCGGAGCCCGCACAAAAGGCTTGATAAAGCCGCACTATACCATCGAGCCTAACTCTAGAGCTCTTCTCTCTACTCGTAGAGTAACATCATACCATTCCGCTTGCTATTGGTTACCGGGAACCAGGAACTAGGAACCAACCAGTATATCACAGCACCTTGACTAACATATCATGACACATGCAAATCCAGAGCAGACGATGCCTATACTTTTGGAGGATGATGAATGCCTAGACCCTCCGGCAGCACTCATGCATGACGTGCCGGGTGTCAACGGAGAAATTCCCAGCGCAGAAGATGCAGCAAAGGTATTCAAATCGAAATCCATTGAGTATCTTGATGGATCCTTCCATAGCAACGGCGCTGTTACAGAAAAATTTACCTCTAGCATTGCAGCTACAAATAACGACATCGCAGACATTGGCATCAATATAGATATCAATAATACACAAAAAGAAATAGAGGGTTCCAAAGATGATTCCAAATCCCTCAAATCATCCTTATATGCTGATGAATTTATTGCTGAGGTAGACAGTCACTACTACAAAGTTGCATGCATTGCCGTATCCGTATGGATGTTCCTAATGACGATATCAGTTATCATAGGTTACCGACTAGATATCATGGTACAACTAGATGGTCTCGAACAGAAAGCACCCATGGTCGCTTCACTTTTACTCGGAATGTCGCTTGTTTCCTGCGTTCTACCGCTTCTGGTCAGGGGAAACAAAAGATGTCTCAGTGGTGTCATCGTCTGCGCCATCTGCGTGCAAACGATGGCTTTGGTTACGGATCTCATCATGGCCACCTTTCCAACTCCCGTACTCGTAGATCCCATCACAGGTGCAACATCTTACTTGATGCGCTATTGTGAATGGGCACCATTGGCCTTTACGATGGCTTTCCTCACTGAATCATGTAAGATTGATAATCAGAGTGACATGGCGAAAGACCAAAAGACACGAGGGAGTTTGTCGCTTCTTCTCGGGGCTGTGGCCTCGAATGGGGGCAAACATACAGATCAGAAACACAATTTGTTGCCAGGCACATTGGGTCGACAGGATGAGAAACAAGTATTAAAACTACAGGTTTCAAAGAAGATGAGATCTGCGTATTATTTGGGGTTGACGCAGGGGATGAGTGCATTCTGCGGGTGGTTGTTTCCATTTTGCTCAACCGTTTTCTCATGGTGTGCTTGTATGATTGTAGCGTGCTATCTTTTTTCTCTTTTGTGGATGAGGTTATTTGCGAGGAAGGCAGCTTTCGCAAAGATGGAAAGGGGGAATATTCTGAGTGAGCAGGAAATGTACAATTGGAGCAAGTTGTCATTGGGATTGCTTAAGACTTGTGCGTTTGTCTGGTCATGTCTAGTCCTTACTTTCTTTGTGTGCAATTTTGGGCCATTGATCTTTCCAAACAGCCGTTTATTACATTTGCATGGGTTGAGCATGATGCTGGAGAGCTCAATTGATGTTTTATTCAAGGCGATATATTTGTTGATTGTGATCGATGTTCATGATACTATTTTTGATCCAAGTGCTCGTGCGGAACGTAGGCTTGAGGAGCTGAGACAGGTGAGCGGCAAAAGATGTTGAACAAAGTACATTTATATGCATCAAAATAATCGCTCATCGTGCATTGGTATTCTTCTACTGTGATAGATGTTGAGTGTCGTTTGGGATAATTCGAGTGATGTTATTGGAATTTCAGTGCGCGGCGTGTCGGGAGATGTGACAACCATGCTCAGCCCTACTTACATGAAAATGTATTCTGTTGACAGCAATGATGCGGATCGCGGAACTGCGCTTGCCTTTGATTTAGACGCCAGGTGTTTCAAACTAGGATCGGGTGCGGACGTTGTGCCAATCAACATATATGATCTACACTTTAAAGATTTGATTCCTGGAGGAAAACATTTTAAGTCTTCAAAGAGTCAGTCCCTTGGAGAAGAGGAAACCATATCTATTGCAAAGTTAGTAGTCCGCTCGTGGAAATCAAATGAACCGAAGTCTTTGTTAATGCATGATTTGGTCCGAACAAGAGGAACTCCAGAGGTTAATATTCGTTGTGAAGCTAATATCACCCGCATGGAAAAAAATTCGTTGGTGATTGTTATGAGAGATATCTCGGAACGTTTCAAGCGTTTTGAAGCTGAAAAGAAAGTCATCAGTGAAACAACTGCAAGGCTTAAGGATGCAGCAGCGAACCGGTTCACACGGCACGAGGTCAAAAATGGGTTGTTGGCGGCTATTGGTTTGTGCGATTCGTTGAATGAGAGTATATTGAAAAAGAAACCGTTTCAGATTGAACCAGAGGATGCTGAAGAAACAAAGAGTACTATTAGGATTGAACCAGAGGATGCTGAAGAAACGACAAGTACTATTGGCTGCAAAAACGATATTCAAGATGAAGGTAAATCACAAGTGACGAACTATCTTTTTGAGCTAAACAAAACATTGCACGAAATTCTCGACACAATTCTTGCAGAAGCTATGGCGAGAGATGTTGTTCACGAAGTCTACGAGCCAAAGCTAGAACGTGTGGATGTCCCAGGTCTCCTTGCAGATATTATGAATCACAATTCGAGCAAAGCAAGCTTTCGTCGCTTTCCTATTACCACATCCCCTTCCCCTCTGCCAAACTATGCACTGGATCCTCAGCTCTTAAAATACATTCATAGAAATGCAATCAGTAATGCTTGTAAGTATGGGAAGAAAGGAGGCATTGTGTCAACAAATGTGAAGTATGAGGCGGGGAGGGGAATGTTGAAAATGGAAGTGGTCAATCAGCCTGGAAAACATCACCTGGAAATTTTGAAGCTTGGCAAGCTAGCTCAAGAGCTGGTACTTTCACCCAGACAGAGGCTCGAGGTGCATTGTACTGAAGACAGCAATAATCAAGTATCGGCTTCTCATTCATCTGGTGATGGCGCATGGATCATGCACAAATGTGCTAAGACTTTGCGTGGTACATGTGGAATCAAGTTTGAAATAGACAAGACAACTTTTTCATTTGACTGTCCAGTCAAATTATTTAATGAGAATCTCGCAAACACCAACATCAAGTATGAGGATTTTAAACTTCCAAAGAATCTACAAGCAGTTGCAATTGACGATTCCAACATCCAACGGAAGTTGCTGTCTCGTTTCTTCATGTTCGCTGGAGTCCCAGTAGATAACATACACGTTTTGGGTGCGACTGCTAAAGAGATTAATGAATTCTGCGATTGGTCAATCACTTTTGTTGATGAACATCCCGATGACTATATTTTAATGATTGTTGATGAAAATCTGGATGTGCAGGAGGAGCAAGTTGGAACGAATCAAAGTACCGTTTCGGGTTCAGGATCAGTAGCTGAGATACGTAAAAGGCTACTTGTAAATCAAGAGAGGAAAATATTGGCACTTATCAGATCAGCGAATGACTCGTCAAGTGATGTAGCTATCTACAACTCCCGTGCCCATGGATACCTTGCAAAGAATCCAGTGAAGAAAGATCACGTACTTGAGACTCTAGCTCCGCTTTGGCTTAAAAGGTTCCCTAAATTTGAGATTTCAAAATCACAATCGTCGACCGGAGATAATAGAAGGACAGCAGTGGATGAGTTGATTGTCACTATGGATGATTTGATGGGTCTAGTTAATGAAATTGATGATTTTTCTTTGCTAGCCAAGGATGATTTAGATGTGAAGTGGTGCATCATTTGGGAAAAGCTACATGCTCTGAAGGGAGACCTACTGATCATGTCAAATAGATCGTATAGTTTGGACGCGGCAATTTCTGCCATCGGTTATCTGAGAGGACCACTTCCGCCAGATAATTTTATTGAAAGTTGGGCGATGATTCGATCGAATCTTATGAAAGGGGGCATCTAAGATAGTCCCAACCATAATAGGTACATGTAGCTAGAGAAAACAAATAGGAATCTTAAAAGTGGATACACATGAATTTTTCAAAAGTATGAAATGTTATGTATTTATAATTTGCAAGGAATTTGAGATTAGGAGTATATTGTCAATGCCACGCGTGAACTTTCAGCATTAGAAGTGTCACTACTTCTTATTTCACTTTGCTTTTGTACACTTTGTCAATAGAAATCTAGCGGTCGTCATCTACGCACTTTGCCCAGATTTCATCATTCTGTTTTTCGTATGAGCTTTTCTCAAATACAAACTGTATTTCGTATTTTACGAGTACAAACAGGGGAGTTTACGGTTCCTTTTCAATCTCTTCCAGCATTAGAGGCAAAGGATCAGATGCGACCTTGAAATCGCAGCCAGTTCTTTCTCTTAGGTCGTCGATGGAAAGCCCTGCTGCAATTTCAACCAACACTAAGCCTCCATCACCATTCTTATCAACATCAAAAACACAGAGGTCAGTGATTATTCTGTCGACCACCCTTTTTCCAGTTAGTGGTAGGCTACATTCTGACAAAATTTTGGGTGACCCATCCTTGGCGATATGATCGAGCGTGACTACAACTTTAACGTTCGGTGCTGAAATCAGATCCATCGCACCACCCATACCTTTACAGATATGACCGGGAATTATCCAATTGGCCAGATCGCCATTTTGGGAAACTTGGAGCCCTCCTAAAATTGTCAAATCAATGTGGCCACCCCGAATCATACCGAAACTATCTGAGCTAGAGAACGAGCTCGCGCCTTTGATCGGGGTAATTGTTTCCTACAAAGACAACGAGAAAGCAGACACTTATCATCAAAGACTGCATCTAAACGTGAAACATGAAATATGAAACAAGATTTCTCACCTTTCCTGCATTTATGAAGTCACTGTCTGCTTCTTCTTCTGTTGATGGATACGGACCGAGACCAAGTAAACCATTCTCTGCTTGCAACTCAATATGCAAACCAGAACGCACATAATTACTCGCCATTGTAGGAATGCCAATACCAAGATTAACATACATCCCATCTTTAAACTCCTTCGCCGCCCGCTTAACCATGCGAGCCCTACCACTAGAGATTGTTGGAAGCTTATCTGTTGATGATAGTTTCAATCTCTCAATTCTTTTTTCATTATCTACTGCCAGAATGAGCTTGTCAACATATACACCCGCTAGATGGATTTCATCCGGTTTCAATTCACCAGCATCCACAATTTGTTCCGCTTCAGCGATGCAGACTTTTCCCGACATGGCACAGTCAGGATTTGAGTTCCTCGATGTACCGCGAAATATGAGATTCCCTCTTGTGTCAGCTTTCCACGCTTTCACGATGGCAATATCGGCTGGTAGCGCTTCTTCCATGACGAACTCTTTGCCATGAAAAAAGCGAGTCTCGCGAGGCAATGATGCGATCTCTACATTTTTACCACAAGACGAATATTTGATAGGTATACCACCTTCAGAATATAGAGTAGCTTATCATGAAGTAGATGAAAGTGTCAGTTATGAGTTGTTTAATATATAAACCACGTAGAGGAGCTTGACGTCTAATATAATTCTTACCAGCACCCGCAGGAGTATAGAATGCTAATGTGAGAGTAAAGTGAGCCAAGGTGAGAGAGAATGCAATGAATATTCTCAATGACGAATAGTCTGCATAGTCCATCGCTTTTTAGAAACAATTTTACATGCAATAATGTAACATAGTATGTCATACCTGGAATCCCAATACCTGCAGATCTCATCCTTGCTGCAATCGTCCCTTGCGGCGTCAGCTCAACCTCGATCTTGCCCCCAAAATACATTTCAGCAAAAAGTTTATTTTCTCCCACGTAGCTCGCAATCATTCTCTTCACTTTCCCAGCTTCGAACAATTTTCCCAGCCCAAAACCATCAATGCCGGCTGTGAGACTTGCGATGGTTAGATCGCTCGCCTGATCAGTTTTTGCCAATTCGTTCAAGAGAGTTTCAGGGACTCCGCCAAGGCCAAATCCGCCGCAATTTATGGATGCACCCGGGAATATGCAGTCCGATAGAGCTTCTTTGGCGCTCCGGACAACCTTGGACGTTGCATGAGAATGAGATGTCGTAGGAGAAGTGGTACTTGTGGTGGTAGCAAAAGCAGCACGTAAGGATGCATTCCTTACAATCCAATGATATTTGGTTACAGTCCTGCAGACAGACATGAAGGATGTAATGCAGGTTTCGATATTCGATATTCGATATTCAATATTCAATATCCAGTACTAGTGTATGATATATTATGATATGCCTCCTAAAATGATTCTGTTCTTTTTTCTCGCCTTCTTTTGACTTGATTTCGCTTGACGCCTGCGAGTCGTGTTTAAAAAGCAGAATTCGAAGTTCCGCGAAGCTTTTTCAATCTCATCCTGAATTTCAAATTCTGGCAACGCCCATTCTTCAGAACATCAAAACATGACATGTCATGGCTGATCACTTCTCCCACCCACTTTCCTACTACAATGCATATTTGTCCTTCACACAGCATTTTGAAAGAACGCGGTTATCGATGTTGAATGGTAAGTAATCTAGTAATATAATGTATTACAATGAGGAGTGACCTACTGATAGATAGGTATGAAGGATAGACATAGCTATAGTTATACTAGTGTTGGTGAGCTATGCAATTTCAATTGTTTGACATAATTTTTGCATGTTTTCAATAATTTGAGTTGTATACGCGATGTGGTCATCAGTTAAAGGTATCGTATTTCGTATTTCGAATTTATTCTAGTTAGCTACAGTAGTAGTAGTTTCTAATTTTAGTACAATTCTGATGATGATGATGGCAGAGAAGAAGAACCAATGAAGCATCACACATTACACATTTTAGACGATAGGTTCAGAGTATCCTTTTACTTATAGTACCCACAACAAATCACAAAATGAGATCAACTCACAACCCACCCACACATCAAAAAACTAATGAGGTGAAAGGGGCGCTAATGCAAAGAGAGATCATGACCTTTAGCTCTCTTTATTGAAAATGTATATACAATGAGCGTAAAGAGAGAGAGATAAGAGATATGGATGAATTACAGGGAAGTGCCTTTGGGGTATGGGCAGCCTTGCAGTTCATGCTGATGTTTCAACGAAAAACAAGTATTGAAGAATTGTCTTGAAGAGACAAGAAGAGATGCAATACAGTAGTCAGGTAAAATCATTAAGATTCAGACAGAATGGATAGATAAAAATCACGCTTTTACACTTATAGATAACAAATAACAAGTGGAATTTCCAACGTGCGGGAGGCTGTGCGTCCATCAATTGATAATTGATGATCTTCCTGCATCTCGACCTGCATCTCGACCTGCTTAGCTTTCGTCATTGTTACCATCTTCCGCACGGAAAAAGCTGAAAGAACGGGCGAGCTTAAAGCTCTCTGAAATCTTAATCCAGTCTTTGTGTGTCTCAAAGTTATACTCGTTTAGGGCAGCAAAGATTTTGTTTTCATCATCACTTGTTTTACAAAGAGTTACAATGAGCGCTTGGAGATTTTTATCATTGCCAATAGGAAATTGTCGTGCTTCCATCAGATTAAATAATTTGTACATGCCGAGTCTCATTCCCTCTGATGCGCACATCACGAGGAGAAGGAGCGAATCTTCTTTTAAGGCACCGATGTCATCTTCTTTGTCTTCTCCTTTACGATGCCAACATTATTTTGAAAACATTGATAACACGTTTCACAGATCTTGGTGATAGCTGGAAGGAACTTATAATTTCGTCACATTGTATTAACAATTCAACTACCTTTGATGCTACCAATGCATGTGCGGCGATGCTACCAATGCATGTGCGGTACAAATAATTACAATAATACGCCTTGGACCAGACCGACTTCTCCCAAATTTAAATCATCCTCATCCTCGCTAGAATTATCACCATCTTCCCTCACCTTCTCCAAATACTCCTGCGACTGATTACACACCATCTGTCCACCTAAAATCGTGGCCAAAGTCCCTCCACCCATTAAACAGACCTCCAATTTCCACGTCCAACTTAAGCGGCGCAATCTTGATCCTAGAATAAGTTATCAAACTTGACAACCCAACCCCGGCATTCCCATCGCCATCCTCCTCAACCCAACGCTCCCATTAACATCCTGCAAGCTCTTGACAACATTCGATAATTCATTATCATCATCCTCATCCTATCCCGCCCTCGTTGCAATTTATCATGTTGACTTGCTTCTTATAATTCCTCATCTTAAATAAAAATGAAAGCAGCACTCATGGGATCCTTCTTTGATTTGGGAACATTGATAATGAGAGCGCTCAGATCGTGGTCATCAGCGAAACACATGCGATACTCCCCATCAATACATATGATATCTCCCGCTTCATATATCCGTCGTTTATCATTTGCGTCGTGCACGCACTTCAATTTTAGTCAAGGTGACAATGAGTCCCCTGGTATAGCTGAATACGAGCAGGTCGAACGGACGTCTCTTTAGCAGGTCGAACGAACGTCTCTTTCACCTTGTCATTGTCCTCATCCTTCCCACGAACAAAACAATACATTGGACCACTCATACAATCAATGCTCTTCATGCTCTCCACCTCAACAATGTAGCGGAGACGGCGTTCCCAAAACGCAATTTCACTTTTGGCTTCAACTTCTGTGTATTTATTGCTAATCACAGCAATCACCATATTCATGAGGATGATACCTATTGTGGAGGCAAATATCATGGCATGATAGGATAAGGGACCATCATGATCATCACTCGTCAAAAAATCCCAATCACCTGTAAGAGTCATTGCAAAGGTATGAAAATACGATTTTGTGAGACTGCTCGTCCACTCGCAATCTTGATCCTCGAGATTACTAGTATAACACGGGGAGCAGATATGTGCAACTGCTGCACAAATCATGGAAACGACGAGCATGAACGGGATCAGTACTTTGATCACCTAGAGTATAGTATGTTTGTTTGAGCAAAGAGAAAAGGATTATGAGCATCACTAGTACGTAGTGCGTATGCGTGTACATGTAAAGACAGGTGCCTCCAACAAAACACATCAAAATATTACATCATTGCGAGGATGGTAAAGTCAATGTAACAAGATGAGCTTACCTGAAGGAGTGCAGCCACAAAGAGGGCCAAACTGTAGTGCAGGTTCGAGATCACAAAGATGAGACGAGTCCATGCTACTCCAATACACGCAACCAAGAGTCCTTCATCAATACTACCCTTTCCTATAAAGCTAATAAGAAGCACCGCAATAATCAGTACAATCTGAATGAGATCCACAAAGTTGGCTGCATCGCCAACATAGAATTTCGTTGTAGCAGATAGATACTGGACAATCTCACGGAAGAGCAGCCAGAGCAGGCATGGAATCAATCCTACCATAGATGCGGTGGGCAGTTCTTTCACTGCACCGTTGATGGTGAATGAGAAGACAGCCATTACCAAACCTTGAACAGCCACATCTAGAAACAAAATGGAGAGTGAAAACGTTTGTATGATCTTTGCATTGATCGCTTTCCTAAAGTAGGAATGGTTCATGAACTCGAACTCATCACGATCTTCAGATGGCAGATTTAATATGCTTTGCAAGAGCCCGTTGGGATAGGATGAAGCGGTGGGGTCATTGGCTTCCATGATATCATGCAATTTCAGAAGTTTCTTCAAGTGCTCATCTCTTTCTTCTGCATCATCTGGGAACACGTCGAATGGTAGTTTGCCATTGATATTTTTGACGGATAGGAGCTTCATTCCCTTATTGTGGGTCACGATGGCGTTGATAACTTCCGATGATGCTCCAAACCAACACGCAGTATTTAATGCAGTGTCTCCTTCCACATTAAGTGCGTTGATTACCTTCTCATCGAGTTTATCCAAGAGACCATTGATGACATCCGATGATGCTTCATACCTACACGCCTCGTGTAATGCAGTATATCCATCATTATTAATAGCGTTGCTTGCCTTTACATCGAGTTTATCCAAGATACCATTGATGATATCCGATGATAATTTCCACCTACACGCATAGTGTAATACAGTGTCTCCAAAGTCTTCATCAATTGCGTTGATTACCTTCTCATCGAGTTTATCCAAGAGACCATTGACGACTTCCAATGATGCGTTCTTCAATAACGCAGTGTGTAATGCAGTCCATCCATTTTTCTCAATTGTGTTGATGTCGTCCCAACTTTTCCCATCTTTGTTAGTATCTGTCCACCACTGCTGAGCACCAGCAACATCAGCATCACGATGGATATCACCAGGAGCACTACTATCTCCTTTGCTCACCAGCACCACATCTAGTCCTTCTTTCTCCTCCTCATTTTTCACGTTGTCTTCTTCTGCTGGGTTATCAATAAAGGTGTCACGTGCCATAATGGTAGTAGCAGTTCTTGTGGTAGTACTGAATATTCTTGTTTGAAGTCGTAACATGTTGTTGCTTGTGCGGTGTACGGTGGTTTGGTGTATGCAGTACAGTTGTAAGTAAGTGATACGTGACTTATAAAGTGTTGGCAGTACTCTTATTAAACTTCACTACAAGTAACAGGTGAACGTGACTTCAACTTATGTGACACGATGTTTAGATTAACTATGTATTAGTAAAAGATCAGCGTAGATGATCGATGTAAATATAATTAAAATCGAAGTTAACAATGGTGTCAACAGGGGGGGTGACATCCGTACAACATTTACTATCGTTGAACTCGTTGTTGTGGCTTGTGTGTGTCATTGGCGATTCTTCTTGGGTGTTCGCGTTGTTCATTTGAGTCAACGATTCACGCTAAAAAATGCTAGGGAAAAAGCTCGTAAATGTTGTACGGATGTCATCCCCCCTCCTCCCCCCTCTCACACAACCCACACCAACACTTGATGTTACATAATATAATATATAATATTATGGTGGTGTTGATAGTATTTTATATTCATCAATAATACTATTTGCAGGACATCGTTGACCACTCTAGAGAATCAGAGAATCATCAGGATAACTCAAGATGTTTAGTTCAACGAACATCCGGCATTTCGTAACAACAGTAGTCGTAGTAACTACAGTAATCCATGGCAATTTCTTTCTACTACCTCCTGTCAATGCACTTGCATCATCTTCACCTGCATCACCCAATGCTGCTGCCACTGTTACCTGCCACACAGGATTTTTTTTGCTTATTTTTTGGACATTCGCAAAGGGCCTTTTAGGTGAAAAACCATTGGAATTTCCCAGAGGTGTCGGCGTAAAACTTTGTGTTTGTGCATGCGCATTTTGCGCATAAAATAGTGACTTACACCAACTTACGCAATGCGCATAAATAACAAATAGAGTGTCTGTTTTGCACAGAGATGCGGA
>Ga0306864_1001079_pt1 | contig 11519 bp, 9 predicted proteins | sample AntRauTorckE5430_FD_190448 | JGI IMG/M metagenome (GOLD analysis project Ga0306864, IMG submission 190448) | Saline lake microbial communities from Rauer Islands, Antarctica - Metagenome Torckler E5 #430 (v2) (version 2) | ecosystem: Environmental > Aquatic > Non-marine Saline and Alkaline >...
CCAGCGTTTTCAACAAAAATAGTTGCTAGATCGCTAAGAAGGCCTATTAGATGCTTAGACGACTCGCTATTTTTTGATTTGTCGATTGATTTGCTCATGTTGTTCGCACTATTCCTTTGATTGCATTATCTAACATTCCTTTGATTGCATCATCTAACATTCCTTTGATTGCATCATCTTACATTCCTTTAATTGATCGCTCTCCGTTTAGAATCTACAAACAGACCATATTCTTCAAAGAGCTAAACCAATTCAGGGAACTAATAGGAACAATTCAGTGCCATCATGAGCAAATCAAATGGAAGAAAAAAATTACAGCTGAATCCAGCGTTTGCAAATGCTCATGGACTCTCTGAAGAGAAAACAGCAGATCCGTGTGTTAAGCTTAAAAATGAAGTGGCGATTGCAAACTCAACGGCATCAAAGATCTCTCGATCCATTGATGAAGCTCGTAAAACTGGAAAGTTGTTATTGAACAGTATTGAGTTGAAGTTACCTCTCCCATCTGCGATTTTTGATTTAAGGAATGACCTAGTCAAACAATTTGATGGCAAAATGGATGGGGATGACAAGTTTTGGAATTGTTATGGAGAAGAAATGCTGACTGTGCTGGATCTATCAAACAATGATTTTTCCAAAAATGTTGAAAAAGATGAGAATTATGGCTCCACATCTCATGCAACCATGCATGCGAACACGAGCATGGTTACATTGGACGATAGAATTGGTTCCTACAAAGCCTTACGTACTTTGCGTATTCGAAATTGTAGCTTGGAAGACCTTCCGTGGGAAACCATTGGTAAGCATATGCCAGCTTTGAACACTATTGACGCACCAGGGAATCGGTTTACAAAAATACCAATGAGCAATTTGCCCACCTCAATTACTAGCTTATTCCTAGCTGATAATGAGATTCAAAGCTTAGGAGATTCGAATGCAGCTATTCATTTGCCAGAATTGTGCCATTTGGATATTGGAAATAATGCTTTAACACAATTGCCATTGAAGCTCTACAGCCCAAAGCTAAAACACTTGATCTTGGCAAAGAATAAGATTCAAAGTATTCCATCAGGATTTTTGGAGTCTCTTGAGAAATCGTTGCATACTTTAGATTTAGCAGAGAATCAGCTTTCGTCTGTAATTGACTTGTCTCATCATTCCCAGCTTCGAGTGTTGGAGCTGAGGATCAACAAGTTGCAGAGAGCCCCAAGGATCCATTCCAATCTATCTAAAGTAGGCTTGAGTTACAATGAATTGACATCAATTGAGTCTCTCTATGATGGTCTAATGGATGATGATTACAAGGCATCGAACAGTGACGGAAAATGGTTTAGACCGAAGCTCAGTGAATTGCACCTGGAAAAGAATAGACTCAAAAATACTCTTCACGCACCCACCCTGGCTGTTATGACAAATTTATCACTTCTAGATGTATCGCACAATAACCTTGAGACTATTCCATACGTTGTGGGATACTTGCCACATCTTAATAAGATAATTATGGATGGGAATCCATTCCGTATGATTCGCAGCGCGATCAAGTACAGGGCTAGTGGAGGGATAGAGACTGGAACTTTGCTGCAGTCACTTCGAAACAAAGGTGATGCCCCACCCGGGCCTGATTACTATGGCAGTGTCTATGAAGGTGCAATCGCAAATAGCAATTCATCGGCATCTCGAAGCGTTGTTGAGGCGAGAAAGATTGTGAGAGATGCATGCAGTGGTCAGATCAGAACACTGAGCACGAGCGGTCGCGGCATATCTGGTGAACTGGTTTGGGCAGAACTTATCGATGAGCTACATGCCAAGACGACCAACTCAGATGGAGACGCTGTCAGCTATGGAAGTCTAGCTCAGACCTGGAAATTTCCGAATGGGAAAATAACATCATTTGGTGATGAATGGGTAGGAGCTCTTCCGAACATCACTGCTCTAGAAGCAACCAGGAATCGCATTTCTGAAGTACCAAGTACTTTCACTAACTTTCCATTGAAAACTCTTAATCTTGGGAGGAATAGTTTATCGTCGTGTGTTTTGAGGGACAACATATGTGTGTCGATGAGCAATCTCGCCTCTGCGCTTGTCGATCTTGACTTATCGACAAACAATATTGAATGGATACCTGGCTCTCTCTTTGACCTTTCTAATTTGGTTTCTTTGAACTTATCGTATAATAAAATCAAGACATTGGACTGGAGCATCGACGATGATACCGAAGAATGGCAAGGTTGGAAACACGGTTTGGTGTCTCTTGAATATTTGAACATCTCAAACAATGCAATCAACGATTTGGGCTATTTGCCGTTAGCTCTCAGCAGTTGCCCACGTTTGCGCACTCTTCTCCTTAACAACAATGCGATCTATGAAATCCCCCTTGAGCTTGGAATGTTGGATCAGCTTACAAATATTGATCTTTTGGGAAATTCTCAACGTCAGATCAGTACGAGAGTGCTTACCCAGGGTTGCAGTAAAATTCTACAATACTTGAAAGACCGAATGACACCTGAGGAATTGCAGGAAGCAGAAGAGAATCATAAAGAAATTCAAATGGCTCTCGAAGAAGATCAAAATGATAGCGATAGTGAAATGAACAAAACCAAGAATGATGACATCACGGTAGATATCAAAAGTCAGGTTGACATTGTTTTGAGAGTAGAGGAAAATGACGTGAAGACAGTAGAAGACAATCAGAGTGATCAAGATATGGTGCAACTTAAAAGAGCGGCAGCAATAGCGGAACGAATGGAGGAAGAGAAAAAGAAAGAAGAGAAGAACATTTCCGAAAAAATATTATTCGAAATTAAGCATAACATGGCTCAGCTATCTACAGAACTGGATAATATGAGTCTATCACGAGCAAAGCGCTTTGCTCTGAAGAAAGAGTTGGCTATGGAAAGGTCAAAACTTATCAGGGAAGAGAGGAAAAATGAGCAATGACTCTGTTGCACTTAATTGAGCTGTATTGAGCAATGACTCTGTTGCACTTAATTGAGCTGTATCCCTCCTTTGGCACGACCAAAGTTGGCAACCCTGTCGTCGATTGTGATGGGGTGTAATTACGTCGGGTCCAACACAGGAGGCAGGAAATGAGAGATTAATTAGATGTCATAATAAGATAATGTGGTAATAAAAGTGTATGTGTTCCTTTCGATCATTTCACCACTTCAAATTATTCAATTCAAGATACTACCTTTAAGTTTAAGTTATAGCGATATGATCTTATATATCTGCCGGTGACGGTGTAAGAAGTATCAACTTGTAAAGTATAGAACGAACTGGAGAGAGAGATTAAGATGTCCAGTCCTGTGTTGAACAAACTTGAATTTGGTCTGTATCATAGGTGTGAGCTCTTTCAATTAAAGTCTTGTAGCTTGTAAATGATTTCTGATCTTGCCCCTGACTCTCTAAGTAAGTTACTATCAAATCTGCTGACACAAGGATCGAATATTTATTTAGCGCTCCAAACCTTGCTCCTTACTCCTTACCCTCCTTGTGATGAGAAGATCAAGTAAAAGTGTAGAATCAATGTAGAAGATTCTTTGTATCCAAAATCCTGGGAGACTTTGAAAGTCAAAAGTGAGTGAGAGAATTTGTGTGAAATTGGAAAAACGGTTTTAACGTCCAAAGGAAATCCAAATCAAGAAAATAAAAGCCTTGCCGCCGACACACTGGTCGAGAAAACATCATGAGCATCCATCATGATGATGTCAGATCTCAGAATTGTAGATGACTATCTAATAGAAGAGTAGATGACTTCGATGACAGCACGCCATGATGTTTAACATAATTTGAACTGCACACAACTAACGAGACAAAATACAATCGGTCAATGAAGTTTGGCAAATCTCTAACCGAGAAAGTACGAGATGATTGGAAGGATTATGCGGTCGCATACAAGGCCATGAAAAAAGCGCTGCCAAAAGATGATCCCGATTTCTTTCCCCATGATGCCGGAGGAGTAGATGACCAAGATGGCAAGGATGTCAATCCGGAATCTATCTACCCGCAATACTGGCAGCTATATGCCGAATCCTTATCCTCAGTCACCGACTTCTATTCACAGAAATCTAACTCGGCGACAACAGAGATTAAGACACTCCAAAGCAAGGTGGAGAAATACCGTTTGTCAAAGCTGCCAGGTTCAACCCTTTCGTCTACCATCACAGTAGAAGATCTCATGAAGCAAGTGACAGATGCCAAAATTGAACTACAGCATGTCAGAGAGTTTCTATCCATTAACTATACTGCCTTTTCTAAAATACTCAAGAAATACGATAAGAGAACCTTTAGCAGTTTGCGCGAGAAGAAGCTAGAGGAGATATTGAGGGATAACCCATTTCTCGATGATAATGCAATGGACGGATTTATCTACAGGGTGCAGCAATTGATTAATTCCTTGGATGAGGTTGAAGGCAGGCCCAAGTCTTGCTCAAGCAGCAATAGAAGCAACGTCAATAGAATGGAGGATACAGGGAGAAGTTTGATAAATCATCAAGAATCTGGTTCAATTTTCCAACAATCCAAAATTATTTTGGATAAGATAGAGGATTCTCCATTCTTCGCGAAGTACAAGGCCAAACGAATTCCTCGCTTCCTTCCTGATGAGATTGAAGATGGCGCTTTCTTAGGAGAGGGAGAGTTTTCTGTTGTAAAAGAAGTCAAGGCATTTCATGTGAATGACCTTTGTCCTATCTGTGTAATTCATCAGTTGGACTCTGGCGATGGAGCCGACTTACCTACTGATAATGGGAGACAAAGAGAGCCAAGCACAGCTATACCAATCGAAAATTTTACAATGTCAATCAGAGCGGATAATGCAAGTTCTCAAGGTGATAGTGATTCTTTCCAGGATGATCATCAAGAGGAAGACACAGAAGTTGAAGCAAACAGAGGTTTTATGATGCATCATTGCCTCAGGAGCGGATCTGCTCGATATGCGATCAAGCAGTTAAAGAGTTCATTGTCGGGAACTAAGCGCGCAGACGGAGCCATTGATCTTTCCATCGAGGCCAAATTTCTTAGTGTCTTGAGTCACCCTAACATCATCAAACTGTGCGGACTAGGCGGGAGTCGAGGCCACCCTAGATCATTCATCGTGCTCGATAGATTGTATGCCACTCTTGACGTTAAGATTCGATTCTGGAAAGCAAAAGAGAACGACTGCAAAGGCTTCTTGGGATTCAAGAAGCACAAGTCACAACTCAAAGTCTTATGGAATGAGAGACTTCTTGCTGGTTTCGATATCTCCAGAGCAATCAAGTACCTTCATAAGCACGAAATCATTTACAGAGACCTAGTAAGTATACTTGGAACACGCATAGCTCCATGAATGAATTCTTCATCAAACTCATTGACTAAATATTTTACTTATTACATCCATGACAGAAACCTGAAAATATTGGATTCGATGTTAAAGGCAATGCTAAGTTGTTTGACTTTGGTCTAGCGAAGGAGTTGAGAGAGGAGGATAAGATTGCGAGAGACCAGTATAACGCATCTGGGAGAACTGGTACTAGAAGATACAGTAAGTTAGGCATGCTCACATTCACTTCAATGTGATCATGGCTTCACTTCTAACTCCAATTCATTAATTTAATAATAGTGGCTCCAGAGGTAGTCTTGTGCAAGCACTATGGAAAACCAGCCGATTCATTTTCATTTTCCATTCTTCTTTGGGAAGTTTTAGCTCTTAGCCGTCCATTCAAGCATTATGACTACGAAAAACATGCCAATTTGGTTGTACAAAATGGGAAGAGACCGGAACTAAAAAAAGAATGGCCAGTCCTCATTAAAAATGTATTGAAGAGAGCTTGGGCTCCCGACCCCGCCGATCGTCCTACGTTCAATCAAATTTGCAATTCTTTATCTGGTGAATTCGCAGACTCGTCAAATGGAATTTCTCGCTCAGAGCGCCTACTAAATGAGACGTTTAGTTCTCGGGAGCTTGATTTGTCGCGAACTCTGAGCTTCAAAATTCAGAATGGACAGAACGAGTAAGACATGCAACTTGGCTTCTTCGGATAAGTTTATTAGCACAAGTAGAATGAAATAAAAGAATCTGAATCCAGATGAGCTTCACTGTTGTGAACTTAATATGCATATTTTCTTTTGATATTCCAATATTGTAGACGAATCGAAAGAGAAAATTTTCATTTGAACTGATAAAGATCAAGAAGCGTTCACATCGATCACTGCAAATTGTAATGAAATCAAGCAATTATTATCTAAAGGAGAACATTTCTGTCACTGATGCAGCTATTGAAATCTATCATCTGGGTCATATTATTACTAGCTACTTTTAAGCATCATCGGCGCTTTTCAGCTATGTTCCGTCCTCTTTATATGCAGATGGACAATCTTCCCTTTTTTTTTGAGCAAAGTATTCAACTGAGTGCCCCTCCAATTTCTTTCCGTGTGATGGCGAATGTAGATAAACTTCATTTGAAGGGCTTACTTGTAATTGAAGCTAGTGCAGTAATATTGAATTTGACTTAAGGATGGTTATTGATCCGCAAAGTGACTATCGATTGGTAGCAAATAAGTGGAGTCAACTTAACTGACTGTATTTGAGATCAGGTATGGCACAATCACGGATACGAACTTGTACTGGCCTGATTAAATCACTCCCTCAGAATACACTTTTCGAGCTTGTTGAAGGAAATATGCATGTACCAAATAATATTAGGGGACATTGTTTCCTTAGGGTTGTTTTTCTCCTTCTTGCCTACGATTCAGGATAATTCCTGTGTTCTTTCAGCCCGCAATAAGGCAGTGCACTGTCCTTGCTTGAAGTCGTCTAATCCATCACGATGATCATATCATTCAATTCAGGCATCTCTTTGCGTATTATTCTCTTTTGTTTCCTATCCGTTCTTCCCAATTCGGTATATGTGGGTGCTGCATTAATGTTCTCGGGTTTAAATGTTAGAATCTTTATCTTCTTGACTTTCTGTATTTCAAACATTGTTCTCATGAATAGATTTTGCAATTCCTTTTCCATTTCTCAGGCAACTCGTCCCACGATACATGATGATCTTTTTCAATGACTTCTATGGATGTTTCTTTATTTGAGCATTCAAGAAAGACGAAATATAGATACTCATCAACACCGCCAACACGACAGCAATGCTGAAATATTGCCTTCACGTGATGTTGTTGCTCTCTTCCTGGCGGGAGTAACTCTTTGCATGCACTAAGCATGATTCTGTATGACACCGATCCAGGATTGACATTACTTGCTTTCACAAGATCTTCGAAGGTTCTCAGCACAATACCAAAATTTATTCTCTTGTCTTTGGCATTAAGGTACTTGGACGATCTCACACATGCGCTCATTACGTAGTTGTACGAGGGAAAAGTTGGTTTGATATAGTCATTCTTCTTTATTTGGTGTTGATCAAACATCCAATCAAGTAGAGCCCGAGCCCCGACTCCATTCTTTTTTTCCTTACTCTGTGCCCAACCTGATAGTTTATAAAAATAAATTAGCTCTAATACCTGGACTCTTTCAAAATAAATGAGAAACAGATGTACTCACCTTGAAGCACCATATTCGCTAGTTTGGTGTTGGGCCGAATACAACGTTCCCTATCAACATCCCACGAATCCATTTCTTTTAAGATTTTTTCGGCTTGGATGACACCTCGACTCTTTCCCTTTGAATTTATTAATAAAGCCTCAAGAACAATTTGGTAGGTGACGAGGCTCGATCTTTTGCCATTCGTCCTCATGCGCCTCAGAAGATCTACGGCCTTTTCTCCCGCAACTGGCGAGTTGCTATCAATCCAACCCTTCATGAGTAGATGGAAGCTATGAAGTTCTGCTTGAGTATCATGATCATGGTGTATTCTTTCTAATCTTCCAAATACAATGAACTTACCTTAAATGATCGGGTTTCACATCGCTTAAAAGTGGATGGTTTCCGAGTTCATCCATTTCATCAAATAGGTTCGCTGCACGATTTAACCCTACCTCCCCAGTTTCAAGCCAGGCTTTAATCACAGCATTGAAATTCTTAGTTCTTAGCAGTTTCGTTGATTCAGAGTATCTCGAGTTTGATTCGTGCACATCTTTGGCAACTCTTAGCAATATCGATTCTGCCCAGGAAGCAGCATCGCCTCCAGTCTTGTCAACTTTGTGCCAGAGTTCTAATAATTCATGAAAGCCAAGGCTGGTGTTACCAGTTTTCTCATCCATAACATTTGATTCATAGAGTAAGGTCATCTGTTTCAAGATAGCTGCCACTTCTTGAGGTTTGTCCTCCAAGGCAGCAACGATGGATCTATAATTTTGAATGCTCGGCTTGCACATCGGGTTTCCTGCTAAGTGCAAGCGCTGTTGTTCTTTTAGTAGCTCAATTGCCTCATACACATTCGACGGCGTTCTATTGCGAAGTAATGCATGTATAACCGTCTCAAACATTTCAGAAGTAGGTGAAAGGTTGTGTTCTCCATGCTTGTACAAATCGATGACTCTCCTGAATATACGTAGCATTTCCTCTTGGGCATCAGGATTCAGTGTTACAAGGCTCCATGCTTTTAGCACCTCCATATATGCGTTTAAGCTAAGGTCAGGATTAATATCATGTCGCTCGAACCCAGATTCCATTTCTTCTAGTAATAAGTTGAGCCTTGCCAATACAGAAGAAAGCTTGACATCCGCAGTGCGTTCAATACCAACGAAGTCGACTCCCGCTTCTTTTAAGATGTGCTGCTCTTGTTCAATCTCTGCTGCAAGAAGTTCAATTCCTTTGCAATAACATGCGGCAACTGTTGCATAGATTTCGCCATTAGGAATAGCTTCATCTTTTCCATATTTTACTCTATCAATCAGATGCTGTAATAATTCGTCCGCTTGTGTTGCAATATTAAATGCATCTTCAGATTCGGTAATTTCCCTGCAATGTAGGGCGCTTTTGAATGCACCAAACGTGATTTGGTATGACTTTTCATCGACGTTGAAATCCTTCCATTTGACATGCAGGCTGGAGTTGTCATGACCTTCCTCCGCTTGAATATTGTTATCTGCGATTCCTTCCATATGTTTCAAAATTGCAGCACACCGAGCGGGCGCATCAAACGGCATTGACTGCGATCTTCTGGCCCAACTCCCAATGACCGCATTGTACAGATCTGGAGTTGGCATTGTATTCAGCTTTCCATCTTCGTACAATTCACCCATCTTTGTAAGAATCCTTTCAGCATTGAGGCTATCCATATCGTGCATCACAAAAGGCGTTTAGTTACTTTCTTTGCCAATATAAAATCGAAGCAAGTAGCACACAAATAACTTACTGCCCATCGGGATGATTACTGTGCGACCAAGATGATATGACTCCACGAAAAAAAGCATTCCCTATTCTCATCTTACCTCCCTCTGCTACTTCATCGCTTGTCATGTCTACAAGTTGCCAAAGCAACTCTTCTGCTCTTGCAGGCACTTTCAACTCCTCGTGGAATTGGGCACAGAACACCTCCTCAGCACGTTCTGCAGGGTCACCACTGTCCAAATTCATGAATCGCCGTGGTCTTGTCTTTACCTGTACCCACGATAATATTGTTTGCTTGACCGCCCATGGTGATACTTTGAACTCGCTACCATCTAATTCTTCCATGGCAACAAGCCTTTGCATCAACGCATCTGCTCTCTTCGCTGGACCAAGAAGTGTGTACCCATCAAGAAGAGCCGGGTCATCCCATAGATTTTTAGCTAAGCTTGGATCATTGTCATTTAGCGAACTTCTACGAGGGATATTTCTCAAGGCGCCCATAGCTTTACCTTCACCTCTCAGTACAAAGTTAATCGCTCTCGAGGAAAATGACCAGCTTCCCAATACAATTTCATACGAGTATTGGGTTGGTCTTAGATACGTATCCCCGTTACACGCCACATTTTCCATTTGATCAAGTAGCCGCTGGGCACACTGACTGGCATACACACATCTACAGGCAATTCTTCTTTGATTCTGAAGCATTTGCTCAAAATGCTCCGTGACATTTTTCGCATATTTTTTCTTTGATTTCAGATTGTACATCAGATGCGTTCGAAGGTCAAGCGTCGAGAAGCGCCAAGTGTTCAAAACCCTGTTGAAGTCCGTCACTGTTACAAATGTTTCTTCTGATCCATGTTGAAACGTCGAAGAATGCAATAGCAGATTCAGCAGACTCTCCGCATTCTGAGCATCATGAAAAGCTCTTTCAACCTCTTCCCTATTTTTTCTCCGTCTCTTGACTCTCGATTCCAAGAATTTGATACATGATTGTATCTGTTCTGCTTCATGAACGTCAATGATATAATTTCCAGGACCAGGATGTAAAGTTATAATATCCAAGTACTTTGTGATCAATGCTTCAATGTTCTCCACGTGAGCCTTCAGATACTGCGGTAATGGTCGCATTGATTCTTTATCTACTATCATCTCTCCATCATCACTATCCATTTCTTCGTCTCCAGCATCTATATCATCATTTTGATAAGAAAATTCATCCAATGCGACAATTGCTGTCTGTGTTTCCTTCTCGTTCCCTTTTGAATTTGAGTTTGATTGATGAGAGCCGTCTGGCTGCTGCGACTCGAGGGTTACACCAGACACAGAATCAATAGAAAAATATCTCGTTGTAATTCTTCGACAGGAAATTTGATTCCATCTTATCCTGCTTGACAAATAACAATTGAAGTTCAAGCTCAAGTGATGTGCAGTGCTTGTCGGCAGTGACGCACATTTTTCTTTCGAGGCAATGGCAGTCCAACAGTTTGATCGTAATTGTGTTCCTCTTTTCAGCCTTTCTGAATAAAGAACGCGTCGGGAATTTGTGACCGATCTCATGGTTGATCTTCGACAGGGTTTGCTACTGATGCGCGTTGGAACACACTTGTATTGATATTCGGTATTCTTGATGTCGGATGTCGGATGTCGGTGGTTGCTTCTTATTCTTTATCGCTACTCGTAGCTCGCTAATACGATACTGTTGTTGTTCAAAGTGTTTTAAATAAATAATTGAATGGAGGGATGACGAAGGGGGGAGATGAGATGTTAAGATGCCATCCCCAACACCGTGACAAAAACCTCCAGTACATTGACGAGCAAGCAGAGCGCAATCTCAGGCCATAAGCGTAGAGAAACATGTCGAACGTACTACATTTTTCGATTTTCGCGGATTCAGAAAATAATATTTTGTTTCACAGAACAAACATCAAAGCCCAAACCAATTCATCCTATTGATCTACTACTAGTAATCACCCATTCAACTCATTCAAACTTCACCGAAACACACAATCAAACACGTTGAAATGAATCTATCTTACAGCGTGGAAAATATTCAATTTATCCACGTTCCGTGTTTATCCACGTTCCGTGGTAATTCCAATTCATCCACGTTCTTACATAATGTACAGGTTGTGTTCTGTTGTGCTGTTGCCATAATCTTACAGGTCAGCATACTGTAATTCAAAACAGTTCAACTTGTGGTCAACGAGTAATATGTACTTCCCGCGTCTAAAGCCATTCAGTCATAGTATGA
>Ga0306864_1001080_pt1 | contig 11518 bp, 10 predicted proteins | sample AntRauTorckE5430_FD_190448 | JGI IMG/M metagenome (GOLD analysis project Ga0306864, IMG submission 190448) | Saline lake microbial communities from Rauer Islands, Antarctica - Metagenome Torckler E5 #430 (v2) (version 2) | ecosystem: Environmental > Aquatic > Non-marine Saline and Alkaline >...
ATGTGGCGAGGGTTCCAACCTTCGTAGGGTGAGTCATAGTCCTGTTTGTGTGAGAACTACAAGATAACTACTCACCCGATTTTAGCTACTTTTTGACCCAATCTGCAACGGACCATTGAGATAAACAACCATGAGAATTAACACCCTGGTTTTTGCCCTAATATTTATAGCCACACAGGTATTTGGGCAGAGCAATTACAGAAGTATTCCCGACAGCCTGATGGAGGGAGAGCTAACGGAAAAAACGTATGATCTCCTGGCACGTGAGACGCGGTACGTCAGGAGTGAAGAACGTTACCTCATTGGACGGCGGTTGCTAGACTTCGCGCAGCGTAGCGACTACCCTGCGGCAAAGATTGCTTTTTGCTACCGCATAATGGCACAAGGAAAGATTCATACCGAAGCTGATTCTTTTTTGTATTACAATCGTTTAGCGAGTCTATCTTTCGAAGAAGACGCGGCTGATGACGTTGTCTGGCCTATCCTTACTTACGAGCGAGCGGAGTACTATAATGGTGCTGCACAGTACGACTCTATGTTGTACTACATAGATAAGACGCTGGCTTACGAGGTCATTCAGCATCACATTGTTATCCTAAGCGCGGCGCTGCAACTAAAATCAACCCTTTATGTAAGCCGCGCACAGTATGATAGTGCACAACTTGTACTTATAAATGCACTGAACCTAATTGCAGAAAGCAATAAAAACGACCTAACATTCAGTAAAGTCAGGGCGGCAATTCATGTTAAATTAGGCAAAATATACCGTAAGTCAAATAACTTCAGCGAGCACCGTCAAAACCTGGTACAAAGCTTACGCATGTTAAAAGACTCTACGTCCAAGGTCCTCATTCTTGGTAATCTTTCAGACTCCTACCTAGAAAGCGCGCAGTACGACAGTGCTCACGTATATGCCCTTCGCGCGAGTATGTTTGCCCACGATATAGAATCACGTAACCTTGCTTATAGACGCCTAACCGAAACCTACACGGCATTGGGGCTGTACCGGGTGGCGGGACAAATGAAAGACTCCTTAGATAAATACAATGCCCTAGCTTCGGACTACGTCGTCAAAAGACTAGCGGCGAATCATGAAGGCGCTCTGCTCATCGGTCTCGGTAAAGTTACCAAGGGGCAAACGGTGTTCCGGTCAATGTTCCGGCAAGACTCTACCTTTACAGCTAAGTGGAACACGGTCAATTACCTGAACTACATAAAGGTGATGGCTCCACACCAAAGCCAGGCAGCTACCGTCAATCAACTTGACACCCTAAAACGACTCATCTACGTCGGTTCACGGGACAGCACTACCGGAATAATAGAAGATATCCGTGTCCGGTACAAAACCGAAAAGATTGAAACCGAAAACAACTTGCTCACCCTACGCTCCCAAGCCGCAGAAATAGAGACCATCAGCAAACAACGGCAACTGTGGCTTTTGCTCGCATTGCTCGCAGCTGTAGCCGGAGGACTATTTTTCTTCCGCCGGGAAGCCCGCCGACGCCGCAAACTCAATGATGAGCTGAAACTCAAAAATAACCGCATATCCCTACTCAACTCAGAAATCAACCACCGAACAAACAACTACCTAACCTCCATTATCCGCCTCTTGCAGGAGCAGCAGTTTAAAGCTGCAAAAAATAACACTGATGTTGGCGCCGTCAACGACCTGGAACGGCAAATTTTCGTCTACACCAAGTTACAGCGGATGCTGAAAACAGACGATGAAAAAGCCGTCGTAAACCTGAAAGGATACTTTCAGGAATTAATCTCCACCATTCAGGAGTCTTTTCAGGTAGCCGGAGACCCCGTTCACCTCGTATTTACTGCCGACGATATTATCGTCAATCCAGATTTTGCAGCCCCATTAGGTCTCATCATTAACGAGCTCCTCACCAATTCAGTCAAGTACGCCCAGCGTCGGAACGGATTGGTTTACGCCACCCTAAGTTGCCGTCTGAAAGGAAAAGATAAATTCATCATGCGATTTGAAGACGATGGGCCCGCAGAAAACCCTGACACCAAAGGTCGTTTTTCCTCCGGTAGCGGCCTTGAGCTGATTGAGGGGCTTACCGTTCAACTTGAAGGCAAAAAGATTTCATCAGAGGGATTCGGCTATGAAGCAGAATTCGAGTTGTAAACAATATGAAACGGCATGGTTAGCCTGCTTATTTAGGGACGTCGCAAGTTATTTATACAGCATCCCTAAACCATTCCTTGCACCCGCGTTCGCGCAAAAAAAAGCGAAATAGTTACTACTGCTTCGCCCTATAAAATCATAAGTGCTATCCAGTGCTATTTCATAGTCAGCGTATAGCTCTCACCATCGTTGTAGTCTACATCGTAGCCGCGCCCGTCAACGTAAATCTTGCGGAGTTTACAACCAGAAGACCACTCCAAAGTCACCTCTCCATTACTGTCAGTATAGAAACTACGCCCGCCAGGATAGGTTGAAAAATACGTTTTCCGTCTATAGTGAATAGCTCCACCTGTTCAATCAATGATAATAACTCGACCACGCTCATCCACCTCCCGGCAACAGGGGGTTGAATAAATAAAAGCCATATTTTCTAGAAACCGCCGCTGCCGCTCCTCCCGGTCCACGGCTAGTTCCCCAAGAAGAACCAGCCGGTCGAATGCGTCATTGCGTAACTGCTGCCGGACAGATTGCAAGCGAAGAACTATTGCGGTAAAACGGTCTTCGCAGAGGCCCGGATCGGGGATCGTCAGTAACTGAAGTACTGCGGAGTCAAAGTCTTCGTTCGCCACCAGTGCCTCGGCGTAGGCAGTTTGACGAGCGCAAGCAATGGATTCATAGTCCGCGTAAGCCTTAGTTATCCCTTCTAAAACGCTTTCGCTACAGTCTGTTGCCGCCGTTGGAATAGAGAACAAGGTCTGAAGCGCATTCAAATGATTCCCTACCGCCAGTTGCCTTTCCGCATCAGCAATAACCGCCATGCAATTTGATTTGTAGTAGCTACTGATTTCATCTTTGGCCTTTCCAACGAATTCTTGAAACCTCCGGTCGCGTAGGGTTAAACTAGTAACCGCCGAACGGACAGCTTCTTGCTCCGAGCGCTTCGCCACCTTCACGTCTTCACTGTACGTTGCAAACACTTCACCGCTCTGTTTATTGGTTAGCTGTAATTCAAAATAATACGAACGTACGTAGCGGACAGGAGCGGTATTGGTCATCGAAAGTTTGCCCTCATCCACGGTAGTGAGTACACTGAGCATGGCCGCCTGATTCGCGCCGATGCCGTGATGAGCCAGGCCACGTTGTACCTGGTTGTAAAGCATATCTCGGATATCTACGGGTAGTTCACGGGAACGGTTTTCAACGGTAACGCCAATCATAAATTCAGATTGAGCAAAGCTCATCGCGGTTACCAAGAGCAAGAAAAGGAAAAGAATATTTTTCATGTCTATTCGGCTATGAAGAGGATATAGGCCTCTCCGAGTTTACTACTATTGTCGATGCTAAATACCCCACACTGTTCATTGAGGTATTCCGAAAATTTGTACGACCAGTCTGCGGCACCCATAGGATACCCTTCATCATCGTACAATGGAATACGAATTAAGTCGTAGCGAATTTCTTTCGCTGAAACGCCCTGAAGGTGGTGTGCACCGTTTACGGTATTGCGCTTCAGGTAATCCCGAACCAGATGGTTGTACGGCAACTTGCCGCAGCGCTCCCGACGAAAATCCTTGATCGGGGCTCCTACTTCCATCCCGACACGCAATGCAATGGCGCGACCGTTCGTCCGCAAGTCCTTGAAATGTTCCGACATCTGCGACTGCAAATTCTGAATATTCAATTCCACCTGCTCTTCCAGTAAAGCGGCGGCGTTGGTGCTGATTGTCGGAATTCCACTGTTACTAGCAATAGAAACTGCCCGATTGGTGTAAGCATCCACCGCTCGGATATTAAAGGTCAACGAACGGTCCAGTCCACTTCCTGATTCAAAATAATCAAGGTCTAGGTAGATATCTGGTTGCGCGGATTTGAGCAGTATCGCCTTGAGGTCTACTTCAATGTTTTCAGCAGCATCAAACGCCTCTTCCGTATTAATACTCTTCAGGGAAAACTCGAGGTCTTTGAGCGGGAACCCACGTTCGGCAAACTTTTCCTGGATCTGGGAGATGGCGAAGCGCAACTCCGGCTCGTCAATGAAAAGCTGTTCGTAGTCTTGTACCGTTCGCATCCTCCCATCTACCTCGATGCGTTGTAGGTGCCCAAGGCGCTTCACCAGCCCGTCGGCTGGTAAGATCATGATCGATGGCTGGGTCGCTTCTTGGGCGCGGACGCAGGTGCAAAGGCAAAGGCAAAGAACGAGGAGCAAAGTAAGGGTGAAAATTGTTCTCATCTAAATACCAAATTTTTTAATGATTCCCTGTTGCTCCAACGCCTTTTGTAGCCGGAGGTAATTGACTTTCAGTATGATTGCTCGTTGAACGCCAGACTTAACTTTTATCCGGTCTTTTGCGAGGTGACTCATCACCACGGCATAGTCTAGGTAAGGACCGTTGTCCGCAAAGAATGGGTCAAAAAATAGATTATGTGCTTGCCGCGCTCCCGGCTGAGAAATTAACGGACGCTTGACGCTGCTGCCAGGTACTCCCTTGAACAAGACGGAGGAAATCGCATTACGGATGGCCTCGTTTTTTGCCTCTTTAGGGTTTTTTCCGAAGCCATTCGCCTTCACGTAAAGGAATCCACTTTCGGATTTAGAGGTAGAAATTGCGGTAACGGTCCGTTGGTTTGCCAGCGGATTTTTCCGACCACAGTTCGTTACCGAGGCTACTATCACCATAAACAACAGGGACATCAGGATGCGATAAGTAAATACTGTTTTCATGTATTAGGAGCAGTTTATTATTTTATTAAGTAAAGATTGATGTTCGTGAACGATTAGAAACTAGTGCGTCCCCGTAAATCGAAGTGGAGCACTCCCGCCGGGTTATCGTAAGGAATCTGGGCAATCTGGATCGGCAACCGAAGCCCAAGGACAATGCCCGAGCGTTCAGATATTTTGTAGAGGCCCTTAATTCCGGGAGCGAGATACAGTGCGCCTTTATCATAGAAGTCAGCCTCTAAACCACTGGAGCGGCCAGGTGCCAGAATCGTAATCCCAAGTTCAGGGATCAAATCAAATTTATGGTGCATGTAAAGCTTTTTCTCCGCACCGATATCGACTGTAAACAGCGTGTAACTCCCATCATTGTCTTCCGCCTTACGTGAACCAAACCCAAGGCCCAAGTAGGCACTAAGGCCAAAAATTTTCTCCCCGCCCAGAACCTTGTTCAGTGAGCGAGAAGCATTATAGTAGGCGCGGCCCGACCAAACCATACGCGGGAACTGACCTCCGAAATAACCAATCGTCGGCCCTACGCTAAGCGCCAGCCCATAGTCATTCTCCTGCACCATGTACATACCTTCCTGAATCCCGTCACCGTAAACCTGCCGAAATTCCGACACCAGTGCGTTACCGTCCTCGTCAAAACGACTTGTCATATTATCCGCAACCTTATTGGCGGCTCTCACTATGCCTACAGCACGCGTGATTACACTGTCTCCCTTAAGGACATTTTCGTAAACCCGGTACCGCTGATCCGCCCGGATACCTTCCCGCTTACCAACTGCAGCGATAATCGGACTTTTGCCCATTATAGGTGTACGCACCTTAAAGTCTTCCACGTTCATCTCAATCAGGTTCAATACGTCCTCAAAAGCAATACGCGTCAACTCGTTGGTCATGAAGGTATCCTGTTGCTCTTTCGGTAGTGCAGACCAAGCTACGTCGCGGTCAAAACCCTGTACGCTTTCGTCCTCAAGAATCAACTCAGTAGGCCCATTCTCTTTTTTCATACCAAGTATTCCCATCACTCCCCCCTGGCGGAAACCGCTTACTGTACGCATTCCCTCGTACGCACCTTCAGGGGAGAAAGTACTCCTTACCGAGGCGCGGCCTATATAACTTAATGCGTACTCATGGCCCTTGATGGCTGCACGATCATCAAATTTAGGAAGAATGAACGTCCGGAAGAGTTCGTCACTAATGTCGACTTTATAGACGAAGGCGTTCACAACAGTAGTAACCGATTTATCGCCTCCCTTACCAGGCATCAGACTCCCGTTAGTGGATGCTACGCGACTCGGACCAGCCCCACTAACTTTAGTATTTAAGTCCGCTTGCTCGATGTCGTAAACAATCACGTAGTTGTTCTTAAGGCTCTGGGCGAACACCTCAGTTTTAGCGGGGTCCGTATTAGACTTCAGCTCCTCTACGCTAAGGCTATTCAGCGTACGACGCTGAATCACCGAGTAAGTGCCATCCTCGTCTCGTTCAGACCACTCGTGCATCATCCGGCCACCCACGTTAAATTTGTCAACCAGCATCTTTCCCAGAACGATGCCGAACGAATCGGTAGGGGCAAAAAACTCCCCAGCATCCTCTACTAGACGGCGGAGACGATCTGTGAGCGCCTTACTACGTGTCCCACCGCTACTGTTGGCATAGATAGTAGCACGACTAGCCGGGAGGTTTAGGTCCCGGAGGTCGACGTCGGAGATGTTATACTTGGGCATCTCAGCCAACGACTGAAACCCGTACATTATCTTTTCTTCAAAGTCGCGCTGGTCTCCAAAGGAGATCGTGAGGTTAGCAATAGTCGACCTGTCGTAGCCTCGCATTACCGTCTCGTCCTGGGCAAATACGCAGCACGTCATAAGTATGAGAAGAGAACAAAGTAGGTTTTTCATTTCGAAGTAGTTGATTTAGTGTAATGGTATAGAATCACTGAATTCGGCCAATCATCCAGTAACAACTCCGACAAATCTATGCCTCTTCTCCGGCTTGAATCGCCTTCTGGGGCCATTGCTTAAGTCAACAATGTGGACTTCTTTCCGAACTGACCCTTTTTCCGATCAGAAGTATTTTTCGATGGTATTGTTTTTTGCTTTTAGTCGGAAATAAATAATGTTGCAACAGAATTATCCACCACTTTTTCTAGCCTATAACTCTCATTTCAAAATATTGAAATACATTATGAAACAGAACATACAGAATAGTAGCTCTGTACAACCAATTTATTTCTATGTCTAACGCTCCACACACCTATTTAGTCAGTCAGGATTACCTAGGCCTTCGCGCTGTAAAGCGAGCAATAAAACACACAAATATTAAACTAGTAGCTGCACGACTACCAGCAGAAGTGGTCACAAGAAATGTGGCAATTCTCCGCCCAGACCTCATGATAGTTGTTATGAACTCTTGCCCATCCACGCAATTAGCCTACAACTGTTTCATTAAAAACCTGGTAGTAGAGCATTGTCCTGGGGTCCCCCTTATTTTCATCTCCCCTCGTAGTCAAAAACAAGTTGATTGCTCTTTTCAATGGCGACCGAAGACCATATATATAGACGATCTAAGCAAATCTGACACCCTCGATATGGCTGCAGAGGCCCTACTGAACCAGTCAAGAGAACTTTAAAGATTACAATCACGGCTAGAAATTATAACCAGAAAAATTTATTTAACTTTAAGTCGGTAAACCATTATTCCCAGGGCGTAAAAAACAACGTTGAAAGTATTTGCTATTGATCGCAATCAAAATAATTATAGCTTCGTACTTTTCTGCACCACCAACTCTAAGCCAATGCGCCCACTTAACATCCTCTTAGTAGAAGACAGTACTATCGATATCCGTACAATGACCCGTTACGTTCAACGAAGCGGTGCTCGACTAGTACAATTATGCCGAAACCTCGAAGAATTTAACGCCTATTGGCCCTCCTCCAAAGCCGACGTCGTAATATTAGATCTCCAGCTCGGCCCCAAAGACAAGATTCGCAAAGGTTGGGAAGTTGCGACCACTATCGCAAAGTCATCCCGACCAATTCCCATTATCGTTTGGAGTAATTTCAACGATCAAGACACCTGGCGAAGAATCCCTAACCATGAAAACTTGGTTGGCCCACTGAGCAAAGACGGCAGCTTTAATCAATTCTTGGGGACATTATATACTACAGTACTAAGGTGTTACCCAGACGCTGAAGAAGAGTTCATCTTCCATGAAGGAAGCTCTGAACCAGGTAGCCACATGACGCCCCGAAACGGGAGCTTCGAGTTAAAATCTTACCGTTCCGACAAAAAATACATCCTCAATGCACACTACGTTCGTTTTGCCGAGACTGCAGGCTCGGCGCGCATAAAAATTCATCACCGTGAGGACGTAATTGAGTGTACCAATAGCCTAGATGGCCTGCTTCACTACGCAGACAATCCTAACCTGGTAAAAATTAGCCGGTTCGCGGTGATCAACATACGCTACGCGCACCGTATTGAAAATACGGATCAAGTATATGTGAAGTCCATCAATGGTCATAAGTGCCTTCCCATTGGTAAGGACTTTAAGAAAGATAAAAGTCGTTGGTGGGGGAAGTTAAAAAGTCCCGTTAAGAGGAATTGAGGCAATGTGAATTTTATCAGCAATCAAAGCCACAGCAACAGGCTTGTGAGCCTCAGCGACTTCAGCAAGCAAATAAACGGTGTCTCGGAGAACCTCACCTTGATCCAGAGTACCGGCTCTTCGCTCCGAACAGTCAATGAGTGCAAGCAAAACGAAAGGCAGAAAAAGAGACTGTTCATCTAAGTGTGTCTACATTACTTTACGGTTAGACACGATTATTATGGCAAAGAAAAGAAACAAGACGCGTTCATTAGAAGAGCTGTTTACCGATCCAGAGCAGCTTAAGCGTATGCAGGCACACCTCTACTCTGGCAAACCAGTTTTAGAACGTGGCAGCGGATTCGCTGAGATGCTTCAGGCGATGGTCAATGCAACGCTGCAGGGCGAAGCTGTGGCTCACGTTACTGACGACCGAGCTGAAGGCAAGTCCAATAAGCTCAATGGTTACATCGATAAGATAGTGATTTCCGATGCTGGCCCATTATCTATTCGAACACCCCGTGATCGTAACGGTAATTTTGAGCCGGAGTTAATTCCTAAGCGTCAACGAGAATTCTCGAGTGGTTTGGACAAACAGATTCTGGCATCTATCTGAGCAATACACCGATCGTACGTTTTTGGGTTTAGTTGAAATCCCGCAAGATTGTTAGCCAACAAAACAGATTCCACAAGACCAGCACTCTTTAGCTTATTCAGGTGATCGCTGATAGAGCCGCGTTTGAGCGGAAAGCCATCCACAAGTTCGCTATAGCTTAATACTCCATGCTCAACCAAGCGCGCCAGCATCTCTGCCCGGGCTGGATGTCCAACAGCTTTACCAAAAGTAGAAAGCACCTGGCCTTTAAAGGAAAATAGAAAAGCTTTACTTACAGCCATAATATTGTTGTTTGTTTTTTAAATTTAAACATTAATGTTTAAATTAACAAGTCTTTCAACAATTTGCCACTTAGTATCCGGAAAATAGCCACAGCGTAAATTATGGATTCAATCGACGACCCCACCCCAACATTCGTCGATAACCTTAGGAAAATCCCCCATTCAGCCCCAACTTACCACCAAACAAACCACCCAACTATGCGCAAGCTGATCTTTCTACTACTCATCCTACCCTTCCTCGCCAACGCCCAAACAGAACGCTTCAACGATTTCAAGGCCACCATCCAGCTCAGTGCCAAAGGTGACGTGGAGGTAACCGAACGCATCCGCGCAACGGCCAACGGCGACCAGATAAAGCGCGGCATCACCCGCCCCCTACGCCGTAAACAAATCGGCAACGACGTGGAAAAGAACTCAGTAGATTATGAAGTAACCTCCGCCACCCGCAACGGCGCCACCGAAGACTTCCACACCAAAAGTAAAAACGGCTTCCGCACCGTCTACCTCGGCAACAAAGACCACATACTGGACCCTGGGACCTATGACTACGAGCTCAACTATACCTCCAAAGACCTGATCTACTTCACCAACAACACGGATGAATTCCGCTGGTCCGTCTTCAGCTCAGACCTAAGGCTACCGGTGGACGCAGCGACGGTAACACTCCAAATTCCATCCGGACTAGATGTCCTGTCTACTTTCTGCTATACCGGCACACGGGAAAGCAACGACCAATCCCGCTGCGAAGTAGTTCGAAACGGTAGTACGTTAACCTTCTCCCTCAACCGTCCCCTGGCCGCAGGAGAAGGCCTCAGTATTGCAGCAGCCTTTCCGGATGGGTCGTTTTACCAAGCCCCACCTCCCCCACCACCGAGCCCCCTCGAACGAAACGGTACGCTGTGGTTCAGCTTGATCGGCATTTTCACGGCGCTCATCTACGGCTACACCAGCTGGCAAAAGTACGGCATTGACCCACCGTCTCCGGAGGTCGTCAACCAGGTTACGCCGCCGCGCGGATTGTCTCCAGCAAGCCTGGGCTACCTCAACACCGGATACGCCGACCAATATCAATTAACAGCTTCACTTACTGCTCTGGCCGTAAAAGGCTATCTGAAAATTGATGAAGAAAAACGAAGCGGCTTCCTATCCGACAGCGAAATATTCATCCTTCGCCCTCAGAATAAGGAGATTGCCAATGACCTGCCAGTAGAACAAGCCATTCTCTACGCCCAACTCCACGATGCCGAAGACATTAAACTCGACGGTACATTCGACAAGCGCCTCGGAGCAGCAACCGAAGAACACCAAAAGAGCCTCAACGACCAGCACCACAAATACCTCGAACAAGGCGCTAATAGCTGGAAGGTCTTACCCTACGCACTCATCCTGCTGGTGACGGTAGTTGCAAGTGCCTTCTTCCTCAAGGATGCCGATGGATTCGGAATAGCCGCTTTCGGAACAGCCTTTTTTCTACTGACGGCTGGCTCCGGCTTATTCGCTTGGCTTATCCGTAAACCCTCCGAAGATAAAGTGGCACTTTGGGCCGAAATAAAAGGCTTAAAGCAATACCTAAAACTAAAGGAAGAGAAACGTAGAGCCGTCCCCAGTGCACCGGAAATGACGCAGGCGTACTTCCAGTCTATCCTACCCTACGCCATCGCGATGGGCATCGAAAACAACTGGGCGGCGGACCTGGCTGCAGACGTTGCCGGCACCTTGAACCAAGGCGGAAACCAGTCAATGCATATGGCTCCGTACCTGTTCGCCGGTTTCGGCGGGCGGATGAATACGGCTTACCATAGTGCTGCGATGCCTCCTGCGAGTGCTGGCGGCGGGGTTTCTGGCGGTGGCGGCGGTAGTGGGGGCTGGTAGCTCTTCGCCCACTTGAAAAGTCAAGAACTGACAGTCAAATGCTTTTTTGCTCCTAGTGGTCTGTCAATATTGAATTTGTGGGTAAGGTGCTGATGAATTTTGGTGTTGAATGAGGCGAAGGATTCCTGGCATAGCCGTAGCTACGGAAGGAGTTCTTCAACGAAATTCGAGACTGTTCATCTAAGTGTGTCTACATTACTTTACAGTTAGACACGATAATTATGGCAAAGAAGAAAACTCAACCGACGCTTGAGGCGCTGATGTCCGACCCGGACCAGGTCCAGCGTATGCAAGA
>Ga0306864_1001081_pt1 | contig 11516 bp, 6 predicted proteins | sample AntRauTorckE5430_FD_190448 | JGI IMG/M metagenome (GOLD analysis project Ga0306864, IMG submission 190448) | Saline lake microbial communities from Rauer Islands, Antarctica - Metagenome Torckler E5 #430 (v2) (version 2) | ecosystem: Environmental > Aquatic > Non-marine Saline and Alkaline >...
GTTACTTACGATGTAGTTAACTGGTGTGAGTACAACTCTCTCGGTGAGCCGTACATCGTCCAGCGCAACGCTCCCGGAGCACGTGATCGCACCCGCAACCCACGTGACATCGAGGCCGACCTGCTTTACGTGAACGTAATCCCAGGTACTACAACTACAACTACTGACGACGATGTAGCTTTCTACAGCCTGATTGACGACCGTACCTTCGACCCGGTTCCAAGTCCACAGCGCGACCAAGAGTACGCTGGCTACGCTGCAAGCGACAGCCGCGGTTTCTTCCGCTACACGCAGTTCATCAAGATCTACGACGAAGTAGCTCCTGAAATCACCTTCACTCCACTGGCAGAATGCTTCGCTGGATCTGGTGAAGGTTGCCGGACAACGGTAACGCTTGAGTTTGCTGCTACGGACGAATGTTCCGACGCACTGGCTACCATCGAGCTTGATGCCAACTTCACTGGTGGCTTCGTAGCTGACAACCCCGCTGCCCTGGGTGTAGGTGTAAGCCTTACCAACGATGGCGAAGGCAACCACACGGTAACTGCTACCAACGTACCGGTAGGAGCACACGCTATCCGCGTTCGCGCTTCCGACGGTTGTGGTAACGTTGACGTTCAGATCATCGAATTCTGTGTAACGGCTGACCGTACACCGACTCCGATCTGTATCCAGACGCTGACGGTAGCGCTGATGAACGACGGCAACGGTGGCGGTATCGCTGCTATCTGGGCCTCTGACTTCATCGCTTCTCCGATTGTAGACTGCTTCGGTAACGTAGTAGACAAGTACAGCCTGTACCGCTCCAGCGAAGCTGGTGCTTCCGGCTTCGTGCCTGTTTCTGGTGTTGTTGGTATCGACGATATCGACTGTGATGACTTCGACAACGGTACGGTAAGCGTCCGCGTTTACGCTTTTGACGACAATGGCACTACGCCTGACTACTGTGAAGTAATCGTTGAAGTACAAGACAACATGGGTCACTGTGAAGGTTCTACTGGCAACCTGTCCGGTTTGATCGCTACACAGAACGACGAAGCTCTTGAAGGTGTTGAAGTAACCCTTACCGGTGCTAACGGCATGGATGAGTTGTCTATGACCAATGCTGGCGGTGATTTCGAATTCACCAGCCTCCCGCTTGGTGGTGATTACACCATTCAGCCTGCTTTCGCCCGCGCTTTCGAAGCCACTGAAGTTAAGTCTTCTGATGTTGTTACCATGATCGGCGTGATCCTCGGTACTACTTCTTTCGACAACGCTTACGATTTCATCGCTGCTGACGTTAACCGCGACATGGACTTGAACGTATTTGATGCAATTGCTACTACTCAGCGTATTCTCGGTCTCGAGGACGGCTTTGCAGGAGGCAACTGGGTATTCGTTACGGAGTCAACTGAAGTGAACGTTGCCAACCCTTACGGTGCAGCTTTCCCTGAGGTATACAACGTGAATGACCTAGAAGGTAGCCTTCGTAGCGTAAGCTTCGTTGCTATCCGCCTCGGTGATGTACGCAACGGCACTGGCCGTACCGCACAGATCCTCAACGTAGAAGATGCTCAGCTCGAAGCTGGCCAGACTTACACGATGGAGTTCAACGGTTCTGAGCTTTCTGCTTTCCAGGGTACGATTGAACTGGCTGCTGGTCTGGAACTCGTTTCCGCTGACTACACTGGCGAAGGTGCTATCAACTTGAACAACGCCGCTGAAGGTATGATCGCTGTTGCTCTTCGCAACAACGCCAGCCTCACGCTTGAAGTACGCGCTACTGCAGCGGTTACTCTTAGCGAGCAGGTAAGCCTGACTGACGCCATAACGGTTCGTGAAGGTGTTACTAGCAACGGTGTATCTAACGGTTTGGAGCTTAGCTTCACTGGTACTTCTTTCGAACTGGCCAACAGTCTCGAGCAGAATGCACCTAACCCTGTTGCTGATGTAACCACTATCACCTACACGCTTGCTACTGCTGGTAAGGCTACCCTAAACATCCAGGATGTACAGGGCCGCACCATCATGGTACGTGAACTGGAAGGTGTTGCTGGTCGCAACGTAACTACGGTTAACGTTAGCGAGCTCGGTGGTACTGTCGGTATCTTCAGCTACACGCTGACTGCTGGTAACTTCTCCGCTACTAAGAAGATGGTTGTTGTTCGTTAAGAACGGCTAATCCATCAGCCCTCCCGCTTGGGAGATAAAAGGCGGCCCCTCCGGAGAAATCCGGGGGGGCCGCTTTTGTTTTTATGGTAAAAGCCTATTACTTGGCGTATCGAACGGGTGTACGCAGCGGTCTGATGAATTGTAGGCTGAACAAAATTCCGTACTTTACCGATGCATACCACACCTTAACTGTTGAAATCCAGGGTAGGTATTCTGAATGTGTACGAAACTTCACTAATTTTGCGGTGAGATCACTCTCAGCTACTTCAACGACTATATGCCCATGTGGAAAAATCTTAAGTCCTATTTCATTCTCGAAGAGAAAGGAAGCACGAAGGCGGCGAGAACACTGCCTAATAAAAAAAAGCCAACAGCTGGTGCGGAGGACCCTGCTACTCCGCAGGCAGCTTCTTTTGTACCTGCGGCCGCGCCAACTACTAGCTCTGTAGCGGGAAGTGTTGATGACCGTTCGGTAAAGGTATTGATGGAGGCGATGGAAGCTGCTAACCTACCGGGCTTTGATTACCTGGAGTACAAGAAGTCAATCCAAAACCTAAAGAAGATGGACTTTACGAACAGTATTCGTTTCCAGACAGCCTACGCCACGGCCCAGAGTATGGGAGTGACGCCGGGCCAGCTACAGGAGTCTGCGCAGCACTATCTTGACGTGTTGGGAAAGGAGCATGGGAAGTTCTCGAATGCACTTAGCGGGCAGCGGGCAGCGCAGGTGAACGATAAAGAAGTGAAATTGAAGCAAATTGACGCCGAGGTGAAGCGCCAGGAGGCAAAGATTGAGGAGCTTCAGGCCCAAATAGAGAAATCGCTTACGGAGCAGACCAAGCTACGGGGCAGCATTAAAAACAGCGTTGATAAACTGGCCAAGACGCAGGCTGATTTTGAGACAACACTTAGCGTAATCACCGATGGTATTCGTCAGGATATGGCGCATATGAAAGAATTTCTGAAATAGTCGATGTTTTCCGGATGCTCGTCGATGGGTGTAAACCTACAGCGGGTTTATACCTTTTATTAGGGTGCGGTCCGTTGATTATCTTTGACCGTTTAGTTAACTTACTGAAAATTAAAAATTATGGAGGCACCACAGATGAAACCAAAATCATTTTGGAAAAAGCCGGAAGGCATTACTGGCCTACTTTTTCTAGCGGCAATAATTGGCGGAGTTGGCTTTTTGGCTTTTGCATTGCCCTGGGCAACGATTCTGGCAAACACCGCGTATATGGTGGCGACTATTGCGGCACTTGGGGTCCTGATATATATGGTTCTCGATCCTAAAATGCGTAATCTGGTCTTTTACGGCTACAAGAGTATCATGCGAGTGATTACTGGAGCGTTCGTGCAAATTGATCCGATAGGCATTTTGAAAACTTATGTTGAAGAGCTGCAGAATAACCTACGTAAGATGAATAAGCAGATTTCCCAGCTTCGTGCTCAGATGCATAAGCTAAAGGAACTGATTGTGAAGAACGAGCGGGAGATAAAGAACAATCTTCAGATTGCAGGGAAAGCGAAGGAGACCAATAAGCGTAACGTAATGATCCTGAAGAGCCGCCGAGCTGGTCGTTTAAAGGACAGCAATATGCGCTTGGAGGAACTCTACAAAAAAATGGAAGTGCTCTACCGAGTACTGACTAAGATGTACGAGAACAGCCAGATACTAGCTGAAGACATCAAAGACCAGGTGATGGTGAAAGAGCAGGAACGTAAAGCGATTCACGCCAGTCACGGTGCGATGACGTCCGCAATGAGTGTCATTAACGGTGACCCTGACCAACGGGCAATGTTTGATATGGCAATGGATAACATCACCGAAGACGTAGCCAATAAGGTTGGTGAGATGGAGCGTTTTATGGAAATGTCAGCAAACTTTATGGACTCAGTAGATCTACAGAACGGTGTATTTGAGGAAGAAGGCATGCAGATGCTGGAACAATGGGAAAAGGAATCTACCAGTCTTCTGCTTGGGGAAGAAAAGGACCAACTTTTGCTTCAGGCCCAAAGCGACAGTGAAGTGCTTGACCTGGACGCACCGGTGCCGGAGCGTGCACGGCAAAGTGGAGGCAAGAATCAGTACGACTCTTTCTTCGACTAAGCGACAGTCTCTACCGAAAACAGTCTGGTGTAGGAGTTTTCTGATCCAGGCTTCTTTATTTCCCGCTAAAATACCGGCGGACAATCAATACACACTGATATGGCACGTCTGACAACTTTCAGCAAGCTTCTTATTACCATTCTGATTCTTCTTGTCCTGGTTTTTGGCTTCAACTTTCTTACTGGCGGTAAGCTACTCAGCGGTATTCTGGGAGCAGAAGGGACAACTACTGAGACCACTACTGGCGATTCGGGTACAATAAATTCAGGAACTACTACCAGCAGTAACAGTGGTAATAACTCCGGCGATCCTATTCGGGTTGGCGTAGTTACCTGGGGCGGTTATGCGGGAGGGCAGTACTTTAACGAAGGCTTCAAAGCAACGAACCAAAGTCGCTTCAAGAAAGAATATGGCATTGATGTAGAGTTCGTCCTGAACGATGACGTAGTCTCCAGCCTTAACGCCTGGAAGAACGGCGACATTGATGTACACTGGTACACCATTGATGCCATGCCGACGATCATGCCTGAAATGAAGGATTTCGATCCGGTTGTTCTATGGCAGGCGGACTGGTCTCGTGGAGGTGATGCCATTGTGGTCAAGCGGGGAATCAACTCCGTTCAGGATTTGCGTGGCAAAACGGTTGCTGTCGCCGAACTCACTCCTAGCCACTCGTTCTTATTATGGCTGCTTGATGCGGGTGATCTGAAACCGGACGATATCAAGATTGTTGCTCAGCCTTCTGCGATTGAAGCTGCCGCAGCGTTCAAGAGTGGTCAGGTGGATGCCGCTGTGGTTTGGTCTCCGGATGACGAGCTTAGCGTTCGTGCTGTGCCGGGATCAAAGATTCTTGAGAGTACGCGCTCTGCCTCCAACATTATCTCTGATGTGTTTTTTGCGAAGCGTAGTTACGTGGAAGCTAACCGGAACAGGCTCCAGAAACTGTACGAAGGATGGATGCGAGGTGCTGCAGAAATCAACTCCAGTGCAGCGGCTAAGCAGAAAGCTGCCAAAATTCTTGGCCGTGAGATGTCGCTCTCCGAAGCTGATGCAATGGGTATGATTAATAATGTTCGCCTTACTACGCACGGAGACAATGTTAACTTTTTCTCTCAAAACGCAAGTTTTCGGGGCACGACCGGTGGCGACCTCTACCGACGCATGGCCCAGGAGTATAAAAACCTCGGCTTCATAGAAGGCAGCATCGCTCCCTTCCGCACAGTAAGCTACGGTGGTAACCTTGTATCTGAAGCCAACGAACGTCTTACCGGTCCTGAGCACGCAGGTGAGGGGCAGACGGACTTCTCTCCTGTGACCGAAAAAGAGGGAACAGATAAAGAAGCCATTGCAACCAAGCGCATCAGTATTAACTTCCCCACGGGCGTATCCATACTTGATGACAACGCCAAACAGATTATCGACGAGGAGTTTGTACCAATCGCCAAGGCTTTCGGTAATGCCCGTATTCGGATTGAAGGCAATACCGATAATACCGGCTCATTGGCCACGAACCTAGCGCTGAGTAAAAAACGTGCTCAGGCGGTAGCCGCTTATCTCACCCGGCAGTACAATATGGATAGCGACCGTTTCATCATCGTGGGTAACGGCCCGAATAAGCCGATTGCTAATAACTCTAGTGGTAGTGGGCGGGCGCAAAACCGTCGTACAGATTTTGAGTTAGTTCGCTAAACATTATGTAGAATATCAGAGTTCAGAAATCGGGAGCCAGCGGAAGACCGTTGCTCCTGATTTCTAAATTATAGCAAATGAATCGGCTCCCGCCCATAACTTATCTCATCATTGGTTATATGCTCATTGCTTTCGGGTGGTGGAGCATCCTTTTACTGCGTAAGAATGGGGAGGCCCATGATGCCCGGGTAGAACTATTTGCGCTACAAATGGCGGTACAGCGGGAAATTGATAAGCCGGCAGACTTCCGGGCAACTGAGGTCTACTACGACCTGGCGGAATCGTTCCGTAGGCAGCAGAATATGATCATCGGTGAATCAGTGCTTTTGGTGTTAAGTCTGGCTGGAGGCTTATTTCTACTTTTTAGGAGTTTACGCAAAGAGATCAGCGCTGCGGAGCAACAACGGAATTTTCTGCTAAGCATCACGCATGAGCTGAAGTCCCCTCTCGCTGGTATTCGCCTTATTCTAGAGACTTTCCAGAAGCGTAGGGAACTGAAGCCTGAGATTCAACAAAAGCTCAGTACCAACGCGCTTACGGAAACGGACCGTCTCACCTCGTTGGTCAATGATTTATTGCTGAGTGCGAAGTTGGAACAGGCCTATCAGATCAACGAAGAAGAGATTGACCTGGGTACCCTCATCCACGAAGCGGCAGATACCGTGGCGATGAAGTACAAATCTGCCAACATACACGTCGATATTGAAGCGGGTGTAGGAATGGTGAAAGGCGACCGTCTCGGTCTCACCAGCGTAGCGGTCAATCTGATGGAGAACGCGGCTAAATATAGCCAACCGGAACCGGTGATCCATACTTCTCTGCAAAGGGGGGGAGCAAGTGAATTAATCTGGGAAGTTTCGGACAATGGTATGGGGATTCCTGATCGTGAGAAGCATAGAGTCTTTACCAAATTCTACCGGATTGGTAACGAAGATACCCGGACAACTAAAGGCACGGGGCTCGGGCTTTTCATCGTCAAGCAACTGGTGGAAAAACACAACGGACAGTTAGAATTAAAGGACAATATGCCGAAGGGCACAACCTTCAGAATTTATCTTCCTGTAACTTAGTAATATTGTCTCGACAACATTGGCTTTAAAACCCTTTCTTTGCACCTGCGGTCGCGCCGTATTACATTCTTTTAGATCATTAGACCGTTAGTACCTCAGGTGCCACCAACCAATTAACCAACGAACCAATCAAGTTGCCATGCAATCCACCCCTCTGACCGAAACCCATCGCGCTCTCGGCGCCAAACTTGTAGACTTTGCTGGCTTTGAAATGCCCCTGACCTACACCAGCCTCAAGGAAGAACATTTTGCCGTACGCGGAAAAGCAGGCATGTTCGACGTTTCGCATATGGGCGAATTCATCGTACGGGGAGCCGGTGCGCGTGATCTCGTACAATACGTAACCAGCAACGACGTGGATAAGCTGGTGGAAGGCCAGGCCCAGTACAGCTGCCTACCACGCCCTGTAGGCGGTATCGTTGACGACCTGCTGGTGTACCGCCTCCCTGCTAACCCGGCGATGGGCATGAGCGACGAGCACCCGGCTTACATGTTGGTGGTTAACGCCGGTAACATCAAAAAAGACTGGGACTGGATCACGAGCCACAACTCCTTCGGAGCTGAAATGATTGACATCAGCGGGAATACAGCCCTACTGGCCGTACAAGGCCCTCTTGCCTCCGAAATTCTCCAGCTCCTGACGGATATTAAACTCGATGAAATTTCCTACTACCACTTCGTACGCGGCAGTATGGCTGGTCACGACAATGTGATTATCTCTGCAACGGGCTATACCGGTGCCGGAGGTTTCGAACTCTACCTAAGTAACGATGGCGCAGAATTAGTCTGGAACGCAGTAATAGAATCGGGTAAAGAAGCGGGGCTTATTCCCTGTGGCCTTGGCTCCCGCGATACCCTTCGCTTAGAGAAAGGTTTCTGTTTGTATGGTAACGACATCAACGATACTACTACCCCACTGGAAGCTGGTATGGGCTGGGCCACTAAGCTCAAAGTGGGTGACTTTGTCGGTCGCGATCACTTAATTACTCAAAAAGAAGCAGGTTTAGAGCGCCGCTTGGTTGGGTTTAGAGTCAACGGCCGCCGCGCGCCGCGAAACGGTCACGGGATTCTTGATGTGGATGGTAACAAGATCGGAGAGGTGACGAGCGGTACACACTCGCCTTCACTCGATTATCCGGTGGGGTTGGGTTACGTTACTCTCGGGCAGCATACACCGGGCACGAAAATTCAGATTGATCTGGGGCGGAAGACTATGGAGGCTGTGGTGGTTCGTACTCCGTTCCTTTAAGGCTGGCCCGCTCAACGAGCGCACGCATCATTAATTTCACCAGTAGGGCGGGCGTAAGCTCTAGCCTTAAGGATTAGATACGCTAATTAGCGGAGAAGGTCCAGGAGGAGGTTGCCTTACGGGTGGCTTCCTCCTCGTCTTTCCAGCGGATAAGCTCGTGATAACGCCCATTTTCCCAATCACTAAGGCAGTTGTCGTAAAATTCACTAGCGGGGTCTCCCGAAGCGCCGCCGGGTAGGGTTCCCCAGGCGCGGGGAGCGGGGCCGAGCTCTACGACCATTCGCCAACTGGCTCCGTGGTTGTTGCTCAGTGAGCGGGGTGTGAAGCGTGCGCCTCCGGTTCGGATCAGGTCAGAACCAAAGCCAGGAATGGCTCCAAGGTGGCGGACGTAGGTATTGCGGTATTCTGCCCATATTTTAGGCTGCTTGCCAGCGAGGTCTTCCTCTATTTCGTCAAAGGCACGTTGGGTGAGGGTCGCGGCGGTTTCCTTGAAGTCTACTGTAGATTGGATGTCGAAAATAGCGTTGCGGGCATCTTTTTTGAGGAGCTCGTTTAGTTTCCAGGTTTCCGGGCGGAGGTAGCCGGAGTCTGCCGGCATCTCGTCAAAAGTGAGGTCGTAAACCTTGGTTCGCCACCTTTCGAAAAGGGTGGCGGCGCGGCTTTCCCCCTCGCAGCGGTAGTCCCATTCAGAAATAAGACGGAGCAGCGCGTGGCCTTCGTCAGTAAGTGCGCGACGGTTGATTCGGGCAATTAGTAATGGGGTGAGCTCTTCGGCGAGGAGGGAATGACTGCTGAGTTGAAGTTCCTTCATTTTGCGCTGGTTCATCGTTGTTTCCCGGGCGAGGTAGCGGTTGATGAAGCGGCCCCGGTACTCGTCGAAACCACCGGTATAGGGATAGGGGTAGTTCGGTCCGGTAGTGGTCTGGTTGGCGGATGAGACGAAACCACGGGTAGGGTTTTTGTGTACTGGCCGCTCGGCGAAGGGAACATAGCCGCGCCAGTTATTGGCCAAGGTGTTGCCCGGGGTGGTGAAACGGCCGGATTGACCGGGCGCACGTAAGGGGAAGCCTCCGTTGGGACGAATCGCGATGTCTCCACCTTTATGGGCGAAGATGAAATTCTGGGCGGGGTCGATGTAGCCTTTAAGGGCCTGGACGTAATCGTCGTAGTTTTTGGCACGCATCAGCCCGAGAAAAGTGCCGGCCATGGTGTGGGGGCGTACGCTTTTGCCCGGCGCGTCGTGGCCGAGGTAGCGCATGGCGTGGTCGGCGTAGGGGCCGTCGGTAAAGGGTACTGGGCCAAAAACGGTCCAGGGTGTACGAATGATCAAAGGATCAGAATCTTTTAGTAGCAGGGTATCAGTGACGATGCGGGCCGGTGTTTTTTTACCGTCGAGTAGGTAATGAGTGCGGGAGCCGTCGGTCCATTCGATCCGGAACCAGTCGGTTACATCGTGGCCTACATTGGTTTCTCCGTAGGCAATGTGGTCGTTGAAGCCCATGATGATGCCAGGCGAGCCGGGAAGGCTAACGCCGCGGGCATTTACTCCGGGAATGGTGATTTGTATTTCGTACCAAATGCTTGGCAACGTAAGGGCCAGGTGTGGATCGCTGGCCAGAATTGGGTGGCGGGTGTTGGAGTGGCTGGGGCCAACGGCCCAGTTGTTGGAACCGTTGTCCGGATGGGCGGGCATCAGGGTGTAGGGCTCCGTACTTACGGCGTCGTAGCCGTTGGCATCATCACTTGAAGGTTTATAGGGCGAGGTCGCAGGTGCAGGGGAAGCTTTAAGGAGCAAGCTAGTTCTCGAAACCGGGCCTTGCCGCTTTACCACGGCTCCGTTCGGTGACAGCGTTTTCGCCGCCTTTTTATATCGACCGTCATCCGGCACAATGGGGCTGTCTCCTGGGAAGTGGTTGGGGTAAAAGGCATTAAAAACATCTTCGCCTAAATCTTTTATTGTCCGGTCGGCAGCAGCGTCCGTATACCGGCTACTCAAAGATTGAGACATTCCCTTCATCAAGAGTGCCGTACGGTACGGAGACCAGCGCAGGGGAGCGTGGCCCAGAAGTTTGTATTCGATGGGGTAGTCTTCGGGCTTGAGCTGGTCGATCCAAGTGTTGATGCCTTCGGCGTAAGCTTCCAGTACGCGGAGGTCTTCGGGGAAATTTACCGCCATCGTATCGGTCTCGTTCCGGGCTGCCTGACGGAAACCCCGGCGGATCTGCATGGAATCACGCGCCAGGGTCCGGGTACCGAGCACTTCACTGAGGCTGCCTTCGGTAGAACGGGTACTAATGTCCATCTGCCAGAGCCGGTCGGCAGCGCTGACGTAGCCCTGGAGGAAAGCGGCACTCGCTATATCCGGCGCGAAAATATGCGGAATCCCAAGTTCGTCAAAATGAACGCTGCCTTTGGCCAGGGGATGGCTAAGGCTTAGGTTTCGCTTTTCTTCCCGTTCGCTCAGTTTCGGGCGGCTGTTGTGCCAGAAACCTTTCTGAGGATGAAAGAAGTTACCGAGTGCGGGTACGGGCAGGCCGGCGGGGTTGGGGTAGCTACCGAAGATTAGCCAGACGAAGAGAATGGTGCCTGATACGGCTAGGTGGATATATTTCATAACATGTCAGTGGCTCAAGGTAGGAATATTATTTACCGTAGTCCAATCTTTCGGCACTCCAGAGTTTACGTCTTCTGCTCCACCACGGCTTTTTAGAGATGTCTCCGGTGAGCGCATAAAATACTACGTAAGAAGTTTGCTTGCCGGATCATACTGATCACGATATTTAGGCGGCCTAGATGAAGGTTTTTGTTTGAGAATAACCATAAAGTGTCCTTCAAATTCGCATTATTACCGGGCGTGGCTTTTCTTTGCGATCTTATTCTCTGTTTGAACGGTTGTTGGTAAAACTAAGCCGCGAGGCGAAACCCAGACATCTGCACTCTACCGCCTCTAAGCTTTAAAATCGCCTTGCCGACATGAATATTTCTCGCTTTTTGACTCTTGCCTTCTTATTGTTTTTTGCACACACTTCCGTTGCTCAGCGGGGGAACCCCGCTACGGCAGATACCGTTAGCCTGCAGGGACAATTCGACGAGATGCTCCAGGTGTCTAGTAAGTATCAGATTTACAAGACGGTACGACGGGGGTTCCTTGATGCGTTCATGGCCAACGTGAGTGACTCGATTCGTTCGCACACGAATGAAATAAACTTATTAGAAGGCAGAATTAGTGACCAGGAGACTAAAA
>Ga0306864_1001082_pt1 | contig 11516 bp, 9 predicted proteins | sample AntRauTorckE5430_FD_190448 | JGI IMG/M metagenome (GOLD analysis project Ga0306864, IMG submission 190448) | Saline lake microbial communities from Rauer Islands, Antarctica - Metagenome Torckler E5 #430 (v2) (version 2) | ecosystem: Environmental > Aquatic > Non-marine Saline and Alkaline >...
CACCGACAGCACGGTCAGAAACACCACCCCGGTCAGGCCCGCGTTCTTGCGCGCCATCATCTTGGGTTCGGCGGTCCACATCAGGAACGCCGACACGTCCTCGGCCTGCTGTTCCAGCGTCGCCACGGTGCCATCGTCATACTCGACATCGTCGCCCCAGAGCGGCTGCCCCATGTTGATCCAGCTTCCGGGGACGGTGTTGTAGCCCTTCTCGTCCTTGCACTCCTCCGGGAACCCCCCAGCGGTAAAGGAAACGTTGTAGCTGCCCTCCATGTCATCTGGGGCGCAAGCCGGCGGGTCCTCGTAGCCGACCATCAGCGAATAGATGTATTCCGGCCCGCCCATGCCTTTGAACAGCTGGTTGAGCCCGGTGCCGTACGGCCCGTGGAACCCGGCCCGCTTCTTGGCCATCAGCGACATGTCCGGCGCGTTTTCAAGGTTGGACATCGGGAAGTGATCCGTCGGCGTTGCCGTGCGGAAATCGTCTTCTTCCTCGTCATAGACCTCGTATTGCGCGGCATAGGCGCGCACCTGATCGGCGGGCAGGTTCGGACCGCCCTCATCCCCGAGGGTGCGCAGCGGCACGTATTGCAACCCGTGGCACGCCGAGCAGACCTGCGTGTAGACCTTGAGACCGCGCTGAAGCTGGGTCTGATCGAAAGCGCCGAACGGACCCTCGAACGAGAAGTCCCGGTCGACGACCACGCCTTCGGCGCCGGCGGCCCACGCGCCGCCCCCGGTGAGGGACAGCGCCGTCAGGGCCGCAATGCCTGTTTTCTTGAACATCGGTCTTCGTCCTTTCTTATTCGGCCGGCGCTTGCGACGGGGCGTGGCTCGCGGCGAAATCTTCCTCGATGGTGACCGGTGCCGATTCAGGCTTCTCGATCACGCCGAGCAGCGGCAGGATCACGAGGAAGTAGGCGAACCAGTAAGCGGTGCCGATCAGCGCGATCACCGGATAGATGCCCTCGGCCGGCATGGCACCGACCCACATCAGAACCATGAAATCCACCACGAGGATGGCAAACCACCACTTGAACATCGGACGATACCGGCCCGAACGCACCGAGGATGTGTCCAGCCACGGCGCAAGCGCCATCACCGCGATGGAGCCGAACATCGCCAGCACGCCGAAGAACTTGGCGTCGATGATGCCGCCGGTGATAAAGCTGGTGAACTGCACGACCCACACGGTGTCATCGAAGGCGCGCAGGATCGCGTAGAACGGCAGGAAGTACCATTCGGGCACGATATGCGACGGCGTCACCAGCGGATCGGCTTCGATATAGTTGTCGGCATGACCCAGATAGTTGGGCATGAACCCGACCACCGCGAAGAACACGACCATGATCACCGCGAGGGCGAAGAGATCCTTGATCACGAAATAGGGCCAGAAGGGCAGCGTGTCCTTCTGAGCATCCGCCTTGGACGTGCGCCGCACCTCGACACCGGTGGGGTTGTTGTTGCCCGTGGTGTGGAACGCCCAGATATGCAGCGCGACAAGCGCCGCGATCACGAAGGGCAGCAGATAGTGCAGCGAGAAGAACCGCGTCAGCGTCGCGTTGTCCACGGCCGGTCCGCCAAGCAGCCACATCTGCAGCGACTCGCCGATGAACGGGATCGCGCCGAACAGACCGGTGATCACCGTGGCCCCCCAGAACGACATCTGCCCCCAGGGCAGAACGTAGCCCATGAACGCCGTGGCCATCATCAGCAGGTAGATCAGCATGCCGATGATCCACGTCACTTCGCGCGGGGCCTTGTAGGAGCCATAATAAAGACCGCGGAAGATATGCAGATACACGGCGACAAAGAACAGCGATGCGCCGTTCATGTGCAGGTAGCGGATGAAATGCCCGCCGTTGACGTTGCGCATGATGTGTTCGATCGACGCGAAGGCCATGTCGACATGCGGCGTGTAATGCATCACCAGCACAATGCCGGTGATGATCTGCAACGCGAGGCAGAACGTCAGGACGATGCCCCAGATCCACATGAAGTTGAGGTTCTTGGGCGTCGGAATCATGATCGTGTCATACAAGAGCCCCACGATGGGCAGCCGCGAATGCAGCCATTTCTGGCGGCCCGTGGTCGGCTCGTAATGATCGTGCGGAATACCGGACATGGTTTTGTTTCCTTATCCCAGTTGTATCGTCGTGTCGTCGGCGAATTCGGCGACGGGAATCCAGAGGTTCTCGGGTGCCGGACCCTTGCGGATACGGCCTGCGCCATCGTAATGCGAGCCGTGGCACGGGCAGAACCAACCATTGAAATCGCCGGCGCCATCCCCCACGGGAACGCATCCCAGATGGGTGCAGACGCCGATCATCACGAGCCATTCACCGGCCTCGTCGAGCGTGCGATTCTGATCCGAGGCGTCGAGATCCATGTTGTTGCGATTCTGCGCGTTCTTGTCGGGCAGATCGGCCAGTTCGACGGACCGAGCTCTCTCGATCTCCTGCTCGGTGCGACGGCGGATGAAGACCGGCTTGCCAAGGAACTTGACGCTGATCTGCTGGCCCGCCTGAACACCACCGACATCCACGCGGATGCTGGACAGGGCCTGCACATCGGCGGACGGGTTCATCTGATTGACCAGCGGCCAGATGGCCGCCCCGGCGGTGACGGCACCTGCGCCGGCCGTGGCAAAATACAGGAAATCCCTACGGGTGCCTTCGTGATCGTCGGTATGGGACACGAGGTTAACTCCATCTTTCAGAGCCATTACTGCTTTCCCGTGATGGTCAGACAGCAGAATGGCGTGATTTACTCTGGGATCCTACCTAGCGGGGCTTGCCCAAGGCGTCCAGCCTGCAATGCCCCGAGATGTGATCGCAGCGCGCTTGTGTCGCGCTTTCTGACGAAAAATCGCACGTAAGGCGACGATTGCCGACGGCCGCTCCGCATGTCCGGAAGGGCATCGCTCAGTCCGGCGCGGTGCGCGTCATGCTCTCGCGCTGCGAAAATTCCGCGTACCAGGCATCAAGCGCCGGTCGCCCCTTGCGCCAGCCGCGCGCGTCGTGACGCAGGTCGAGATACCCCAGTGCACAGCCGGTCGCGATGTGGCTCATGTCCAGCGGACCTGCGAGATGGCTCATCCAGCGGGCCTCGATCGCGTCGAGGGCGCGGGCGATCTTGGCCCATTGCGCATCGACCCAAGGGGCATATTGCTTGTCCTCGGGGCGAAACCGGCCCTCGTAGGCCATCATGAGGGCTGCGTCCATCACCCCCTCGGCCGTGGCTTCGAGCGTGAGCACCTCCCACAGCCGCGCCGGCGGGTAAAAGCCGCCACCCGCCAGAGTGTCGAGATAGCGGGTGATCACCCGGCTGTCATGCAGCGTCACACCGCCCTCGCGGATCAGCGCGGGGATCTTGCCAAGCGGATTCGCGGCGGCGGCCTGTGCGTCGGTGTCCAGCGGCGTGGTGGTCACGTTCACCACCTCGACCTGCGCTTCGAGATCCGCCTCGATCAGCAGAACGCGCACCTTGCGCACAAACGGAGAAAGCGGCGAGGCGATGAGTTGCATGATGTGATCCTGTGCTGTTGCAGAGCGCACGCTATGCGTACGCAACAGGGGTGTAAAGTGTACACCGCGTACGCAGGCGCGTGTCATGTCCGGGCCGGCATCGCGCGCCCGCAGGCCACCTGTCAGGCGGCTGTCAGTTGCGTGTCGGTATGACCTGTCACGATGGCCTTCACGATCTCGCCTTCGCGGCGCTCGCTGTCAAAGGCGACTTCGGTGAATTGCTCGGTCCGGCCCATGCGGGGATGCTCCATCAGGATGTTGTGGGCGCGCCCCTGCTGGTCGGCCAGATGTGCCGCGACCCGGCCCGCCCCGGCCGCGCGCAGGTGGGCTGCACGGTCCTTGATGGCGCGCCCGTCCACCTGCGGCATGCGCGCCGCGGGCGTGCCGGGGCGGGGCGAGTACGGGAAGACATGCAACCATGTAAGATGACAATCCTCGATCAATTTCAATGAGTTGGCGAACTGCGTATCGGTCTCGGTCGGGAACCCCGCGATGATATCGGCGCCGAAGGTCATCTCGGGGCGCAGGTGCCGCGCGTCCTCGCAAAAGCGAATCGCGTCGTCACGCAGGTGCCGCCGCTTCATCCGCTTGAGGATCAGGTCATCGCCATGCTGCAGCGACAGATGCAGATGCGGCATCAGGCGCGGCTCGGTCGCGATGGCGTGCATCAGCGCTTCGTCCACCTCGATCGAATCGATCGAACTGATCCGAAGCCGCGGCAGGTCGGGGACCAGTTTCAGGATGCGCATCACCAGATCGCCAAGCTTCGGCCGCACTGGCAGATCCGCCCCCCAGCTTGTCAGGTCGACGCCGGTCAGCACCACCTCGTTATAGCCCGCATCAACCAACCTCTTGATTTGATTGACAACGACACCCGCCGGCACGCTCCGCGAATTGCCGCGCCCGTAGGGAATGATGCAGAAGGTGCAGCGATGATCGCAGCCGTTCTGGATCTGCACATAGGCGCGGCTGCGGGTGCCGAACCCGTCGATCAGATGGCCTGCGGTCTCGGTCACGCTCATGATGTCATTGACCTGCACACGCTCGGTCTCGCCGATGAAATCGGCGGCGAGACGGCCCCAGGTGCCGGGGTGCATCTTCTCGGAATTGCCGATGACGGCGTCGACCTCGGGCATCGCGGCGAATGTCTCGGGCTCGGTCTGCGCGGCGCAGCCGGTGACGATCAGGCGGGCCCCGGGGTTGTCACGGCGCAGGCGGCGCACTTCCTGCCGGGCCTTGCGCACCGCTTGCGCCGTCACTGCGCAAGTGTTTATGACCAAAGCGTTTTCCAGCCCCGCCTGCCCGGCGAGATCCTTCATCGCCTCGGTCTCGTAGGCATTCAGGCGGCAGCCAAGGGTGGTGAATTCGGGGGCGGTCATTCGAACCTCCGCAGGAATTCGGGCGTCAGCACGCCGGTCGCGACATGCGCGGTCTCTCCGGTCATCCAGACCCCGTCCTCGCGCCAGTCGATATCGAGCGTGCCGCCGTCGAGATCAATCCGCACGCGGCGCCCCGTCAACCCGCGTCGCGCGGCGGCGACGGCGGTCGCACAGGACGACGACCCCGAGGCGAGCGTGATGCCGACGCCCCGCTCCCACACGCGCATGCGGATATGATCGGGGCCGACAAGGTTTGCGACCTGCACGTTGGTGCGTTCGGGATAAAGCGGGTGATGCTCGTATCGCGGACCGAACCGGTCGAGCGGCACGGCCTCGGCATCCGCCACAAAAAAGGTGCAATGCGGATTGCCCATGCCGGTGGCCGTCGGCCCGCCCTCGATCGGCAGTTCCAGCGTGTCCATTTCCTCCGCCAGCGGCACCTCGTCCCAGATCAGCTGCGGCTGGCCCATGTTGACGGAAACCTGCCCGCCCTCGGTCCTGACGGCATGCAGATCGCCGCGTGCCGTGGTCAGGTGCAGCGCGGACGCGCCGGTCTCATCCATGAGATGGCGCGCGATGCAGCGCGTGGCATTGCCGCACGCCGCCGAACGCGAGCCATCGGCGTTGTAGAAAACCAGATGCGCGTCCGCCGTACCCGCCTCGATCACGGCAAGCTGATCGAATCCGATGCCCCGGTGCCGATCCGCGATGCCCGCGACAAGGGCGGGGCACAGATCGATCGCGCGCGCACGCCCGTCGAGCACGACAAAGTCATTGCCGAGGCCATGCATCTTCATGAAGGCAAGTCCGGAATCGCGCGCATCTTTCATGGTCGCGCATATAACGTCACATTCGCGATGAATCCATATGGTCGCGCGGAATTCGATCACTTTCGGGGTTGACCCCCCGCAGCGGTATTTCTAGTTAGCCCTCTCAGTAGCGCGTCGGACGGATTGTCGGTGCATGTGCGTTTTGCAAAACCGCACCTGATGACAGAACCGGTTGATCCTTCGGGAGTAAGCGGTTTATGTCGCTACACGGGATGGCCCACGGGCGATCCGAAATGAAGGATGGGCCGTTAGCTCAGTTGGTAGAGCAACTGACTTTTAATCAGTGGGTCGCAGGTTCGAATCCTGCACGGCTCACCATCTTTTTTTGAAGTTGGACGTTTGAAAGTCCTCTGTTGTCCGAGGCACTGACCCTGAAATGGGGGACCGGATTTTAAGGATCGATCCGCGCAGGCACCTTTTCACGGCGGCTATCAGGGACAGGGCGGGACCGCGCGAATCGATGGCGGGCCGTCCCGCTCATCTGGGTCGAGCGTGGCAGTTCAGGATTGGATTCTCATGCTGCTAAAACCGACGCCGGATCCCTGTGATCCGCGCTCCTGATAGGCATGGCCCCGATCGGCTGTGCCAATTCTTGGCCGAGACGCTCGCGGCGAACACAGGATGTCGCCGGAGTCACCGGTCAGACATCCGAAGCAAGACGCGCGCATGCGGGGCGCACAGCGCATCACGGCGTGACGCGTCCCGCATGCGGTGATGGCATCACCAGGAACTGTAAGCCAGAAACTTGCCCGACATCTCGACCTTGACGCGGTCACCCTTGGGGTTCTTAACGCGCGAGACATGCATGTCGAAATCGATGGCCGACATGATCCCGTCGCCGAATTCCTCCTGTATGAGGGCCTTCATCGTCGGGCCGTAGACGCCGACGATCTCGTACAGCCGGTAGATGCAGGGATCGGTCGGGACCGCCTTGTCCCAGTGCTTGGTCGGGTACTCCTCGAGCACCTCCACGGCCTCGGCCGGCAGGTCGAACAGGTCGACGAGGGCCTGCGCCTTGTCGCGCGGCGCGCTGTTCATGCCCATGCACACCGAATGCGTCCAGGCCGGCGACATGCCAATGGCGTCAGCCATCGCCTGCCACGACATGCCGGCCTTCTTTCGGGCGATGAGGATCAGGGTGGTGACGTCCTCTTTCGTCATCAGGGCGGGCAAGTCTGCGGTATCCTTCATGTCGTTCTCCTCTCTCTGGTGGTGGTGGTCAAAGGTTCACGGCGCGCAGCCGGGATTCGCCCTCGCCCTCGGGCGCGTCAGTCTTGTCGATCCGTATCGGGACGGGACTCTGGGATTGCCCGTCCGACGTTGCGCCCGAAAGCTCCTGCGATCGCTGCCCGAGGAAGTGCACCAGGTGGTTGCGGATCGCGTAATAATTGGGATGATCGACGATCCCGGTGCGGGATCTGGGCCTAGGAATCGTGATCTCGACCGATTCCTCGACGCGGGCGAACGGCCCGTTGGTCATCAGCAGGATGCGGTCGGCCAGCAGGATCGCCTCGTCGATGTCATGCGTGATCATGAAAACAGTCTGTTCCGTGCCACCCCAGATCTTGAGCAATTCGTCCTGGATGGTTCCCCGCGTCAGCGCGTCGAGCGCGCCGAACGGCTCGTCCAGCAACAAGAGCTTGGGCTGATTGGCAAAGGCGCGCGCGATCGACACACGCTGGCGCATGCCGCCCGAAAGCTGGCTGGGCTTGCGGTGGATCACGTCGCCCTCCAGCCCGACCTTGGCGAGAAACTCGCGCGAATGCTCCAGCACCCTGGCCTTCGACCAGTCGGGATAGCGCGCGGCGACCCCGAAACTGACATTCTTCAGCGTGCTGAGCCATGGCAGCAACGAGTAATTCTGAAACACCACGCCGCGGTCGAGACTGGGCCCCGATACCTCGAACCCGTCCATCTTGACCACGCCGCTTGTCGGTTCGGCCAGCCCCGCGAGGATGTTCATGATGGTGGATTTGCCACAGCCCGAATGGCCGAGGATGCAGACGAACTCGCCCTTCTCGACGCCGAATGTCGCATCCTCGAACACCGTCAGGCTTTCGCCCTTCCCGTCGGGGAACCTCTGGGTCAGTCGCTCGATGGATAGAAATGGTTTGGAAACCATGGGTTTACCTTCCTTATTCCGCGTAGGCGACGGCGCGCTGGAGCATGGCGAAGGCCGCGTCCAGCATCATGCCGACAATGCCGATCATGAGGATCGAGAAGATGACCGAGGTCAGGTCGAGATTGTTCCACTCGTTCCAGACGTAGTAGCCGATCCCGGTCCCGCCGACGAGCATCTCGGCGGCCACGATCACCAGCCAGGCGATGCCGATGGAGATCCGCATGCCGGTCACGATGGTCGGCGCGGCGGCGGGCAGGATCACCATGAAGGCGGTCTTCAGGTGCCCCAATTCATGTGTGCGCGCCACATTCACCCAGTCCTGCCGCACCCCCGCCACGCCAAAGGCGGTGTTGAGCAGCATCGGCCAGATCGAGCAGATGAAGATCACGAAGATCGCGCTCGCATCGCTGTCCTGGATGATGAACAGCGCCAGAGGCATCCAGGCCAGCGGCGAGATCGGGCGCAGCACCTGGATGAACGGGTTGAACGCCTTGTAGGCCACCGCCGACATGCCGATAAGGAAGCCGAACGGTATGGCGACCAGCGCCGCGAGGGCATAGCCGGTCAGAACCCGGTAGATCGAATGGCCGATCTGGATGCCGATACCCTTGTCGTTCGGCCCGTTGACATAGAACGGGTTCGACAATTCCTCCCACGCCTTCGCGATCACCTGCGAGGGTGGCGGCACGCCGGCCTTTTGTGCCCCGGCCCCGGTCAGGCGTTCGTATTCGGTCAGTTCCCCGACCGGTTTCTGGCCCGGGATGGCCATCTCCCATATCACGAGACCGACCGCGAGCATGACGATCGACAGGATCGCCGCGCGCTTGTTGTCGCTGAGTTCAACGCCCGCCATGGGTCAGCCCCGCCCGATCGCGAAGCTGGACACGTAGCCTTCGGGATCGGCGGGATCGAAGGTCTTGCCCATGATCGTGTGGGATTTGTAGGTGACGTCCGGGGCCTCATAGCCCAGATCCTCCATCACCTTCTTGGCGTCGGCGGCGAGGTAGACCTGCTCGGCCACGCGGCGATAATCGACATCTCCCTCGATATAGCCCCAGCGTTTCATCTGGGTCAGGATCCACACCCCCATTGAATGCCACGGGAAGGGATCGAAATCGATTCGGTCGGGCACCTGCTTGATTTCGCCCAGACCGTCGGCATAGGTGCCGGTCAGCACCTGTTCGATGACCGGGACGGGCTGGTTGAGGTAGTTGGTCGGCGCGATCGCCTCGGAGATTTCCTTGCGGTTCTCGGCCGCAGACGCGTATTGCGTCGCGTCGATGATCGCCTTCAAAAGCGCGCCATAAGTGTTGGGCAGCTCTTCGGCGAACGATAGCGGCGCGGCGAAGGCGCAGCAGGGATGCCCTTCCCAGATGTCCTTGGTCAGGATGTGCAGGAAGCCGATATTTTCCCAGACGGCGCGCTGGTTGAACGGGTCGGGCGAGAGATAACCGTCGAGATTGCCGGCCCGCAGGTTGGCTACCATTTCCGGCGGTGGCACCACGCGGATCTGGATATCGACATCCGGGTCGAGGCCGAACTCGGCCACATAGTAGCGCAACAGAAAATTATGCATCGAATACTCGAACGGCACCCCGAAGGTGAAGCCCTTCCACTGCTTGGGGTCGCGTTTGTCGAGATGCTCGTTCGACAGCACGATGGCCTGCCCGTTGATGTTCTCGACCGCCGGCATGATATACGGTTCCGCCACCGATCCCGCCCCCAGCGTCATCGCCAGCGGCATCGGCGTCAGCATGTGCGACGCGTCGTATTCCCCGGCCAGCGACTTGTCGCGCGCCACTGCCCAGCCTGCGGTCTTGATCACGCTGGCGTTCAGCCCGTAGCGCTCGTAGAACCCCATCGGCTGCGCCATGATGATCGGCGTGGCGCAGGTGATCGGAACGAAGCCGATATTGAGATCGGTCTTCTCGGGTGGGCCGAGATTGTCGAGGATCGCCGCCTTGGCCGCTTCCAGCGGAAACACCGACGCCAAAGCCGCGGCGACCGTACCACCGCCCAGCATCCCCATGAAGGACCGCCGCCCGATATCGCTGTGGCCGAACATCGACCGGACCACAGCGCTTTCGACCGCGCGTTCGAGCATCGCGTCGGCGGACATTTCGGGTGCGGCCTGTGCCTGCACGTGGGCCGTACAGCTGTCACAGTCACATCCGGCCCCGTGGCGCAGATCGGACTGTGCGGAATATGGGTTGCCAAGGCTTTTCATCGTCATGGTGCGACCTCTTGCTGGGACATGTTCACCATGATGTTGGCGCGGCATCGCATGGCATGAAAGACTGTGAGCAATATTCGTGCACTCAATGAAAACCATTTTTTATCAATATCTTACAAAAGAATCTAATCGACCAAATGGCACGATATTTCGTGATTTACGATTTTTCGTATTGCCAAGCCGCACTGCGGCGACGGAAATGCTGTCATGTTCGACACCGATACAGCCCCCGATTCCCTGCTCGATGCGCTGCCCGAGGCGGCGCTCATCATCGATCTCGCGCAGGACGCTGTCCTGCGGGCCAATCCGCGCGCCGAAGCCTTGCTCGGCGTGCCGCGCGGCGGCGGGGTCGCGCTGTCATCGCTGCTGAAGGCCTCGCTAGCGCAGTTCATCGTTTTCGTCGACGAGATCGCGCATCGCGGCGAGGCGTGGCGCCGCGACCTCTCTCTCAACGGCATCGACGGCGCGCCGGTGACGTGCGAATTACGTGGCCGGATGATCGACGGGGAGGGTCGGCATCTCCTGCTCACCGTGCTCGACCTGACCGAGCTTGAGCGCCATGCCCGCATCGCCGAGGTGACCGACCTTTATCGCTCGGGCCTGCAGGAATGGCAGCGCACACAGGGTTTCTTTGCCGAGTTGGAGCGCCGGAACCAGTTGATCCTGAACGCGGCCGGCGAAGGCATCTACGGCGTCAACGCCGAGGGCAAGACCACCTTCGTCAATCGCGCGGCGCAGGAGATGCTGGGATGGGACACCGAGGATCTGCTGGGGCGCGACATCCATTCGATCATCCACCACCACCATCTCAGCGGTGAGGTCTATCCGTCGCAGGACTGCCCGATCTACCGGTCCTTCCGGTTCGAACAGGTCAACCAGATCGAGGACGAGGTGTTCTGGCGCAAGGACGGCAAACCGATCCGCGTCGAATATGTCTCGACGCCGATCTACGATCACAAGGTTCTGGCGGGGGCCGTGGTGATTTTCCGCGACGTGACCGAACGCAAGGAAAGCGAGATCAGGCTGCACCGGGCGATGGCGGAGGTGGCCGACCTGCGCGACCGGCTGGAACAGGAAAACGCCTATCTGCAAGAGACGATCACCTTCGAGCGCGCACAACACGACATCATCGGGCACAGCCCGGTCATACGGCAATTGCTGACCCAGATCGATCTCGTGGCCCAGACCGATGCCACCGTGCTTCTGACCGGCGAGACCGGCACCGGCAAGGCGCTGGTCGCCTCCGCAATTCACAAGAACAGCCCCCGCAAACGCCGGACGCTCATCCATTTCAAATGCGGATCCGTGGCGCCCGAGGCGCTCGAGGCCGAGCTCTTCGGCCAGATCCGCGGCGCCTTTCCGGGCGCGTTGCGCGACAAGCCGGGCAAGCTGGAACTGGCGCATGGCGGCACGCTGTTTCTCGAC
>Ga0306864_1001083_pt1 | contig 11506 bp, 10 predicted proteins | sample AntRauTorckE5430_FD_190448 | JGI IMG/M metagenome (GOLD analysis project Ga0306864, IMG submission 190448) | Saline lake microbial communities from Rauer Islands, Antarctica - Metagenome Torckler E5 #430 (v2) (version 2) | ecosystem: Environmental > Aquatic > Non-marine Saline and Alkaline >...
GGCGGGCAGTCAACGGAAGTACGCGACTTTTGTCAACAGTCGCACGCTGTCCGAAGAATTGTGCCAATGCAGAAGGTTTGGAGACGTACTGCATATTTTGATCGCCCACATTCCAAATTGAGCAATGCTCCTTGCTATTCTTGCGATGAAGATCAAGAGGGATGGCGAACACTTGGTTAGTGTCCGCAAATGATACGCTCCTCTTCTTCTTCGTCTCGACATTGCTGTTGCATGCCTGTATTGGTTGGAATTGAGGTTTTGAGTGAGTGAATGAATATAAAGTAAACATAATAAACATACAACCGACAACAAGTAATTTACCTCAGCGCCGGGTACCCTCTTATTGAAAAGAGAAAGTGCGGATGCAAGCCTGTTGAAGTAGTAGTTCATATTCTAATCTGATAAATGCTGTATAAAAACTCTGTATGAATAATTATGAGATGATCGTCACAAATAAACGGAAATTATTATCATTCGGTCCGTTTCGGATTTTGGATCGATTTGACAACACTGACCGTTTAAATTTAGAGTAACAAGAACGTATCAATAATAATAATCAATCACATCACTGCACGTTTAAAAATTATTGTGGAATGTTGTGCTATTTATTAGGTTAAAGAAATTTATTTTTTGTTAGGGGGATTTATCGAGTAGGCAGGCATAGCGGCCGTCGAAGAAAGGGGATAAGGCAGATGTTCCTACGAAAGTTGCGTTTCTGTTCCCATTCGCCATGTTAGGTGACGTAATTGAAACATCGTTGAGCGCGTATGCTGTCAAGCGCTTTCTAGATCGAATTTAGATGTGTAGTGATGTATGTATAGAGATGTGTTTAGATCTGTTTACATTTGGAGGTGTATGTAGCCGTTAATGATAAATTTTGAGAGGAAGAAGAGCCTACCGGTCGGTACAAACTATCAACTATCAATTTAATCAAGTACGAACGATGATAATCATTAATCATACCTTCTCATACCTACGGTTGTATCGATATCATACATTCCATATTGTACTCATTGCTGATAAATACTCAATTTCTCTGTCTTTACTAAAAATAATCAGCGCCATGTTCGTGCAGAAGCCAGCTATTCTCCTTTCCACGGCGATGCTTATTCTTGCGATCTCACATGTGGCATGCTTCAGCATTCAGCCAGCTGGGAAGCAGTGGAGGTTAACTCTTCAACCTCTTCAAATGTCGAAGGGTTGTGCGGCGAAACCGTTTGACAAAAAGAAGGTTGCCATATTTGGGGCAGGGGGTTATCTAGGCTCAACCATTTATGGATTCCTACAAAGGGCTAGCAGTATTTATGGCACTGGAATCTCGGGCGTGTCTTCGTCCCCAAGAGCAATTTGTGCAACTGCTACCGGATTTGACTCTCTGAACAAATTATTAGGAAGATCATTCAAATTGGCATTTGCTAGTGAGAATTTCATTAGACTTACAAACATGCAAGAAATGGAGAGTATTGAAGCAAGGATCAGAGGGTACGATGCAGCAGTTATTGGCACTATATATCAGCTTGAAAAGAGACCCATCACAGGAGGCAGCTACGATGTAACTCCGAATGACAAAACACTTGAGTTTTACTTGGACAATAGAAATATGGTTGAAGCAACAGTAGCTGATGATGATATGGATGTGCATTTTACATTGTTTCAAAATAGCATTGATGCATGTAAAGCTGCAGGAATCGAGCACGTTGTGGTGATCGAGACCCCCGCAACTAAAGACTCGAAACCATTTGCAAAGATCATTGACGAATCTGGCATCAACTTTACCTATATTCATGCCAGTGGCGAATTAGAGAATACCAAGTTCTACACTTTTGAAGAAGGCATTCAGAGCGACTTGGACGTTCAAGGATTCACTCTTCCAAATGACCACACAACCAAAAATGGATACAAATCAGGTGATTGGAGTGATTCGTTTGTTGATGATATCAGGGGAAATGTGAAAGAAAATGTGCCAAGGGAAGATTTGGCAGCTGTCGTTGTCCAAAGTCTACTGAGCCTGGATTGGAATAGAAGTAGATGTATTGATATTTCATCTGTTGGGCCCTTGACTAGGGAAGACGATTCTTCTGCCGATAAACCATATGTTCCTGCAAAAATACTTAAATCAGACAAGGATTGGTGTATGAAAAGCGAAATTCTAGCTGAAAAAATGTCTATTATTGATTAATGGTGGCATTGCAGATTTAGTAAATTTAATTCGTTTTAACTTTAAAGCGTTTCATTCAAGTGCTGGGCTGCACAGGGACGGAAACCTCATTTAGTCTTTTCCACGGAGGGGTGAATGGGTCATTATATTGGGCCAAGGTAATTGGTGCATTTGGACTTACGCACCATTCCTTATCAGCCTCCAAGCTTTTCATTAACTGCTGTTTCTTCGCTTTCACTTCTTTGGATGATGCAAGACCACCAAACATTACTACAGCACGCTGTCCTCCATTTTCTCTCTTCAGCTGAACAAGACTATTCTCCAAAGGAGAAGGTGCTTTGGACAAGGCGTCTTCGTCCCAATATGTTGACGGGAGCACAAATGCCATTTCTTTTTCATCCCCATCTCCCGTGGTCAAAACGGGTGTTGTCATTTTCATGGCTGTCTCCTGTTGATTCTTTCCAAAAAGATATCCTGCAAGAGCACCAAATGAAGAAGCACCAGATAACTGCGGCTGACTTATTTTTTGATCAGTTGTTATCGCATCTGGTCGGGGCTTTGTCATAGTTACAGAGCATACGGCGAAAGATTCATATTCTCTAATTTCAAACTTTGGACGCTTCACAATGACATCATATTTGGGGGTTTCAAGACCTGGGGGAAGGCGGGAACTCATATCTATTGAAGAAGCCTCCTTGAGATCTTTCCTGGCTGCCTTTTCAATCATGTAAATTGGCACGCCCTTGACCACCTTGGCGTCTCCTTCGTTCTCAGCAGATTCTTCCGAAACAATGATTGATCTCAACGCTATGACGAGTGCCCTTTTCCTTCTACTCTTCTTTGCATCTTCTGTATCATCAGCGTTATCAGATGCTTCGGGAGTAGATATATCCAACAGTCTGGATAGAGCCGCAAGACGGGAGCGTCTAGAAAATTTGGACGTGATACGTAACTTTGTCCACACAGGTTTCCCTCCGTCAACCCTATGAATAATATCATCGAGGACTTTAGTCAGCTCTTCCTGTTTATTCTCTTTACGTAATGAAGAAATAATATCCAACAGTTTTGATGCCATATCACTATCGGCATTCAAGGCACTGTCCAAAAGAGTTTGAATATTCTCGTTTTTCTCATGTTCTCCGTCAGGATCGGACGATGCACTGAGAGAGAGTGCTGTGTTTGTGGAAGCGGATACCATTGAGTTTCCAATAATATTTCTGGCATAGCTTTCTGGAGATGATGCGTTGACAGTATTCATACCGGCGTCAACATTTTTGATATTATTAACATTTTTGATCGTTGCAAAAGCAGCTGTTCCTCCGACAAGACATAAAAGTAAGAATCGAGACAATAATCTGAACATGATTTGTTTGTGCCTTCAAAAGGTGATTAATAACTATGTTGGTATTAATGCTACCAGGTGCGATTGAAGTTGTGGGTGGGTTGCGTTGTATTACTCTATTTATAACTAGTAATTCGTAGTTAAAGCATCGTTTGTTTTTTTGTCTCTTCATTTTTCATTTTTGTGACGTGTTCATCAGCCGGTCAGGACAGGAACACTTTTCCGCTAAAAGAGCCTTCCAATTGAGGCTGTTCCACTAAAAATGAGACACCTCGAAGCCGTTGCAACGAGTCCCGCGGTTGCACATCAACAAGATTGTTTGCAACGGTTCAAATTTTGTAAGTATTGGAGCCTATTGGAGCGCTCGTCGTCGTTGCTCGTCGCATGTCGCTCGTGGCTCGTGGCATGATGAATGCATTCTCTTTCTTTACAAGATAGAGACTTTTTCATTTCAGCAGCATTAGAGGTTAGAGGAAAGTTGTTCGTATTTGTTACTTACAAGTAAGCAAACTGCGAGATCAAATCATGGCATCGCAACCCTCCGATGCTCCATTCATCAGCTTTGATGCCATTGCAAATCAGGGTCTAGGTGGACCACATACTCCATATCAGGCCAGGGAGGAAGATCAGCAAGGCATCGCGATGGTTCCCGTGGGAGTCACGGAAGAACATGCTCCTGGAGAACATGGTATTGCAATCACTCCTGTTGACTCAACAACATCCAGCACGTCGCATACCTCCAAGTATGAAGAATTTGACGAGGAAAATGATTTGAAAGTATACCACGGACATTCAGACTTTGATGCAGAGCTTCAAGTATCACAGATCCAGGGCAGCAAGTGGTACTTTGGGAAAACAAAAAGGGCTGCTGTAAAATTCCTTTATATGATTGTCTTCTCAATGGTCGGAGCCTTGATCCGTATAGTTCTTGCACAATTATTTGGAGAAGAGTGTAAAAACCCTGGAACTATCGGTTGGCTCAAAGCTGGTCAGCCCCTGTGTGTTACTGCGGATGGAGAAACTTCATTGGAAGGAGGGATTATCTTTGCTGATCTACCTGCGAATTTACTAGGATCTTTTATTATGGGCGTTATGCAGAGCACCGTTACCATGAATCTTCCAAAGCCTTTCCCCATTGCATGGTTGAATGAGAATAATTTATTTCAGACTTATGATATTATTCATGCCGCAATCACTATTGGGCTTTGTGGTAGTCTTACCACTTTCTCGGCGTGGAATTCGGAAATGGTGCTTCTGATGCTCGGAGTTGATTTAGACAGGGGGTCGTTGATCTTTAGAGGTCTCTTTGGATACTTGATTGGAGTAGAAACTGCACTCGCATCATTTGTGCTTGGTAAGAATCTCGCGAAATATCTTCACTCTGTTGTCAATACTTCTCTACAGAAGGAAGAGGAGGAGATGATAAAGAAAAGAGAATGTGGAGTATACATTAATTCACAACTTTCAGACTATGAAAGACGGTTCATTTCAGAGTTTGAAATGGACGAATTCTCCATTTACATCAATCCTGCCGCAGAAGAGCAATTGCGCCTATGGAGCAATAGCACTAGAGAGCATAGACGCGTAGGCAATCAGATGCTGCCACTTCTGACTGACATTGAATACTCATCTTTGGTATTGGATGAAAATATTGTCCAAGAATTGCTAGTTCCAGCAATGATGGCAAAGTGGGATCTTGAGGCGCTGGCAAAGTGGAGAGAATTCAAGAGAGACTTGCCTGAAACTAGATTGAATTTTGTGCAACCTCGTGACTTTCGCTTTGCACCAGCCTTCGCTATTACATTCTTTAGCGTTGCCCTCGTCTCCATAGGGGTTATCATGTTCAATAAATATGACGAATACTCCATCATGTGTAGGTCAATGCTCTACTGCACTCTTTTCGCGCCTGCAGGATCGCTGCTGAGAATGAAGATATCCAACTGGAACGGAAAATGGAAGAGGTATGATTGGTTTCCTTTAGGTACATTTGCAGCAAACTTCTTGGCTTGCATCATTTCAGCATCAATGATTGGAATCGAATATAGAATGAATGGAGATCAAGACTTTTGGAAAAGTGGCACTATAAGGGCAATGAAAATAGGTTTTGCAGGAGGGTTGGGCTCGGTTTCTACATTCATAAACGAACTTTCTGATTTCCTTTCTTCGCAAAGTCCTATACGGGGATACATGTACGTTCTTGCGTCCGTTGTCCTTTGTGGCTCTACAAGTGCCATTTGCTACTTCATCATATCCTTGAATGTGGAGCCTGGAACTTATTACAGAAATGGAAATGGATACGGTTACTAGTAGCCTCACAAGTTCAGAAATATTGATTTGTATGTTTGATGAAAATGTCATTTGTAAAATATTAAAATGCATTATAAACAAATTCAAATGCTTCTTTAATACCTACTCATAAGAGGTATTCTGTTGTGCAGCTTTAGCATATTTAAGCAAGGAATTGATTCCCGAATTAGAAGAATAGTATTCATTTGGAAATGTAGGGATAGAATGCTCCCACAAATCAATCGCATTCGTTTGTTTGAAGTCATCCATATCTTCTAATTCTAATTCTCGACGACGTAGACATGCCTTTGAGTCAAGTTTGGTTTTTGCTACCAAGAGTATTCTTCGCTCAACACCTGCGTCATACACTGGGTATAAGTGCCGAGAAGCAAGTAAATTATTAGCTTCTTCACAGCTGGTCATATTTTCTAGTTTGTCAAAGATTTCAACACTGATTCCAGGACGGCCATTGCGATCATCCTTGCTACTTTGATTTTCTTTCCCAATCCCTGCTCCAACCATGTATCTCCTGATACCGTCATCACCAACAGCCATAACAAGTGGAGGCATCACACTAACTCTATCGAACCCAATACTTTCCCAACCACTTCCGGTACCCCAATCTCGATCAATGCAAGTTACTATATCATCAGGAGCAAAATCTCTACAGAATCCAGCGATCAACTTAGTAATCCCGCCAATAACGTGCCCATCTCTCTGAGAACAATACCGAATCAACTCATGAGATCTATACCGTCTGGAAGAACCGCCTCTCTGTACGTGACGACGCGGAGAGAATGTTCCCACAGCCACCAACATCTCATCTTTATCAAAAAGACCATAGTTGAATTTACTCCTCGTTGCTCCCCACAAATGATGTTCCTGTAAAAAATCAATGGCCGTCGTAATATCTATACGCCGCAGCGTTGTCTTTCTCGCAAAATATTTGCGATTGACCTCTTTTACTTTAGCAGATATCCTTGCCTTCACAATCTCATGTTTGTTATTCCATACATCTTGATGCAAGTGAATTATTGTTTGGAATGGCTTCGAATTATCATCAGTAAGAGCTTTGCATAAGGTTGGTGAAATGGGAGATGATTGATTCGTTGGGGTCGGAAGGATGTGCAGTCCGATGTCAAATGAGTTTCCTTCTACATTCTGACCAAGCCCTAGAATTCGATATGGAGACTGTGATATGGATAGATCTTGGTAAGAAATGCCGCTCTCATCTAGCCATGATGTGACTTTTCCATGAAATGATACCGAGGAGTTAGCTCGACGTGAGCTTCTTAATTGTGACCGGCATACCAAAGCATCGCATGAATATAGTGATAGACATGCAAGAGTCTGGGGAAGTATAAACAGTCTCATTGGGATGTTCCGCCTTGAGAAAATCATGCACTACTATGCACTGTGGTGGTGGCATTAACACAAAGTACTGACGTAGATTTGCCACTACTTGTCCCTCCTCGCGCTCGTACCTCGTGCACAACCCATAAAACTAACCACTCCTCCTCGTCGTTCGTAGGTCGGTAGCTGAAAAATGAGAGACAAACTATCTTGACACTCAGTTTATAGCTAAATTAGATAATAAATGAGGACAACAACAACAACACAACACCTCCTCCTTCCCTCGTACTCTCTCGTACTGCTAAAAATCAACACAACAACCTTCTCGCCGTCGGTCGGTTTGGTATCTGGTATCTGGTACGTATCTGGTATGATATCTTCTGGTATCTTAACGAGGAAAAGCTTGAAACCCGAGTGCTATAATACCAACACACGGCTAACAACAACCTACAATCCACAAACCTGTATATAATTATCAAGTTTATGTTCACCTGAGCAATCAAAAATGAATAAAATATTTGTATCTCAAGCAATATCAGTATGCATGGCAACATCCATTTGGTTGGTTATAGGATATCTGCAAATGCAGTTAGTAGAGGCTTTTGTTTCTTTTCCCATACAAATCTGTAACTTGAAGCAAACAAGCCTTAGAAAATCATTAAAGGTGCTGCAAATAAAACGAGGTCAGACGCAAGAGTTGAAAGAAGCTGTAGAGCAAGAAGAGGATACGTATATTCGATTTTCGAGAGCTTTCCAAAGACATGTAGTATACAAGTCTTCAGACACGAGGAAGCAGAAGTCGGTCTCTATCTGTCATGATTGGCAATGTGATCATACTCTTGAAAGTTTCGTTTTTTTGGATGAAGCAATGGAAGAATATCCTAACGCCACACTTGATAGATTGCTTGATATTGGTGAGATGCGTGACGAGGACGACTTCGAATTGATTCTTGCTGGTATGGGAATTATACCTTCAAGCATGATGTTGACTAAACGAAGTCAGGATACGAATACTGGTGATGGCATTCAGGCTCTATATTATTTAGGTTCAAAGGCAATGAGTGGTCAGCGGATACATCTACCCCCATCAGGGTCAAAACAATTCAATCAACTGAGAGATACATATATTCAAAAACTGGGCCTGGAAATATCGCCCAAACGATTCGAATCGCACACACCAGAATTGATACGACAAAATTACGATCTGGTTGTAGATTTGCTGACAAGGGGGAGCGATAAAAGTGTCGTTGGTACCAGAGAGGGTAGTATGTTGACGCAGCTGGCAAAATTTGGACTTGCCTTCACAGAGGCTGATGCAAAGGCAGTCATAGCAGATTTTCCACAGCTATGCTTATATGATATTAATGAACTTGAAGAGAGAATCAAATTCTTAACTTCTCCAATAGAGCTGCAGACTTGTACGCTCGATAAGGTTAAGAAAGTTAGGACGCGAAATGCTAAGAAAGTTGGTGTTGATTGTGAGTATGATTTCTGTGATTCAACATTACATCAATACTACGTACCACTGAATTTTAATTGAAATATCATCTTTCACTTCAAGTCTACTGTATGATGCGACGAGGATATGGCGCAGGACTAAGCGTTCAGCAGGCAACACAGATCGTTAGAGCGGTACCACAGTTTCTATCAATATACCACGAAGACTCCCTGAAGTCAAACATATTCTATTTCTGTCGAGAGCTCGATATCCCAACTCGATTCTTAGAGCAGGCGCGAACTGAATTAGGTCATAGAATAATTGGGGGCGAAGCTTCTGATACCTACGCGTTTGCTTTCTTAAATTCAATAGGTATTAGCTGGGCTCAAATACGACTACTATTAGATGCATTCCCTGTCATTACCTACTGTGATAAAGAACCAGCTTGGGAGCTCCTGGACAATAGAGGCCCTATGAGAAAAGAATTGAATCCCAGCGTACTAAATTTCCTGCGCAAGCGCCTGCAGATTTCCAACTCCGATCTTCATGCAATGATAAAGGTTAGAATTTCTTTCTTTAATCTCAAAATAATTTTTGTCTGATTAATAAATCTAACAACTTCGATCTGTTCCTTCGAAATAGACACACTCCCGATTGGCGTCATATAGTGTCTCCAACGGCTTCTTACCAAAATTGAATGCAATACAAGGTCGTTTAAAGCTGTCAACCAAAGAATTGCAGCGTGTCGTCCTGAGAATGCCTTCTGTCACAGGCATGAGCACAGACAGTAGCAAGCAACTTTCAGCTCTTGATAAAAGAATCGATTTTTTCTTGAATGAAGGTAAGATAGCCTTGGCAGAATACAGAAACATCATCTGGCAGTATATATTATCAATCATTCTAACTCTCTAATTGAATTCCGATTAGCTAAGTTAAATCCCGTTGATTTGAGAGAAGCGATAATAAAACAGCCATCACTACTACAATACGGTATATCCTCTTCGCTGAGACCGAAGCTCAAATTCCTTATGGATGAACTTTCTATAGAAGAGGAGTTAATCAGCAGGGTTGTTAGAGCAGCCCCAGCGATACTTGGTCTGTCACTGGAACATAATCTTCGACCGAAAATATTAATACTGCAAGAAGAATGCGACCTTTCAACCCAAGACATTGCGAATATGATTATTACCGTTCCGTCAATCCTGTTGTTGAGTCAGAAGAGAAAGATTCAGCCTTGTCTTGACTTCTTACGTACTGAACTACAATTATATTCATCTAGTGATTTAGGGCGTCTACTCCAGACTTGTCCCCGAATCTTGACCCACGGAGTTGATACATCTCTCTCGCCCAAAATTCAAATGATTACAAGTGGTTTGGTTGAGGAGGGTTTACCTGCCGAAATCGCTTTTCAACAGACACTTAACATCGTCAAGACAAACCCTGCACTTCTTGTGACAACTAATTCTTTATTACAATCTAGAATTCACAAGTACCTCCAGGATGATAATACCAGTCTTGAGGCATCCTTGAAACCAAGGTTGGTAGGAAGAAAGAGAATAACTAGAATATTGAATTGCTCAACTGATGTTGACGAGGAGAATGCTTTGACAGACCAGGTGCCAAGAAAAAAGAAAAAAAGAAATCATCGCAGTATACTAGAAATAAATGACGATCAAAAGATAATGATTACATACCCATCTGTGAAGGCAGCAGCCGAACAGTTGGAAGTGAGTCTTTCATCGATTTATACAGCATGTGGAAAGGGAATACCGGTGAAAGGTAAACGCTTATGCTATAGCAATGATTCGGCAGATGAAATATATCCGAGCTATTCGTTTCAGGATCTGCTAAAATTACCATTCAAGCTATACGACGGAGACAGTGATACTGTCTCCATAGCTGCTATTTCATCTGGATGCATATATCCAAGCGACGATATTAATTCTGTGAGGGGCATGAGAAAATCTGGGGGCATAGGTTCGTTCCTTTCTTTTGATCTTCGCAACTATGTAGGTCTCCCATGATTGAGCTATTCACTTCAGTGCTAACCCTATCCTTAACTTATATCAACCTTACCAGCTATCCAGATTCCTCAAGCAACGCAAACATCAAATCTTTCCAAAGTCAATTTCGAAGATGCCACAAAGATGTCTTTTGGAATGATAATGCCTCACACAGAGGATGGTGCCTGCTCGGAAGATGGAATAGTGCAGGCAGGATTTCCTTTTCTGCGGCCGTCAAGAGCAAGATGCGATCTATACGCATGCCACGGCGCTCTCAAGGTCATACTTCAACTATTAAAACAGGCAGCCGAAGTTCGAGACATGCGGGAGACAACTGTGAATATCGTCATATATACTGACTCGACGTATGCGTGGAATTTACTCAAGGACACTGACAGTTTGTTAGAATTAGGATCTGCGCCTACGCAAGCCGAGGCTTCGTTTGAGGTTTCTGGACCTCTTCCACTTGCAAACCCTGATTTACTCTATCCTCTTACAAAGACAATGCACCGGATGACAAATAATGCAGTCATTAACCGACGTCGAAACAAACGATTATGCATAGGAAAGAATGTGAACATAAGCTTCCGCTACGTAGGAGACTTATCCTTTGACAAAGACAACAATCAGAGATTTCGGGACTTGCATACTTCTGCAAAATTGGCTGCATTGTGGCAATTTAAGATGGGCTGAAAACGAGTAATTTATCTTGCTAACAATAGCTGCCTTTTGATCAATATTATACGCTACTGTAGATGCCTTATATTACTATATAAAAGTAGACCATGATCTGTACATGTAGTAGGACAACGTAGTAGGACAACTCTATTTTATCCCAAAATAATTGCCTTGTGTTTTCTTAATTTTCTCTAGCGTTTTGCAATAGCAATTGTTTCGATACATCTGCGCGTTCTGAAATATCCTGG
>Ga0306864_1001085_pt1 | contig 11490 bp, 7 predicted proteins | sample AntRauTorckE5430_FD_190448 | JGI IMG/M metagenome (GOLD analysis project Ga0306864, IMG submission 190448) | Saline lake microbial communities from Rauer Islands, Antarctica - Metagenome Torckler E5 #430 (v2) (version 2) | ecosystem: Environmental > Aquatic > Non-marine Saline and Alkaline >...
TGCGGAACGGTTGGAGTAGAATACGTGATTGGATCCATCGATGTTGATGGCGTTGGTGTAGTGTTCGATTGCTTCGCTGAAGTTTTTGGCGACTAGGGCTGCATTTCCTTTGGCCTTGTGCTGTCATTTGGTGGATTTGGTAGATTCGATTTAGTTAGTTATTTGAATAGTTAGTTAGTTAGTTAGTTTTAGTTACAGTAACGATTTGAATATTTCCTTGACTACTCACCTCTTGAGCAGTTTCAGAAGTAGACATGATTCCAATTAACTGTTGAACAATACTATTAGATTTTGGTTGTTTGTTCGTTCGTTCTAATATGGAATGATGGAATAATGATGATGTGGACGGTGGGGACTTTCAAGTTTGTTGTCTTTGTTGCTCGCTATCGTCGCTCGCTGTAATCTACTAGCTTGGTGCCCTCCTCTCATTTTTGTTGGCTTCCATCGAAATCTTTTATTAGAGTGGCATCGAAGATAATGGGGATACTCTTTATTAAATTGGACATTGTGGTGGGGATCAGAACCTGTGATGAAGATGAAGACTGTTGTATCGTAAATACAATAGTAGTAAATAGTTTAATGAATGATTGCTACCTTCAAATATAACGGCTCTGTACCGTCGAAAAGGCACACACACCACACATTATTTTGACCGACAACAAACACAACAAACACAACCAAACAACAACAGAAGAAAGTTCAAAACACGTTTCTTCGTCTCATTTCCATCATTAGCATCAATCATAAAAATCAACATCAGCATCAAGTATCAACATTATCAACAACAAACTAAAGCAAGGAAGAAAAAAAGTGACCGACTGGGAAAACAATAATAAACAATAATAATGCTGAGAAGAACAAGTTGCTCAATCCAAAAATGTCTGATTCATCCTCCCGCTGCAAAAATCAGAAAAGGCCCCTTCCAATGCAACTCCATCCTCCGACAATTCACTCATGATCACGACTACCATCCAATCAGAAAGCTAGACCAGAGATGTTTATCGCGGCATATATCGGCCCTTGCACTTCCACTGCCAAAGATCAACTTTCGACAATTCTCAACAACAACAACAACTGCTGCTGGGGGGAAGAAAAGCATCCCATCGCATTCAGAGAAAGATGCCGCTTCCCAGATCCTTGGCAGCAAGACTGCGGGGGCATTGGAATCATTACTGCTGTGCGGGATGGAAAGTGAGAGTGAGAGTGAGCTCGCGGATCAGCTGCATATCTATTATTCGCGATTGGGCCTGTCCCATCCGATCAATTTCCATAATGCCTACGAGTACGAACAGCTGCTTCGTGATGCTGATGCTGATGCTGATGGTGCCGGTTTGTATGATAAGGGATGGACCGCTTCTTTCATTTGTCCGGTGACCGCAACGAGGATCAGGGCTGGAACCATTCGAATGCATCTGAGAGGTCCTCCCAGTGAGACTGAGACTGATGATAAGGCACCCGTTAACATAATATTGGAGAAGGACGGTAAGGTGTACTATGAGAGCAAGAAACTTGCGAAGCGGGCATGTGCCGCAGCAGTGGTGGATTGTTTATCGGCTAGAATTCTCAATGATAACGATAGTCTGCGGCAGTATTGTAAAGAAGGTCCCTCTGTCGACTTGGCCGCTATAATCACCACTGCATTGGAACAACAGCAACAGCAGCATCAACATCAACAACCAGAACATCAACAACAACCAAAAGATCAAGATTCGCAACAGGGACGGAACACAAGTGTACAACCTGCGAATAATACGGATGGCACGGGATGGGGGCACAATGCCATGGTGGCAGTCGCCCATCTTCATCGAATATACAATCCAAAGGATTTGCGGGCATCCACCATCTCGAACGCTGTCACATATAAATCATCGCAGGGTTTGATCGAGAATGATCCATCGAGGCGGGTTTATTGGACCGCGCAGTTCCGATCTCCCATCACTTCGGAATGCTTCCAATCCGGTATTCTCAAGGATGAGGATTCCCTTCGGATCGATGGGGAAACTTTTTATAATAATAAGAAATTGGCGAGGATGTCTGCGATTGGGAGGGCTGTGGATTGTTTCGTTCATCGACGGGGATGGATTGGGAACAATAATGATGATAATGGTGATGGTGATGATGATGGCAAGGGTTTCGTCTTTCCAGAGGACGATATGCTCGATTATCAACAGTTTTGTGTGGAGGAGCCTTATGATGCAGCAGTCGGGGTGGAGATTGTGGTGGGAGCTTTCGTTCCTCCTCCGCAGAAGGAAAAGACTACTGATGCATCCATCACACCCAAGGAGGTTATTAATAATCGCTATCAGAAATTATTGCGAGATGGCAATACCATTGGACAGGATTGCTTCAGTAATGCATCCGTGGATCTTGACATTGATGGGAAGACGCTTACTTACTGCACATCGACATTTGAATGCCCCGTCACGGGGAAAATATTTCCTAGCGGGACGCTGATAAATGTTGATGAATGCGCCTCTCAGGGTACTGCGCCAGCGATGAAAAATATTGATGGCGTCGTATACTACTTTGACAAGAAGAATGCCGAACATGCTGCGGCAGGGCGGACCTTTGATATTTTATCTGCCACGAATTTCTTCTCGTCCTTTGGGTTGAATGACTATAAAGTGGTGCCCCAGTTCTGCGAAGAAGATCCCCATTCATACACGGATGAATATTATTCTGACGATGATGATTTTGATGAATTTGTGATTCAAGATGTACCGAGGGCTGGCGGCAATATGGCAGGGGATAATTCGAATAGAACGACAATGGATGTTGTTCTTGATGCTTGGGCCGACTACAGTGTCCAAAATGAGCTGCAGGAAGCGCTGCCCTCGTCCGATGCGATATCCACAGCCAAATCTTGGTTGGAAAAGATGAAGTCAGAAGCGGGTGCTCCTGGTTCGAAAGCTGCATCGAAAAAGATGACAACACTGCGACAAACGACTGTTTCCACATTCTCATGTAACGCAATTCTGAAAGCGCTCGCAAACGCAAATTATAGTGGTAGCGCAGATGATATTGAGGCCCTTGCAGGAGAAATCATTAAATTGATGATATCCAGTTCGTCATCGGGCGAGGAGCTTCCCTGTGCACCAAATACTTCCACATTCGCATCGTACATTAGATGCTTTCAGTCTGCTTCTCCTCTCGAAAGTGCTAAGCGCGCAGAAAAATTTCTTGACGATATGCTGAATGGGAAAGTTTTTGAAGGTGCGAAGCTCCCTGAACCTGATTGCGAGTTTTTCAATGCCGTCATGAAGCAATGGTTCCAAGTCCCTGATCAGAATTACCAGAGGAGGATTGCAGCTCTTTTCAACAAGCTTGAGTTCACGGCAAATACGACATCAAATGATTTGAGGCCAAACAAAGAATCATATCTAGTAGCACTTGAATCTCTTGCAATGTCAGAAGATGAATTTAATCCAATAGAGGCCCAGAAATGGATTGACCGTATGCTGAAGCACGTCGCTAAATCAGATGATGACGATATGATTGTAGATACGGAAGTGTATAATGCGGCATTACCCCTGCCCGTGGATCAATATCATTTAACCGAATATATCAAGAGTGTATATAACCCTGAGTCTTGGAATAAAGACAAACCGTCTAAAGCCAATGCTATCAAAGTTGAAAATTGGTTTCATGAAATGGAGCGCCTTAGTGTTGAAGAAGGAAAATTGTTGGCTGCTCCTGATATGGACACTTACGAAGCTGTAATTCAAGCATGGATTAAGCTTGGTTCGGAAGAGGGTCTCTTGAAGGCAGAAAAATGGGCTCTGCTAACAACAGAAGCGGCAGCAATTGATTCTGATATTTCTCCTCGACTGAGTACGTTTCGGGCCTTAGCACTTGCTTGGGCATGGTCGGGAAGTGCACAAGCGCCAGAAAGGCTGGAGAGTATTTTTCAACAACTGGATAGTTTGAGTGAAACATTTCCTGAGCTGACGCCAGATGGCGAACTCCGTTCTCTCCTTTTGGTTGCGTGGCAAAACCAGAGAATCACGGAATCCAACCGGAGCTTATCAGATGTAGCACAAGATGCTTCAGACTATCTAAACTCAATCATTGATACTCATGGGGGTTCAGGTGACTTTTTCTTAGCCGGAGATGTTTTCTTGAATCTGAACAATTTGCACCACAAAGCTGCCAATGAGTCCACACAAAATACTCCAAAGGTTGCCTCTGATATGATACAAACTATCAGAGTGTTTAATAAGTATGCTGAGTCTTTTCCAATGCTCAAGAAGATCCACAATGATCTTAGCAAAGATGCTCCAAAAGAAACCATTGACAAATATCTTCGTATCTTTAATGACGGAGATGTTGTATACGAGGAAGTTATGAAATCAATGCTCAGTGCTACTGAGGGACAGCAAGAAGAAAATAAGACGCTAGTCGAACGCCATTTCCATGAGATTGAGAGATTTTTATTGAGACGCGACAAATTACAGAGAACATATTGTCCTTCAACAAACGAGTGGGGTGTTCATGGACATGACCTACCCATTCCCAGTGATTTGTTCCTAGCGACCTTGAACTGGTGCAAATATTTGACGAACCCTACACGTAATGGCGAAGCTGTCAGACTTACGATGGACATTTTCAGATGGACTCTCAATTGTCAGCGACAGGACATGATCTCACAATCAAAGGCTATCGATATTTATGCTGAGGTTATGGAAGTAGTCAGTGCTGTAGTTGCCACCAATGCTGAAAAAGCTTTGTTAGTAAAGAAGATTGTAGATGATATAATCGAAAGCAACCCTGGCAACAATAGAATTCTTTCCTCGATCAAATCAAGAGTGCCGGCGGGAATTGATACAGCTGCTTTCATGACAAAGGCAAGGCAGCCTATTGAAAGAAAATACAAATCGAGAAAGCGCGTCCGGAAAAGACGCATGTAGGAATCATAAACACTTTTGTTATCTAGCTAGAAGTTATAATTACTTTAACATGGCATGGAGAACCATTACAACTTTTCAGACGCACTGTAGATCTTTTCTAGATACATGAACACTCACAGTATTTTGTTTTATGGACATGCTTTTAAATATCTGCTTCTCTTTTATTGCCTACAAATATTTGTCAAACCACTTTTTGATATTTATCCAATGGTCAGCTTCAGATCGGACTTTGTCAATTGCATGGTCGTCGTCCTTGTAGATAAGAAGTTTGGTGTCGACTCCCTTTGAGCGCAGTGCGTGGTAGTATTCAAGTCCTTGCGACGGCGGCACGCGATTGTCCGAACTACCAATTGCTACCAACGTGGGAGCTTGAACGTTGTCAATATGAGCAATAGCTAATACAGGAAAATTGGTAGAAGAACGAGATACAGTGAGAAATATGATAAGCTCAAAATGACATTAAAGTAGAATCGATGTCGTGCACAAAATAGTTGAAAACACTCACGGCTTGCGGCCCACATGATGGCCAAATCATCCGCTGTCGGCCCTCGGAACTTTGACCAGTCATAGCTGCCAAGTCCCAAACTCTCCACATAGCACCAATCAGGAATATCTGTAGCTGTTGTCATAGTTGCAATGTTTGTCACGGGGTTTCTCATTGCAGCAACCTTGAACAGTTCAGGATGTTGTCCAATCAGATGGCCACCTAGAAAACCTCCATGACTGCCACCGCAAACTCCAACTCGTGCGCAGTCGATACTATCGTTGTATCTCTCAAGTACATGTTCTGTCAAATAAACCACATCTTTCACATCTTGTGTGCCTGCTTTACCTGCAAGACTTTCAAGAGCCGATTGCCCAAATCCAGAGGATCCTCTAAAGTTCACATGTAAGATTGCATATTTGCCTTGAGAGAGATAAGCATAGCTTGGAATGTACGATGTCGGAGTACAACTATGGGGACCCCCATGGGGTACCACAATCAATGGGACAGGATGATGTTTTGCTTCGGGTGGAAGAAGAAGAATGCCTTCCACAGGAGCTTTCACCTCACCATGCGGAGGGTACACGCGAATGACTTGATAGCTCAAGCTATTATCGCTAGTTTGGTCATGAAGAGCTACAGTACTAGTGGCAGCAATCGGCCCGAGTCTAGCAATAATAGAAGAGGGGACACGTTCCTGCACAGAACCACTGTCTAGTGATGAGAGAGATGCAGCTGATAAATACCCAATGACGGCTGGAGAATTGGGTTCAGATTGAGCTACAATGGCATCACCCTTATTTGACATACAGAGCAACGCTTGGCTTGCAAACGTCTCTGATTCACCATTCAGATTAAAGGAAATCGGTTGAACCTTTCCTTCTCGTATATCAATCCGAATAATTTTGGTGACCGATCTCCATTGTGTCGTTGCAAATATGTACCGACCGTCTTGTGACGCAAAAGGCTCTCCAGGAAGTTGATTGAGAAAGAGACCAGGGAAATGGTCATCCTCTGGCAACTCGACAACTTCAATGATATCATCTCGGCTATCCATCACAGCACCATTATCTGCATTCCATTCAAGACTCGATAACCCCATTGTACCTCCATGCGTATCAAACCCTTTTCGATTGCTCAACCATACTAACTTTGATTCAACACCACCGGTCAGAAACCTTGGCGACCGAGCCAGTCGATCATTCGGTGTGAGACAGACGAAACCCTCCTCTTTATCATTGTCATTCACATTGTCATCATCATTCACATTGTCATTCACATCCTCCCTTTCCACCTCATCAGATGCCAATTTTTCCATGAGCATCTTGACGGAAGATTGATAGATCTCACAATGCCGCTGATAACAATAAATAGATCCAAGTCTCTTGGGCATATTGCCCCCCCCACCCGCATCCCAACTCGTGTACACTAAATAATTCCCGTCCGGACTGAACGACGCTTGACCCAGGGTAAACCCTCCCAATGTCGATTCCGAAAGAGAAGTTGGATCGCCATCACCTCCAGGCACATTCTCCACTTTACCAATGTTGCCAGTCTCGACGTGCACCACGTAAAGGTCCAAGAGACACGTTGAAACGTATTTTTCACCCCAATTCTCTCCTATCCCATACCCCAGCGTATTGGTCGCTCCAACATTGTCAATGGAGGAGGGTTCTTCTTCTGCCATCCGTGTACCCTTCTTGGCTCGATCTCGTCTCTTTTTCTCACTGTCGAAATAGGATGTGGTGCCGGGTGTCTTCCTCTCTGCGGAATAGACAATGGCAGTTTCCTCCTTGTTCCATTCGAGAGAACCAAACCATGATGTATCGAAGCAGATATCGCCATGTAAGGAAGGAGGGATGCTAATTTTACGAGCCAGCTTGGATCCCCCTTCAGTCCAAATTTCGATCATTTGTTCGTGGTCGCTTTTCAGGAAGATAGCAATTTTATTTCCGGAGGGTGATGGTTTCCTTGCTTTGATGGTAGGTGAGAGTTGTGTGGGAGGAAGGAGGATGGGTTGGATACTGCTGCTGCTGCTACTGCTGCTATCATTGATGTTAATGTTATTAGTAGATCCATTGTTGGGCTGCAAGACGACATGGTGGAGGAATTTCCTTCTCAGGTTGATATCAATATCTCGTGCCGATCTTTGGTAGGATAGGATGCCGTGATGGGACACGTGGGCATTAGAGATATCGACGGAGGCTGAGATGAAGGAATTATAGGTGGCCGCGTCTGAAGGATCGTTGGTATCTTTCATATGGATAGAGGTGGTGGTTGATGTTTTATTTGGACGATGAAAGGCCACAGGAAGGATTGTTGTACTGCTCCTGATGCTGGATGATGATGAACAAGATCGATCTTGATGATTTGGATGCAGAGGAGGTTTCGATTTTGATGGTAGGAAGAGAGGCGGTGAGTTACAATTGGAAATTGCAGCTGATGAGGGGGGAAGGAGCAGAGCACAAAATAGTAAATGAAGTGAATGTTTCATTGGATGGATGGCTGTTGTATTATTCCTATTTGTATCTTACATTTTGTATCTTATATCTTATATTTTGTATCTTGTGTTGTAAAATTAGAATCTGCATCAATCATCATGCGATGCGACATTCACATGCATCATGCGCACCATAAATCATTAGTACTCTTTTCCCTCCGACCAGTAGTACCACCCACCAGTGGATCTCAGTGGATGCTTCTATGGGGTATCATAACCTACACCGACCATATAATACTTCATTCGCAAATAGTGAATCTCATCATCGTGCATCATGAAATCTATGAAATCCATCCATAAATCCACTAAATCAAATTTGGATAATTATGAAATCTGATTTGTTTTAATAGAAACAAACAATCTCTCTTCCTTTCGATCTCATAAAACATTTTTATTCACAAGGCAACAACAATCGAAATCATGAACCTTAACCGTGTATTCACATTCTTGATGCTCGTCGCTGCTGCAAAAGATGCACAAGCACGTCGTCTCAAGAAAATCAAGGCTATGGTACGAATGCTTCCAAAGCTAAGAAATCTCCCAAAGCATCTCCCACAATTGTACCGAGTCTCTTACCATCTGGGGAACACTCTGTCTTCCCGTCAAAGAACCGAGTCTCTTACTATCGGATGAACCCAGCGTGCTTCTATTGGATAAACCCAGCGTGCTTCTATCGGATGAACCCAGCTTGCTTTCATCGGATGAACCCTCTGTCTTCCCGTCAAACAATCTCGTGCTATCTAGCGAATCGTCACTATCTCCAACCGTTGATTGCGACGTTACAAATTTCGTTGAACTTCAAGGTGCCATCAACGAGGATAAAATTAACGAGGGGAGTGGTGTCTCGTAGAGTGGAGGCGAAGATGGAGCAATTGGCATCAGACCCAGGCAATCCACCATGTGGATGGCCTTGTTGAGGCCTGGAAGGCCTCATCAGGAAAGGGTGCGCTGAAAGCCACACGATATCAGGAATTTAACAATGACGGACGAAGGTCGAGATCAAGTTAAATTACCACATTCCATCTATGCTCATTTCGGTTCTAGGATCAAGTGAAGTGCTAAACAGTGCATTTAGTCTCAAAAGTGAGTTTTTAAAGTAACTACAAAGTACACTACTACACACTACAATCTATTATGACAGAAGGAGGGATAGCTCCAACTCTGGCCATGTATTACAGGGATTAAACTGTGCTCTACACCAATTATTTTTACCAAACAGATTGATTTGATTGGCAAGCAATTGACGTGTACATGCCCTAACGGTGGTTGTGTTTTGGATGCCGAATCGAATATCGGAATTTTTCATATAAAGGAGTCACCAGCAACATCTCATTGGATGGCATCACTTTCAAAAATGGGAAGGTATCAGAAAATGGGAATGCATTTGAAGTAAGTCCACCATAAATTGTTATGACAGCAAAAAAATCTTTAAACTTTCTGGTGATGTTACCTGCAATGATGTTGAGAACACATTCGAAAGTTCTGGCGGCAATGCCGAAGATGATTCTGACGGTAATTCCCCAGCTGGTCTCTGTGCATCTACACCTTAAAAGTTAAGAGATCGTCGGGTTAGAAGGCAAGAGAGGTTTGAGGTATCAAATTACAAATTACTGTATCAAATTATCGTACAAATTATTGTCCAGAAAAGTGTGGATAAGGGGGTGATGCAGTTTATCAATTCACCCCTTCTGAATCGTGCATCGTGAACCAGATGACTAAAAAAATACAAGTACCACTTCTGAGTACCATACCCCATACCACATAAATAATGAATCATCATAACTTTTACTCATAAATCATAATGAACAGCTCATAATTCATAAAAGCACCACCACCCCTCACACCTCCATTGATCATCCTCTATCAAGGCTTCTGTTAATTTAGTTCAATTCCTTTATCAATCCATAATCAATCGACGATCATAATGAAAGCTAGGAAACCCCTCGTCATTTTTATACCTGGATTATATTCCTCCACTCTAGAACCAACAATCTCCTCGTCATGCTCCCAAGTAGAAGAAACACCTAGTAGTACACCTACACCACCAGTAGCAGCAACAGGAGGTTTATCAGGCTGCCTACGCGATAAATGGAATCTGCCGAAGTCTCTCCTCCTATCCTTGATGAAAGGCAATCGCGGACATTCAGGTCTCACACTTCCCCTTACCTGGAGCAAGGACGAATCCGGAATATATGTCCAAACAAAAGACGATTTGGAGGCTCTGGGATGTTTGAAATTCGTCATGATTGAATTACTCCGCGTCCTCAGGACCCTCCACGATAACAACTTCATCGAATTGCACGAGATTGTTTGGGACTGGAGACGGAGCTTCGAAGAGGCGGAGATTAGCATCGCCTCCAAAATTGCATCGATCTGCAGCGAGGATGCTCGGCAAGCTACAATCCTTTCGCATAGCACGGGGGCCATGCTCACCTGGCCAACAATCAGCAAGCATCCTGAATGGTTCTCCGCTTGGGTCAATATCGCTGGATGTTTGCTCGCAGGGGGAAATGCGTTCCTAGCAGATTTTGATCATGGATGGAACAAATCCTTTATCAATGTGGTCTCCAAAGAAGCTTTATTTTCTTTTCCTGGTATGTACACTTATTTCCCTGTCAAGGAACAGCAACATTGGGAAGGTGTGGGGGAGAGCGACTATGTTGCACCCGATGGATCCTTTCATTCTTGGCATGATATTGATATTCATGATATTGGCACCTGGGAAAAATTCAAAATTGGCATATTCGCATGGAAGAATGGGCATGTTACGGAAGAAGAGAGGATTCATCTCAAACACTGTCTTGCTACCGCAAAAAGATTTCGTCAGACACGGCTCATGAGAGATGGAATTCAGCCTCATGATCCTAGATTTCTCGATAAGGATCCAAGCGCTTACGAACATTTGAAGATTATCTGTTATGGGTCTAGTACCAGGCAGACTCATTCGGCTTATGAAGTCAATATGGAGGATCAAACAATGGATGTCTCAAAATCGAAACTAACAGTGAGCGGAGATGGAACTTTGATCACCCAAGGCTGGCAAACTGTGCCTGGGGGTCTGATAGGAGAGATAGTCATGGCAGAGGAAGCTTCTGATCATGTGACTTTAGTAAATGATAAGAAACTGCATGATATACTGCTGGATATATTCTTTGCAGGAGATGAATTGAAGAAGGCATCTGCCATATCTCTTTTGAAATAAATTGAGATTAGCTTGAGGTAGTACTACTGCAGTAATAGTATGATTGGAGGAGGAGGAGAGCAGATTGGCCATAAATTGTTTTATAACTATTTTTCAACAAAAGAAGAAAGAAGATTGCGAACCGAATTTATACTTGAGACTTGATCGTGGGACGTGGGAAGTGTGAGAACGAAGTAGTAGTAACAAAAAAGTAAAAAACAAAAAATAGTAGTGCTCATCTGTCCGGATAGGCCTTTTATCTCTGTCTCCAGCAGTCGTCGTCTCGAACAGCAGGAGGTCTGGGGCTACGGGCCTGAGGGCTACGGGCAAAAATACGGGCCCACTCGCGCATTTTATAACTATTACTTAACCTCCGCTTGATCACCACAATTATTTAAAAGGTTGCAATGTAGACAAG
>Ga0306864_1001086_pt1 | contig 11490 bp, 9 predicted proteins | sample AntRauTorckE5430_FD_190448 | JGI IMG/M metagenome (GOLD analysis project Ga0306864, IMG submission 190448) | Saline lake microbial communities from Rauer Islands, Antarctica - Metagenome Torckler E5 #430 (v2) (version 2) | ecosystem: Environmental > Aquatic > Non-marine Saline and Alkaline >...
GGAGCAGCTTCTTCGACGCTGCTGTCGTCATCGGATGAGGATGCTGGTTCCATGGTTGAATGTTGGATGCTCGTGGGTGTTATCTTTGTCTTTCTAATCTATTAATCACTAAGTACGGTCCTAAAAGAGTTCAACAGCGTCGTGTAGTATGAGGTAATAATATGTAACAATGTAACAATGTAACGTTGTAGGCTGTTGTAGGTTGTAATTTGTAAGCTTATGTTGTTGCATTTTGAACTTTTTAAGGTTTGTCATGTCAGCCAACCATTTCATTCCGCGCCCGAATGAATTTGAATACTAAGGAATGATGCTGCTTTATCGCCGACCAACGATAATGATAATGATGATGATGATGGTGATGTGTCGATTTTAGATTAAGCACTTCACTCCTAATGCTTTACTTCATTCTTCTTCGTATCTCAATACCAGATACATAATATTGCATATTACATCATACTAGACAAGTGTACGCTGTATCACTCACTCACACTAGTACCTCTGCTCTTGCAGATATAGCGCACGACGACACACACATTATACCCAGGTACTTGCTGATTGAGTCACACGACATACATTACACAACATCACAAACAACAAAACATTAATATAAGTTGCAATGGGTAAAAAAGGAAATTCGAAAGCCAATGATGGCGAAAAATGGGGACACGATCAGCACCAGGATCGCCTTCACAAGAAAATCGATAAACAAAAATCATCTCAAGAAGCACAATCCTCCTCATCCTCCAAAGCCATCAAAGGCTACCATCGTTCCATGCTACTATCACATGACAACCATGAAAAACGTCAAGAAGGGAAACTAAGGCTTCACATATCCAAAACAAAACGAGAAATAGAAGCCATTCGGAGAAGATTAAAATCATGGGATGAGGTATCGGAACGTCAGCAACGGCACAAGAGTGAGGAAGAAGAGATGAAAAAACGCAAAAGGGAAGATGAAGAGTCTGCGCCTGGATATAAACGCAAGAGAAAAGGCAGGTTGGGACCAGAGACTTGGAAACTTCGTGGAGCTGCAAGGCCTGCGTGGGAAGTATATGATTTTGATACCAGATATATTGATCCGCACATGAAAGCTCACCAGGACGCATTGGAGAGAGCCAAGAGGAGCTTGAATACGTTCCATGTTTGTAAGGGCTCTTTTGGTAAATATGATGATGATGAAGGAAACAAATTGGAAGACCGTCATGGTAACAATAGTCCATTGATGATTGAATCATGTCGCAAATTTTTATCACTTTCTATGCAGTATGCATTGTTGAATCTGGAAGCTCGCAAGTTTAAATCAGCACGTGAGACATTGTTGGAAATTATCGAGTTGGAGGGAGTGAATACTTTGAAACCATTGACCAATGCAAGATGCAGGTTGATGCGCATGTATCTCGAAGCCAATCGGCCCGACTCGGCACGAAGATTGTGGGAAAAACTTCCGACCTACTACAGTTCCATATGGATCCGATATTCGGCTGCCTTACTTGAATTTGTGAGTTGGAAAATATTGGAAGAAAAAGGATCCTCAGAAGAAAGTGCAAAAAAATTGTTAGCGCAAGCGATTCGTTCCAATGTGTATTGTGCCTATTACATTGCATTCCATGAAACTTTTCAACAAGTGATGGAGTATACAGATGAAGTCGAAGATGCAGAGGATGGTACACTGGATCAAGCCATTGAATACTATAATTCTGAAGAAATGGGAAATTGGGTAGGTACAGAAGGTGCCGTGGAATGGATCCGGAGTGTAATTCTAGAAATTCTAGATGGTGATGATGACCCAGAAAGCGATGAGATCGGTCTCAAAAAAAGTGATTTAGAATGGGAAGAAAAACTTGTCAAGGTAGAAAAAGATTATGAAGTCATGGCCTCTGCCGAAGATAAAAACGAAGACGAAGTCGAAGAAGATAGTATCTCAGAAAAGGAAGACTTGGAGGGAAACGGTGAAGCATCCGAGGTGGACTTTCTCATGTTTACAGGAATGTTTCGAACTGGAATGGATATGCTCACTGATAGTGGTGCATTCAGCAGTGCTTAATGATTATTTGAACCCTGCGGACCAAGGAAGAGACCAACGCGAGATCCTAACTGCCCAATTTTTTGTAGTTTCTTTCATGAGTGAATAACGAAATGATAATGCCACTCTATAAAACATCTTAGGCGCACAACATAATATTATTGAATAGAATTATTGTCCTTTATCTTTTAATGAGAAGTGGGATCTAGTGATTTAAGATTTATTTGATGATGTATTGAGCCTACTATGAGGCAAGATGATAATAGGTAACAATCCTAGCTACATAGCTTGCATTCAAATCAAATAAGACAACGTTTTTATGTTAGACAATTATCCTTATATCGTATTCTCCCAATGGTATCAATTCTTCTTAAGTCTCGTCCTGCTCTTGTTATCTATCTTGAGTGATTTGCTCTCTATAGCGCTCTAGCAAAGATAGATTCTTCGAGAACAAGAACAATATAGTCGATTGATCATCCTTACTGATAGTTGCAGCTCTCAAGAATGGGTATTTTGAAAATGACGCATCGTGGAATTCCTAATCCGTCAACGGCAGATCGTATTCAGGAATTCATTAGTTGGTACCTCGTAGAGATCGTTTCTTGTAACACTCAATCTATTCTATGGCATTGCTCGGGGCATTTAACTGTTTACGGAGATCTTGTGGATGCACCTAGTTACCAAAGCAGAGGAGCTTTGGCTAATTTATTGCCCACCTCTGAAATGTGGTGACATCGTCACATTGCAGAATCTCATATCTGCGACTTCACTCAATCAACAAGTAGGCACTGTAGATGTTGTTTACTCAACAAATTCAAACAGAATTGGAATCAAGCTTGACAATAACAAAAGCGTTAACGTTTCTCTTCACAGCATACAGGTTAATGGACGCTTCTACTGGAGCTTTCCAGCATTTCTTTGGGTACAAAGTCGATAAATCATGTTGTTAAATGCATGCGCAAAATTCAATCATGTCGACCAAAGCCGGAAGTATCAGTACTTGCACCCTTCACTTCTAATTTTATCATTGCCAATCTCTGCCTTGAATTCACTTTTGGCGGTGTCATTTGCAACATTTGATCGTAAAGAAATTACAGTCGTCACTGATAATTTGGCAACAGGTCACATTTGCAACGATAGATCGATGTTTCTTACCTATCAACCGATCGACCCAAGGCAAAGCTCCATCGCAACAATTCTCAGCATTCCAATTACTAACAAAGATTGTCCCGGCACCATGTTATTTACCATGTCGGAAGACAAGAAAACTGAGATTTTGGCTCAGAAACGAGGTTTCAACATTATGAATTATGAGTACATTTCTTGATTTTTGTTGCTCGAACGCACGTACGCCGCATGTCAGCTATTTTAGCTACATATGGATTACTTTTCCAAAAATTGGCAGGTGATACATAGCAGGTGATCGTAAGTAGGTGATAGATGATCAATGATGATGTTGTGAAATAACAAAATTAGCACCTATCACCTATCATCGCAGTCTACCGATAATCAGCGGTAAAGCCTCAACACGACACAAACCACGGCACATTCATCAAGGTAACATCACTCCACACTGCACATACAGTAGTGGTAGTTTGCGTGTCAGTGCACCATACGCCATACGATACGTGCAGCACAGTCACAGAAAAGTCATAGAGACAGTCAGTCATCTCTATTCCAAAACAGTTTCTTTCTTCTTGTCATTGATTGCCTTATTTTGTAATCCAGAATAATGTCCTCATCAAAAGTGGCAGAAGTTGGAAAGAACGGCATTGCTAGATCTCCGGCTGCTGCTAAATCTACGAACAATGGTGCTAATAAAAATGCTGACAAGAGCGCCAAGCAGTTTTACGCCATTGGATTCGGATCAAACTATTTTCATCCATTTGGAGCCTCTGCCATTTCATTGAATGATATTTACGCCCAAGCAGTAACTCCTCCACAACCAATAAATGGATCCATCATCACCGAAGCAGGCGCAAAGACGAACCATTGCACTAATGATGTCACCGACAGTAACAGCAACAGTAGCAATACCAGTATCAAGGGACCAGCACAAGAAATGGAAATTGAAGTAGAACAGCAATATTCAAATCATTCAAACTTGCCCAGCGCCTTCGTCTTTCCTCTCCATCCAAACCAAAACTCATCTTCAATTAACACAAATGCCGCCAAACAGCAAACCAAAAGTTTCCTTAGATTCCTCAAAAGGAAAAAAAAACAAACGAACAAAAAACAGCAACCTTCCAACAGAGATGGTCATCATGATGACAATGATACCAGCAGCAGTGCCAATGTCATGCAGCAAGCGCTCGCATCCGTTGCTCAATCTGATAGGGCATTGGAACTGCCTTATGCGTACCATCAAAATCCTGCACAACAACTCGCTGCTGGCAGGACGCACGTTGCGTTCATCTCCAACCACGACGATAACTATACTACTCCCAGTCACCAATCACTATCAATGTCAAAGTCGCAGAATCAATCTCAACAAGGAATATACATGACGGGAACAATGCATGGAGTCACCTACCCACATCCCACGCACAAACTTGTCAAGATTCCCTTGAAATGTACGCAAATTGCTTGTGGTAGACGACACACTCTAGCGGTATTCGAAGGGAAAGTGACAATGAGCTGGGGATCGGGATACTTTGGTCAACTGGGGCATGGACTCAATAATGTATATTGTCATGAGCCAACTATCATTGAAAGGCTCATGCCAAGGAATTTAGGTGGAGAAGTTGTAGCAGTGGAGGCGGGTGGAATGCAGAGTGCGGTCATTGTTGCGGGAGATTCATCGCAGTGGAAGGATAGGAGTCAGCTCAAAGAAATCCATACGAGGGTATTCCGTTTTGGGAGTAATAAACATGGTCAATGTGCAGTTGAAGGTGGGAAGTGTAATGCTGTGGCATATCCAACGCTTATGGTGGAGGTGCATCATCCTGATACACGGAAAAGAGTGTCCTTTGTTTCATTGGCTTTGGGGAAATTGCACACAGTTGGGTTATCTCATCAAGGGGAGTTGTACTCCTGGGGATCGACTGCTTCGGGACGGTGTGGGCATGGGGATGTTGTTGGTGGGACGACAGTTAGGTCAGCAATGAAATTGAGAAATGGTGTTAGTCTTCCAAAGAGAATTGAAGCTTTGAGGAATGTCAAGATTTCTGATATTACTGCTGGTGATGCTCATACTCTGGCTCTTAGTGGAAGTGGAAGGGTCTTCAGTTGGGGGAACAATGCCAGTGGACAGCTAGGTGTTGGACATTCCATGCATCTTATCAGTCCAAGGCTTGTGGCAGATATAGAATTTGCACAGATTGCAAGAGGCTTCGGAAAGGGGGAATTAAGCCAAGCAGCGGAAGCACCTTCTACAGATGAAGGTATAAGTGACATTGGAGAAGTTCAAGGAGATCAGGCTGCTTTTAATGTAAATGTCGGACGGTTGGGAGCAGCTCTTGCGCCCATTCATTATCCATCAACTCCACAAAAGAAGGCATCACAAAAGGGTGCTGGGTCAGATCCTATACCTCCTCAGATTGTTTCTATTCACGCTTCTGGAGCATACTCTGCAGCTGTCAGTTCAACTGGTGAAATATATTCCTGGGGATGTTGCGAAGGAAATCAATTGGGACATCCTGGTCCAATTGCGGAGCTGCCGAATTCTGATAAATTATCCGTTCCGAGGACAGGTCTAGGGCAGAGAACGAGAGATGTCAAGTCGTTTGATTCCAAACTGAATGTATTATTGCCACGAAGGGTAGATTCTTTACGGCGCTTTGGGCTGAAAGCAGAGAGTTTGGTGACAAGTTCCAACTTTATGCTGGCAATTTGTTCCAAACTAGAGAAGCATAGTATGGAAGATGAGGAATCTTATCTAATGGGTCGAACATTATACGAGCTTGAGAATGAAAGGAGAGAGAGAGGGTTGGATCGCATACGATTGCTGCGTGGCGTGCGAAGCCAGGATACAGATTAGGACTCAAAGCAATGATGTCTGAAATGAATTAAGAAAAAAGAGAGAGTATTTTGAATCACTGTGCAATGCCAAAGCCATAGAAGACTCTGTGATCAATTGCTGTGATCTTCTAGATTCGTTTTATCTTTACCGACAACTCACAGGCTTTGATTTTGCGTGAACCTTTTCTCCATAACCAAAACCATCATGGAGAAAATTGTCAGGCCTATAACACAGTAGGTGATGCTACTTCAGTAAATTTTATAGACTGGCCTCCCTATGGAAGTAAATTACTATTCTGTACTTGACCCAAACCACAATCAATCTGTGGTATGATCATGTCGCATGGCTAAACAGAGGAGGAGAGGATGATGTTGGATGGGGTCAAATAATGACAGGTATCATGATACGCACATGCGCATTCTATAAAGATTAGATGGATGAGTAGACGATGCTTCCGATGTCGAGCTACAATATACCCCATGAAAGTAAATTTAATATGAACCAACCTCACACTGTGTCTTTTTCAATTTTGCAGATAAAGTTAGATGATTCTAAGTCGGCTGCAGAAAAGGAGAAAACGAAAGACCCCCAAATTTCTAACAATCGCATCTTGCATGTATCACACCATCTTCAGCTAAACATTATTTACTATCTACTGAGCACTATTCAACGCAGCCTCCCGATCAGCCTTGCGCTCAAGATACCGTTCTCTAGCACGAAATATACTTTGCAACCTTTGTATCCGCTTGGATTGGTGACCAAGTTCTTCTTCTAGTTCAAGATCCTCCACCACTTCATCGCGGTCGTCTCTAATTCGACGGCGTTGAGATGACGAAGTCGCAGCACTGCTTGACATTGGATTTCTTTGGCCATCACGATGGGTCATCTCGTCAACTACATGTGAAGCCTGATTATTGAATGAATTTCGAGCCTTGCCAGTTTCTGCTTCGCTATTGATTCCATCTGTTGGACCTTCCGCACCTCCTCCAATCCTTGATAAATTCCCATAGAATCCCATGATTGCAGCTCCAGCAGCCTTCTTCGTTACATCTCCATCTTCATCCCGTTTCTGTTTCAATTCCTCTTGTTCCAACCAATTTGCTCTCTCTTGTAATTTTACTTTGTAGCTTTTGGTGATGAATTTATCCTTGCCCTTGTATTCCTCACTAGCTTCCTCTTGTGCTTGCTCCTTTGCAATTTTCCGTTCAAGAACAATCTCTCTTTCATAAGTTCTTTCCTTTGCTTTTACTAAAAGACTCTGTACATACTTGGATCGAGGCTTGACATCATCTTGTTTAGAAGCTATGCTATTGTTCTCTTGCGCATTTGTATTCGTGGGCAGATGTCCAAAGGATTCATATTCCGCATCATAATCGTTTACATTTATTACGTTTGCGTTTGAATCATTGGTAGCATTAGTGGTAGCAGCTGCTCGCATGGCCTTTTCAGCCCTTGATCGTAGCGCTGCTTGTTCTGCAGCTAGCTCTTTATTGAAGACTTGTCGAGCGGTGGCTGAATCCTCTTTGCCACCAGATCCAGCTGCAGGAGAGTCTTCGTCGGAGGAATCATTGAATATTGATTTCTTTTTGTTCTTGCGATTGTTCAGGCCGAATCCAATTTTCTTGGTCTTCTTTGAACCTGTCGCTTTTAAGTTGATGTTCATTTGTGAGTAAGTGATAATTTAGGAAAGGGTTTGTCTTTCGTCTTTCCTTTTAGTTTACTCTAGTAGGTACATATGTACTATCTACTACCGCTGCTCCGCGGCCTGCAATCGTCCTGGCTGGCATCCTCTTCCTTCGACGGCTTGTAGCTTGTTACAAAACCTTCATTAACGGTTGTTGATAACTGCTCTACGCACTCTGTCGTCCTACTTCCCATATCCCATATATCACAATTACCAATTACTGTATTACACACTATATGACTCCTCCCATCTACCACAAAACCTATCAGACCAGAAGCTAGAAGGTAGGAGTGCAAGTCCATCATTGAATGATGGTCAGCACCCCTAATGTTGATACTATTATTGAATTATCCATCACTAGGGATAATACTGGTACTGAAACTGTAATTGATACTGTTACTGATACTGATGCGAATGTTGATATTAATAATACGGTCGAAACCGAAGCAGCTGCAACACCACAAGATGGAAATGTCAGTCGAAAGGATGGCAAGAATGAGAATCCTTTATCAAATAATATTGTAGCGACTACAGCAATTCAACATTACTATCAAGTACTCCCGCAAAAGGGGAAGCCAACACCCGGCAAAGAGTGGACAGTCTATGCTGCCATTGTAGCAACAACTACTCGCACTGTTAATAGCGATAGCACTGGGAATGCACAAGAAAGTGAAGCATGTCCTAGAGAAGACACTAATGCTTGGGTAGTAGCTTGTGCCACAGGGAGTAAATGCACTGCTTTACAATCAGCATTATCTTCCTTATTCGATAATCTAGATATACCGACATGCGCTTTATCGACAAGCAAACAATCGACAGAAAACCAAATACAGCACCAATGCAGTCTTTTGTGTCAAGAACAGCTCAAGGGAATGATCCTACATGATTCTCATGCGGAAGTGCTGGCTAGACGAGGATTGATGAAAGTGTTGCTACGAGAAATTAACAACGACTTGGCCATCTCTGAGAAGACATGCGAGCAAACTCACGATAATCCTAGAATGTCAAGGTCGCTGTTGCACAGAGTTTGCAGCACAAGTATTCCAAATGACATTACCTATAAACTCAAACATGATACACAGCTGCACCTATACATTAGCGATTCTCCTTGCGGAGACGCTTCCATCTATGATATCGCTCCCGTATACAACGCATCCAAGGGAAACAGCGATCAAAAGAGCAATTTTACTGGAGCTAAAATAATCATGCCGGCCTCTTTTCCGAATTACTCAGGCGGCTCCCAGAACTTCACTCCTTGTGGGGAGAAGAAAGATCCCGATGCTGCGATTGGCAATGATCCGACTCCGAAGGGGACAGGGAGCATTATATCTATTGCTAGAGAAAAGACGCAAATTGTGTCTGCGCTACGGCTTAAATCTGGACGGTCAAATCTTCCCGATCATTTACGATCATTTTCCATGTCCTGTTCGGATAAAATATGCAAATGGATGCTGTTGGGTTTGCAAGGGCATGGTATTCTCAATTACTTCCTGGGCGAATCGATCATGTTAAGCAGCGTCGTTGTCAGTCATGATAAGAGAGCAACTGTGTCGAGTCAGAAAGAGGCCTTGGAAAGAGCGTTGCTTCGTCGAGCTCAAGGGGTCTTGGAAACCATCTCTGGAACAAATCAATGTAAGATGAATGATCTCCCACCACTTCCTTTGCTGGTGGAGCTCCATATTTGCCAAGAAATATTCCCACAAAGTAAAGCTGAAGCAGAGAAGGAAGCCCATTGTGCGGCAATTGGTAGCTGGGATGGCCCTGAAATACAAGCGTCAAGAAAAAGGAAAATTTGTGATGACAAGGTAAAACATATTATAACTGCGTGCACTGCGAAAAAGCAGCGGCAATCGCCCATAGGAATAAGTATCAACTGGCAGACATCTATTTACAATGACGAAAGGCGAGGGCAATTCGGCGTCGAACAGACGGTGGGTGCAAAAGGTGTCAAACAGGGTAAGAAACCAAAACGAATAGGAGATGTCATGAAATGTCCGTCGCGTCTTTCCCGTCATGCCCTGTTACAAGATTCAATTGAATGTGTCAAACTCCTCCAGAAAAAGGGATTAACCACCAAGGATTTACAGCCCACATTAATCGTGGAATTGATAAAAGGAAATACTGATACTGAACGATGCACAGAGAGAAGTTATCAAACGTTCAAAGACGGAAAAGATGCCAAAGCTATCATTTTTGAGAGTGCTTTATCTCCTTTAACAGGATGGGTGAGAAGCTCCAAAGGTCACGACTTTCTTGTTTGCAACAGAGAGGAGTAATTGACGCATTGACTGCAGTGTTAATTAGGTTTCAACTATACGCTATACTGGTATATATCAATCACACCAGCATCGATTGTTCTTATTGATCCAGTGAAATATAGCAAAAGTCTCCTACACAAAGTGGTTCCTGATGGGTTTCTATTTCCGTTCGAAATTTATACATTTGTTTTCAATCAGTTATAAAAATGGTTGTGAAGGGTGACATTTGTGTGTAGTAATTAATAGTATATATCAATCACACCAGCATCGATTGTTCTTATTGATCCAGTGAAATATAGCAAAAGTCTCCCACACAAAGTGGTTCCTGATGGGTTTCTATTTCCGTTCGAAATTTATACATTTGTTTTCAATCAGTTATAAAAATGGTTGTGAAGGGTGACATTTGTGTGTAGTAATTAGTAGTTGATAGGTGTTGATAGAATTTTGATTACCTATTCATAGTATATGCATAGCCGACGACTGACGAGAATATTGAAGTTCATCTAACCCCAACCATCTAACGCGCCAAGGCCTCCGGTCGTTGCATTCCAATCCATACCCTTGCTCTGCCTTCCTGTTGACCTCGAATGTAAACTATCCTTTGTCATCGTCATCTTGAGAGCTTTTATCGGTCTCGTACTTCCATTAGCACTCATGCCGAATCAATTATCCCCAGAAAATTGTTATATGAATATGTCATATGTTATATTATACTCTATTCAGTTGTCATCAGCATCAAGCCTTTTGACATGTATATACCAGTATTGCAGCTTCTGAAGCTCGAACCGTACTGAACCCACACAAACATGAAAGTAAAATTTGATATGGTAATACTATCTAGCTCAAATTGATATCATGTCTCAACTTGACATTACTCTATAATCAACACACCCTCTGTCCTCTATCCTCTATCGTTGTTCGTCCAATTATGTCGCCTGCTGAATTCCAGCAACAGCTGCCGCCGCCGCTTTATCCTTTTGTTTCTGCATGAAATCAATGAAGCTATCATCGACATAATTCTCAAACTCTCTCGTGAGCATGCTGTAATCACTATCTCTCCCATTGAATTTGACACAATTATGACAAATCAATCCAATATGTTGATACAAATCCTCAAATGTACCAATTGCCCCACAAACCACCATCTTCTTTATCAAAGCAAGATCAATCGGGAATAAGATCCGATCAGTATACCCAGGTGCTTCAAGTGGATTAACAGGTCTTCGAAAGACAGTGGCAGTGCGATGATTAGAGATCCTCTTGACAAGTGCCAGCATGGCGGCATTATCTCCTGGTTTGTGGGTATATAATTCATTCAACTCCTTGAGCCTGAGCATTTTGTTATATTTGTCAACAGAATGAATTTTGCGTGTCTGCAGGGCTGAAACTTGATTTTTGTTTTTCTTCTTTTCAAGCACAGCAATGGCGTTGAGACGTATGCGTGCCAACCCAGAGTGTGGTGGCGGCGGGGTATCAAGGGGCTCTCTCATTCTTCCGAGTAGAGCGGATACAGCGAAGTATCGATCGAGCGGCGATAGTTCCGAAGCAACAATTCGTTCAGCAG
>Ga0306864_1001087_pt1 | contig 11482 bp, 11 predicted proteins | sample AntRauTorckE5430_FD_190448 | JGI IMG/M metagenome (GOLD analysis project Ga0306864, IMG submission 190448) | Saline lake microbial communities from Rauer Islands, Antarctica - Metagenome Torckler E5 #430 (v2) (version 2) | ecosystem: Environmental > Aquatic > Non-marine Saline and Alkaline >...
GCTTTCCTGCTGCCGCTGCTGCTGGGGAATTTTCTCCATCAGGATCCAAGAATGACATCTGAATGTTGAGACGAGGAGCTTCAAGAGCCATCATACGCCCGAGCTGTCCTCCACCAATGCATCCTACACGAAGAGATTTGGGTTCGGTGGGAAGCTTAAGTTGCTCGCTCATGTTTTCTAATAGTTGGTTGTGTTATAGTAATTTTATTACAGTACCATACCATACTTCAAAATTATTTCAAAAGAATATTTTTGATGGTGGAGAGAGAGAGGCAAGTTTCCAGAGTGCGCACCAATCCAACAGTGATACTAAAAATGATTTAAAAAAATAGTTTGCTCGACAAATTCAAAATAACAAGGCATGAAGTGCGAGTGAAGAGTGAAAGTCATGTACATAGATAGTGGTACCTACATAGCAAGTAGCAGACACGCAATTGACTAATACCACAGAACATTATCGCTTGGTTAAATTAATGTTGACATTATGAGAACCCGGTTTAGATGCTTTCCACGTCATCGGTGTCATAGCCTTCATAAGTATCCTTCTCATCTTTTAAAAAATGTCAGAACAATTGGAAATTCTTAAAATCTTCTTTGATACATATCCATAAATCAACAATCTGAAACTTTCGCCATGCTTGAACAATCACTTAATCTAGCTCGCCGCCTCTCAGTTGGAAACGAAGGTGACCTTCTACGTAAGTGATTACTGTTGAAGAGTGCTCGGAAATGCTGCATGAAATAGTTGTGTCTTGGTTCTTGTTATTTGTTTTATTCCTGTTCAGTTTCTCACTTCGCTTGTGATAACCTTATTCTTTAGAAGAAGAAATCTTCACTACCGAAGGTGAGCCTTACACATTTAACTGATTCATGCGTTTTAGTCTTGAAACATTGTACTAACCCTGTATTTTGTTGCTCCTCGCTGTAGAGCCGAAGTACAACAGAAAGTTTTGCGAGAGACTTGCCCAGACTATCTCCACCGAAACTGACGTTCCTCAACAGTGCAGAGACTTTGATACTGTAATGATCATGGTTCGTAGGCGCGAGTCTAAGAGATCAGCTCAAGCAGTAGCATTTGAAGGCATGACTCCAGCTGAAGCTGCTTCTGCAATTGCAGCCAGGGAGAGGGGACATCTCAACCCAATGCAGATTCAGCGTCGCATGACTAACAGAAAATCAAACAGGGTCTGGTAAATTTGAGTCCTTTGTCTGAAATTCCCTCCATTGGATACATTTTCCTTTGATTCAGCTGCATTTTACAAGTCCAGAATCCCTCAACTTGACTACATCCTGAATTGATCGATCTATCACGATTGCCTGATTTGAAACAACAAGCGATCCTCTTCTCATTTTGATCTTGAATTGAAAGCAAGTGGAAAAGGCCTGCCTATCACAAAACAAGAAGCCCCTAAAAAATTACTTCTTTATAGTGAATGAAACTGTCATTGTTGTGGAAATGCTTTCGCTCCACTGTACACTAGTAGCTGTCTACACGTAGCATAATTGCTCCAATCAATGCATGCAAAATAAATTATCAATTTTCTGAAACCTTTACTATTGATCAAGTATAATAGTACAACAGTATGTTAACCAAGGTTCTGTATATACTTATTATCAAAAATGTCTCATCAAATGATGCTCATAGTAAATTGTGAGCGGTAAACCTAAACAATAAAACATAGCCCGGTAATAGAGAACAAGTTCTTTCGTCCACATCATCATTCACGTTTTAGCCACCTACGGTCCTCGGCAACTGCAATTGTGCGCTATTTGCCAAATCGTTTCTTCACATGTTGCAAAACATGTTTTTCTTTACGAATACGCCTTTTGAAGAATTAACGCAATTCAAACATTATGCCAACGAGATATAGATCATTTGGGTTTTCTCTGCACTCATCGCTCATTTGTAATTCATACCTATTGTATACTCGCAAGTTTTCATCGACTCAAACTGTGATATAATACTGGTATAAAATCCGATATTTTCTGCGAGATAAAAGAAAAAGAAAGTTTCAGGTCAGTAATAATGAAGAATCCTTGCTATTTTATATTCGTAGCCTACTGCCATGATACCACTACCATCTCAATGCATACGTGAACGATCTGGCAACCAATTCATTTGCAAATTAGCATTGGACTTTAACACACACAAATCTCCATCATCCTTTCTATTTTGTGTTAGGTCTTACTTATTGAATTGTCAAGTATACTCTGCTCCCATTAAACTCGAGATTGTTACTCATTCGTCGCAGGAGGGCCTGTCCTAGGCGCATCAACAACAACATTCATTGTTCTATTTACTGCAGGATTCTTTGATTGAGGATCAGTAGCCTTAATAAATTGATAAAGCACGACAAAGAACCCAAGTCCTCCAAGCCACGAGTAAATTCCCTCTTTGCTGCTTACGTGCTGGCAATCGTAATCGAGTGCAAGTTCTGGTGCCACTCCATCATCCCATACTGCATCATTACTTTCAACAAGCTATGACGAAGAAGACACGGGTGAGTAAGAGATCGATAGGTGTATCACAGGTTACCACGAAGGAAGTTTTTCTTAGATCATTTCAATTCTACCAAAATCCAAACATTGCGTTATGATTTATGATCATCCTCTAGACTAATGTCTAAGATTATTGTGCATAAGAAGGTTGGCATGGAGGGAATGTGCATTTGCACATTCGCCAAAAACTTGAGCCTAGGCACAAACCTTCAATGAAAAACTCACCTTTTGTGTAGGTGTTGGACTGCGTGCGAACGGAGGCAAAGGCGGTGAAGCACCTCCCCTCAGTGAAGATCGAGTAGAGCGAGTAGCTACAACTGATCGCCTCACAAGTGGTGCTAGATTGCGTACAGAAGCCATAGTGCTTTAATTACCTAGTTCGTTATTTGTTGCTGAGTGTTTAGTTCCGGGAAATTTCGGATGTTGGATTAGCGTTGTTGGAGGATGTTGGGCGACGGAAAGACCTTTTAAAATGGCCTTCATTCGTGCTACGCGCTCCGCACTCGTAGCTCGCACGACGGTGGTGGTGTGAAAAGTAAAATTAGACCCATCAAACAGTAGTGAACTGCAAAATATACAATGGAAACACACGATACGCATTCAATAAAGGACCTTTCAGCATGACTACCAGTAGTATTAGGCACAGAAAGTTGCACCCTAACATATCCCATAGAAGGTGTAGCACCCGGAATTTCATTATAGGATGTGTAGCCATGATAGGTTTTCTGCATGTGTACTTGGTAGCCAAAATGACATTTAGAAATGCCAATTCCAGCACTAACAGCAGCTACCAGTCGAAGAGCATGGATAATTTTCGCCGTATTAAGAAGGGCGCTGCAATTGACTTTCCAGAACTAGAAGAAAATACACAAGATGTAGCGGTAGATATAAAGAGCGGGCGTGCTCAAGTTGACGCAGAAGCTAAGGAAGAATTCATATTGCCCAATGCCGTAAAAGTTCAAATTATTGAAGAAAAGGAATCTTCTTCATTGCCCAAGGCAACGATCGCCTACGGTAAGTGGATTTGTGAAAGTACAGCTGCCAACTGCATTACTTAAATATTCACCCCTTCTTCTAGCCGTATCATTGACCAGCTGTGGTGCAAGCAATTTGGTGGACGGAGCAGCGGTGCTAAAACATTCAATTGCGCTGTCTTCGTACCCTTTGAACAACAATAGCAAATATGCGTACAAAATGTTTGTGTTTGTCCACCCTGAAGCTGTCAAATGCTCACAACCGTTTGAGAAATTAGGGTATAATGTTGAGATTCGAGAAACACCAATTGATCCTTCCAAAATTAGGGGAGATTTTCTGCGTGATAAAGTTATTAAGACAGGTGCGTTAATAATGACACAAATGAATACTTGTGTGTATGTATCACTAAACATCATTTATTCATGTTTATTCTATATCTATCCTCATGTCCATGCTTGTCACGCGGATAGGTTGCTGCCAAGAAAAAGAATTTCTGAAGCTTTATGCATACACATTAACTGACTTTCCAGTAGTAGTTCATTTGGACATTGATTCTTTGATACTCCAGCCTTTTGATGACTTATTTGACTCAATGATTGATGGCGACAATGGTAAATTACCCATGATGCATAACAAAACTGTCCCAGAAAATATAGAAGCTTTCTACACAAAAGATTACAACATGATAGGGCCTGGTCATAAACACCCTGGAGTACAAGGGGGGTTCATTGTAATAAAACCGAATTTGGATTACTTCGAAGAGTATCGTCAAACAATATTGGAAGGGAATTTTGTAAAAGGGGGTGGATGGGGAGGAAAGTGGGGAGGATACTTTGGGGCACAGCAAATACAGGGGCTATGCTCATATTTCTTTGAGAAACTTCACGCAGGGACAGAGGCAGAACTCAATAGATGTATATACAATAGTATGAGCGATAATCCGAAAGGACACAAACGTGGCAAGAATCCTGAGAACATTATGGTGTGTCGAGATAGTGAACTGACTTGCGAGGATTGCCGTGCCACTTCCATCGAGAAGATCAAATCAATACATTTTACTTTGTGCCAAAAGCCTTGGATTTGTCCTTTGCAAATTCTTGACAAGGGACTGTGCGCGGAATTTCATAAGAAATGGTTCAGCATACGAAAGGATTGGGAAGACTCCTCTGGAATGACAAAGAAGGTTGATTCAAGCGCTGTCAATTTCCATAACGATGTCTATCATGGTTATTGCAAAAGCCAAGGACAATACGGATACTCGAAAGTGAGTTTGCTCTAGCTAGGGTGTTTACAGTACTAATATATCATGTAGATGGAATGTTATGGTCGAACTTTTTTATTTATCTCCATTTTGATTGACAACATTTATCTGATCAACAATACCTCAATCTCGAAAATGAGTTCCGATTTTGGCATGATGCCCCTCATGCTGCTGGAAAACCACTTTAATTGACAATATTTATCTAATCGACAAAACCTCAATCTCGAAGATGAGTTCAGAGTTGGGCATGATGCCCCATGCTGGAAAACCATCAGGACCGTAAGCGTAGTCTGGGGTACAGTGAATTTTTGCCACTTCTCCAAGTGCCATTCCGAGAACTCCTTCGTCCCATCCTTTGATTACGCTCCCCATACCAATTTGAAATGCAAATGGTTCCTGCCCTGCGTCCTTTGTACTCCAGAAGACGTTCGCCATGTTTCCGTTCTTTCCATATCCCGTCTGATAAATGGCGTGATGTACGATGCAAAGATAAATGAGCTATATATTGATACTTTGTAGTTTACACTAACTGTCAATATCCAATCTGAAAAGAAATTTCATTTCACTTACACAGTGCACTGTAACATTCTGTCCTCTATTCGGTTTGGGACCGTTTCCTTCCTTCAAGATAGTCTTTGTGAATCCCATATTGCTTATGCCACGGGTTGAAATGTTCCGAAGTTGTTGTACTAGTAGCATTTTTTATGTCTTCAGTTTTTAGGTTTTTTAGCGTGCGGCTGGCGTTGGGACGTGGAACGTGTTGCGCGACGAACGACGAGCTACAAGCTAAATAGAGCTAAATAGCAAGTATCAACGAACAAAGTAAAAATTATTGAAGCATTATTATTTTTTAATTGAAGGAAGACACTTGACACTTCCGCTTTCCTTTCCATCATCAAAAGTTGACTAGAATATTAAACTCATGATGCAAGCTTTTAATATTATTAGAGCATAATGCATGTTAAAATGGTTGCTTTGAAATAGTACAGATAGGACTTATCCTTGACCCTAAGATGTGAAAACGTTTTGATCTAGATTTCACCGTCTGTTTCATTCTTTCGAAAGAGTTTCTTGAGTCCCTTCTTCTTTTTCCTCAGGATATTTGAAGATGAACCACCATTGTCTCTTATTTTGAAACCTTCAAAATTCAAAGAATCCATGCGTGCACCACAAAGGTTTTGATTAGCTTTGGCGACAGCGTGCTGTAAAGTTTTATCTGCTCTACTATCGTCGGAACCAAACGTATCAAAGCCGCTCCCGTTATCTGATACAAAGTCAAAGCCGCCGTCTTGAGAAAGTTCTGAAGACTCATAATCATCCTTGAACGCACCATCAGATTCACCGACATGAAATGGATCAAAACCAGTATCATCGTTTTGGAATGTGAAACCTTCGATACCAAAGGATTGATCAAATGAAGCTGGAGATGGTGTTAACGGTTTGCGAATCTTGGACGTTGTCCTTGTGAAGGGAGTTGGATTTCCCTCTGTGCCACCGCTTTGTGCAGCCTTTCTCCGCCTAGCCGCTGCTGAATTTGGATTCAATTTCTTTGCTTCAGCAGGTTTCTTCTCTTCGGACTTTTTTTCCCCACGGATGCCCTGACCATCTGTTCTATACGCCCCTACCCTTCTTTTACTGTCTTCCCCTATTCCCGACTTTGCACTTATTTTCCTTGGAGGTAATGGTCTGCCAGAGTATATCGCTGACAAGCATAGAATAACTTCAGTCATATCTGACCGTTCCTTACAATTTACCGTCAGCATTCTATCAATAAGTTCTGCCAAATCATCACCATATGGGTTATGATCTGGAATTTTATAATTTCGCGATAAGATTGCCAAGTTCGACCCCTCTTCAAAGCAATTTTGCAAAAATGCCAGTGAATAAAGGCAACATCCCAAAGCCCAAACATCCGTGCTGCGAAATGAAACGAACTATCATTAGACATGGAATGCGAGCACAATCCAATAAAAATAATGCCAAATGGATGCAATCCAATCAATCCACACCAACATTAACATCGACACCAGCATCGAACTCACCTCTGCGTCAACTTCTTGGACATGTACAAATCAACCATCTCTGGACTACGAAACATTTGCGTCGTTGTCTTTTCTATAACTTCCTCTGCCTCATTCCTCGCCCTACTCGTCCTCAAATCCACATGACCAAAAACAGCACTCCCAAAATCACACAATTTATAGGCCCCATTCTTGACCAAGAAATTAACCGGTTTCAGATCCCTATGAACAATCGGCGGCCTTTGCGCATGTAAATAAGAAACAGCATTGCATATTTGACCAAATGCTATTATGAGCGATTGCAAATCAAACCTCTTCGTACTCGTATTGAGATGATTGCATACCGACAAGGCAGTTCCTCCCTGACAATATTCCATTAATATGAGATGTTGCGGTCTGGTAGTATATCCTTGTGCATGTTTTCCATTGCTTTTGTTGGTGTGGCTGTGGTATTGTCTCGGTTGTATTTCATCAGGTATGGGTGTGGGTATGGATCGATAACAGGAATCAAACATTCGTACGATGCTGGGGTGCGATAATCTGGCAAGGAGTTTCGCCTCCTTTTCGGCAATGTCTCGTTGCTGTCGGCTCTGTATGGATGTTATTTTCAGCACAAAGTATTCGGTGCTCGTTGTGATGCTATCATTGTGCGAGCTGGATCCATTAGCGTGCTCATCTTCGGAAATATCTTTCACGAGGTAGACGAATGAAAACCCACCTGTGTCAAAAAGGAAAGAAGAGGAAGAGCGAGAATTAACAATTAGAGTGAAGAATAATGGTTGTGATGGTTGATGGTCGATGGTTGATATTAAAAACACGGAACGCAATTACGATTGAATTTCCAAGTCCGAACAAGGACGAATGAATGATGTTATATATATTACCTTCTCCTAGTTGTCTAATGACAGAGGTAACTCTTCGATTGACAGTTATTTTTTCACCAACAAGCTGTGGTCCCAATCCTCCAGTGGCCGAATCTACTCCTCGTTGCATCTTAGTAGAGCAGAGCTAGAGTATAAGGCAGTGATGATCCACTCTCGTATGAGGATACAGGTGAGATGATGATGGATGACGCAATGATGGGAGTCGGGCTGCTTTTTAAAGGCGTCGTGTTGGGTTACTACTTTTATAAAGCATTACTATTGTTGTCTGTTGTTATTATTGTTGTGTCGTCGAAGGAGAGAACAGATTTTCTTGAGAAACATGGGCGCAATAACCTGTGAATTATACAACCTGTGATAATAATAACAAACCACTTGCCACTATGTACAACAAGAGAACACAAAACACAACCACAGGCTAGCAGGCAACCAGATGCCAGATAGATTGGAGCTTGGAGCAACATATACCCATATACATTGTTCATTGTTCAACCTAATCATTCAAACTAATCATGGGCCGCAAAAAGAGAAAGGTCGAAGCGGTTGCAATCCCAGAACCATTTGTGGTTCCTCCACCGGACATCTCCCTCTCAGCACCGGATATCAGGCGTATTCCAAAAAAGGAGAAGGATGCAACAACCAGCAACCCAAACACCATCGAGACTCCTGCTCCTCCTCCTGTTTCTATTTCTACTCCTCCACTCTGTGTGCCCGTCAACACGAACCAGCCGCCACCCTCACAACCTGCACTGGTTCAAAACCTCATTCCTAAACGGAATAATATAGATGCAAATGAAGCCAAAACGGAAGTAAAAGAAGAGTCTACTGGACCCAAAGCAAGTGGATATGCCATGACATCCCACTCCGCAGATCTCATCTCCGAAGATATTTATGTCTCGGATGGATCAGAAGATGAAGATGATGTAGAAAATAGCGAACCTCTAGAGCTCAACCTCACCTCTTCCAAGATGGGATTGATGAGGCGGGGAATGGGGCATTCTACCATGTCGTACCAACCCAAAACTTGGGTTCGACCCTCGGAAAATCTTGCAGCAAGGGAAGGAGATGGAAATGGAAATGGAAATGGAGAAGCAAAGGATGAAGATATAAAAGTATCTGATGAGGAAGTGGATACTTTAGAAAAGATGGATCCAGTCCAAAGAGCTGCCCATATTCTAGTGGAAAAGCAGAAAAAGTTGGAAGAAGCCATGGATTTCAAAAGGAAATCGGAGAGCGCAGAGAATGCAGGGAGAGATCCATGCCTATTTTCAAAGAGGACTGCGTTTGATATTCGCATGGATCAAATTGAGGAGAAACCGTGGGATAGGACAACTGGTGGAGGGGGAGATATTTCAGATTATTTTAATTATGGAATGGCCGAGCTTGATTGGGTTGAGTAAGTTTTTTTATGAAACAGATTTTCAGTTTTCGCGTGTTTGTTTATATTATATATTATATATTATAGACTTGATTATCCAGAAAGCTGACCATTGTTTTGTTGATGCAGATATTCCGAGCAGCAAAAGATTGTTCGTCAGGAACTGACGGATGCCTCGCGGCAAAGGAGAAATCCTGATCCTACTATTGTTCCCATTGCGCCCAAAACTCCTAGTCGACAGGCGCCTCGCGTAGCAGTGGCCACAACGAAAAAAGAAGAAGACGACGAGGATGATGATGTTGAAATGAGTAATGTGGCTGTGGGGCCTACTCTACCAACAAAAACTGAAGTAAAAGCTGAAGAGAATGAAAACGAAAATGATAGCAATGACAAAGAAATGGAGACAAAGGATGATGCGACAGATGTTTCGGTATCGGACAGGGCAACTACTAGCAATGCCAGTGTAAGTACAGCAGCTGTAAGTGTAGTAACAGCAGGTGATCGTCTAGTTGGAGGTGCTTGGGGCGCACCGCCGGGGTCCAAACTTGCCAAGCTTATCGAAGAGCAAGAAAATAATGTGAATGCTCCTCCTCCCCCTCCAACGAATCACATGATGTCTCCTGGACCACCAGCACCTCCGCAGCAAAACCAATGGAATAATCAGAGGAGAGGTGATGGTCGATTTTATCAGGGCGATGATCGACAGGGAGGGAGAGGACATCAGGGAGACGATAGGCAGGGAGGGAGAGGGCATTATTATCAGCAGCAGAATCAGCAGCACGGTCAAGGAGGATATCCACCTAACAACTTTCAAGATGAATTTTCAGTCCCGCCGCCACCAAATGGTAATTGGCATGGCAGTCCTGACCGTCAGCAACAGCAACAGCATCGTGGTGGATATCCACCTAACAACTTCCAGCAAGACTTTGCAGCCCCACCGCCTCCTCATGGCAATTGGCGTGGTGGCCGCGGAGGGAGAGGATACGAGCGTGGGGGGAGAGGGCCTCCTCCAGGTAGAGGATTTGGAGGAAGAGGTAATTGGAGACGGTATTAAAGTAGGTTTTGAGACTAAGAATTTCATCTCTTGAGTATTGTGTGTGACTTGTGAAAATCACTCTTTGTTATGATTTATGATGTTGGTAGATGAAAGAGCTAACAAATCAGTAGTTCAAACGAAATAGCCTATTTTATATTTATCTATATTTTCCTCTTTTATCAAACCTAATCTCTCTATTCAGAAGACTCGACATCCTATGCATCTTTTGAAAAATAGTGCTGGCAGTCCATCAGCTTTCCTCATTATCTTGATTCATAGCAGGTGTGGTGCCACTTTCCTTTTGAACAGATGAAATAAAGCCTAGAAAAGATGCAGCATCTTCAGCATCTCCAGTGGAAACATTAAAATCTGCTCGAATTTGCGCGGGGGGCATGTCAAGATTGTTGGTAGACAAAGATTTACGGAGGCGCTTCTTCTGTCCTCCTTCAAAGGTTACAGTGTTCCCAACTAGATTAGAATTTGACATTGATCTAACAGGTTGATCGCCTTTGTTATCGTAGTCATCAGAAATGTTCCTCTTGGTCGTGGATGCGTTGAAGACGTCATTATCCTTTTGAAGCAAGAGTCCAGCAGAAGACTTTTGAATTATAGGACCTTCTTGAATGAGACCCTCGATCTCTTGCATTTCCTTCGTCACCTCGTCCCCTTGGCTTGCCTGTTTGGACTGTTCTTCGCTTGCATACCTTCTATTGGATAAAATAGCATTGGCTCGATCTAGCCATGAAGCAGTTTGAGCAACAACGACGCGATTTCCTGGAAGCGCAGATGCGTTTAGTCTGATCAATGCGGAGGTGGGGTCGTGAAGATGTGGCGCACTTGCAGCTGCAGCTGCTTGAGCAGCTTGAGATGCAGCAGCAGATGCGACCATTTTCTTTTCTGCGTCTTTCTTCTGCATATCCAAGCGCCTTCTCCATCTACGTTCTAGTGTTTCGAGTTCATTCTAAAATAATTTAGCATATGTTGTGAGTTATACGCCTAATTGAGCAGAGACACGCAGAGACTCAGCGATAAAGAGCTAGTAGAAAAAGATGAAATCAATACATACCTGTGCTTTGTCAAGAATTAGTGCATTGCTCGTACATCGAACAGCAGGATGAAATACTCGCTTTCCTATACAGGCGTCGCCAGTGAACTTTTTAGTAATGCGCATTGGGTCACAATTCAACTTGTCGGACAAATATGTTCTCAAAGTTGTGCCAGCCGGTGCATTCAAGAAACCATTATTAAAGTCTTGAATGACCCTAGCAACGTAAGATTCCTCTTCTGCAGTCCATTTGCCTCTTCGAAGGTCATTAATATTCTTCGAAGGCACAGATGTAGGAGACGTAGATGGAACGGGCGAGGGAAGCACTGGCTGAAACGGAACAGAGTTTGACCTCTTTCTCCCGCTAGCTCGATGAAATTGCGATT
>Ga0306864_1001089_pt1 | contig 11473 bp, 9 predicted proteins | sample AntRauTorckE5430_FD_190448 | JGI IMG/M metagenome (GOLD analysis project Ga0306864, IMG submission 190448) | Saline lake microbial communities from Rauer Islands, Antarctica - Metagenome Torckler E5 #430 (v2) (version 2) | ecosystem: Environmental > Aquatic > Non-marine Saline and Alkaline >...
AAGCGTAATGTCGCCTCTAAGAATATCAAAGAGACCCGTGAAGCATCTCAATAGTGAATTGAAGAATTTGGCTAAAGCCAAGAAGAAGTCAGAAGAACAGCTCAGTTCCCTCAAGAGAGATCACGGCTTAGGAAACTCTTGGGCGCGGCCAAAGATAAACGGGAGCAAGTTTTGAAAGAGAGACGAGTCAGTGAGGTGGTGAGCGAATGGCGAACAACTAATCCGGAACCTAATTGGAACGTGGACTACGAGGATACAACTTGCGCATTTTGTCACGTTGCTATTCCGATCGATGGAACTACCTTTTGCCGTGGCGGTACGGCAGTATATCACACACGTCTTTTCTGTTGCGGCACGAGAGCGTGTTCTACCTGTGAGTACAAGATTAGGCTATCTAACTGTCGTGTCCAGTTTGCAAGGATGGTCTCCCAACCACTGTCACTGGTTCTACATGGCTTCATTTTGCAAAGAAGGTTCACTCATGGGCACAACTCCACGTTGGAAGATTTTACAAAAAGGGTATTGGAGGTATGCCCCGTGACGCAAGTAAACGTTTAGAATGGATCAAACGTGCCGTTGAGAAAAGAAAACTGCATGCGTTCTCTGAAATGGCAGAACTTAATATGCGCGGGTTTGGTGTTTCCAAGTTATGAAAGTGCGGGAGTGGATAACTATGGCAGCTGAGGCCGGAGATCACTTCACACTATGTCAAGCGGAAAAATGCACTCAATGCGTGTGTATGGAGAGGTAAAATATAACAAAAGCATCCAGTACACCACTCTTGCAGCAATTCAAGGGAACGAGGAGGCCCAATGTATTCTAGGTGAATACATAATGGATGAAATGATAGAATCAGAAGAGCCAATGTGCCTATCGTTCAATCTACTGGTTTGAGAAGGCAGCGAAGCGCGGTTTCCGTCGTGGACAGTATCGGTTGACACGGTTATTAATAAGCCGCAGCTATGATTTGTACGATTACCTTCAAGTTCCAAAGTGTAGCCCAATGCCTTTGGCGCTATTCTGGATTTGACAGGCTATTAGTGATGGAGGGGAAAAGGAGTGGCAAGCTTATCATGATTTACTCGATGCTGCTCAAAAAGAAGGTTGCGTTATGTGTAACAATTCCATCCAAATAGGTTGTCATATTTGCAATGCCGTTTTCTTTTGCAGGAAGATTGTCAGGAAACATTGAATGAGCTAGGGCATGACGACGATTGCAAGCAGTGCATTGTTTTTGACAAAGATGAAGAGGTGATTATTGTTGGATTATCTTGTGCGTCACACTACAATGGAAAATCCGGACATGTTTCAAGTTTTCACTATAAAAAGAGTCTGTATGTGAGAGGGTTGCCTCAACCAGAGGGGGGCAGTAAAGAAATATTGGTTAAACCAAACAACGTTATATCGACTTTCCAGTTAGTAAAAGTTGTGAATTAAGTTTTGTATGGTATAGAATAAGAAGTTAATGTGTATGAGAATCGCTAGTGCCTTAACTTACTGGCTCGATTTTAATAGTTTGACATTACATATTACCTAATAGAAATCTACTACTATGGTGAAACATTATTCTTACGTTAGCGAGTAATACAGCTGACTTATCGACTATTTAAAAGATTCAAACACAAATAATGGTATGCTCATCTGATAGAGGGAGGTCATTAGGAAGCAGCAGAGGCGGAAGGTGGAGCTCAGCGTTGTCTTGGGATTGGTAATAGGAATGCTGTCCAATCAATCAAGGTTCAGTGATTTCTACTCATCAGTATACTATGCTCAACGCAAGAACTATTCATGATAATTATACTTTACAATAGAAGATGGCACTATAAGCAAACGCATAGCGCACAGAACTTCTTTTTGTGACACACATTCAATTCTCTTGTTATGATGATTCGAATTATTTTCTCTGGTCTACGGTCTACGCAATGAAATTCAATGCAGTACGTTCCCATATAATAGTAACACCCCCTCCTCATGCATCGCGTTCAAAAAGTCCTCGTTCTTTTGGTGGACGGTCCTTCTATAATTTCAATGTCATCATCCGAATCATCATCACTATCATCCAGCGAAATCACTTCTTGTACTGTTCGTGGATTGTTAGGCCTAGGCCTAATTGGTTTGTCAGCCGCCTGTGTCACGTCAATAACTTCTTCCTCTTCCTCCTCCTCCTCATCTACATCCATAAAAACCCCGTTTACGCTGTTATCCAAAGGAATTTTGGGTTGAGAAGAGTGTAAATGCATGATAGTGGATAAGCGTTTGTAGTCTCCCAGGAGTGCATCGAGCGATCGAGAGCCACTCTTAAGTTCTCGTCCGAAGTAGAATAGACGCTGATATTTGGGTTTGACGGGTGCACCTCGTGATTTTGTTATTGATGTTTTGCATGCTATTTTTTGTTTAAGGTCGTTCAGTGTTGTGTCGGACGTTGAGATGTTTTTGATCTGCGGATCGAATTGGGTTTAATGTAATTCGATTTTCAGTTGAGGTACGTTAGTGATAATAAGCAAGGTAAGAAATAAAGAGGAGGGTGAGATATGAGACATTAACCCTTTCATTATTGGTACAGATACTATAATTAGCTCGTTAGCTAGCTATCTAGTATTAAATTATACTTGGCAGCTAGTAGTCCTTCTTTCTCATCATTCTTACCTCGTGTTTGGATCCATCGTGACAGACAATAACGGTGATTGTGCTGCTATGCTTCATGCTCATTGTTTTTTCTTCTTTCTTCTTGTTTCGATGTATTAATAGACTGGTACTAGCTGGAGTACTGCGCGTACATGAGAACTGTTGCTGTAGAGGCTGGTGCTGGTGCTGGTGCTGGTGCCGGCGTTCTTCTACTCTTGGGGTGTCAATAGAGTTGTAATCTGACTCCTCCAATCTCAATCGATTGATTCGAACGATGGTCGATGATCGATGATCCATCAAACTCTTATTAGCTTTCGCTTGCGGGGGGGGGGCGAGCGGAAGCAAGAATAATATAAGGGCTGAAAAGTGACAAATCTTTTTGATCCTTCCCCAGCCAACCAACAAAACCTTCTCACTTTTTGCATTCTTGGCCTATCAAAGGAATTGGTATGATATATGAATTTCTAATATCTAATATACCTATTACCTACCTAATACTACTAATTGAAATTACGGAGTCCTAATTAATCTAGCAATACCAGCAACCTCGCGTCCCTCACTAATAAACACCACAACCAAGAAGTGAAAACAATACTGCAGTATGAGGCGCTCAAAGTCAAATCCCGCAAAATATGCAAGGAACTACAAACAAATCTCACAACGAAAGATGACCGAGCAAAATGAAGATGTTTCCAAAGAGGAAATTGAACATCTCAAGGAGCTACTCCGAACTTCCACTGCACATATTTCACTGCATAATCCTAAGAAAGATGTGCCCTCCAAAAGAAAGCGAAGCGGAAATGTTGATGGAAATGGAAATGAAAATGGAAGCAATTCAAATAATGATCAAAAGAAAGATGTACTACCTGTGGAGCAAGAGAAGAAGGATCATAATGGTAATCGTACTGACGACATGACTGACACTAGTAGCAAGGTGCAATATACAACAGACGAAACGGAACTCATACTTCCATCCCGAAAGAAGAAAAATCCAAAAAGAAAAACTGTTGAGCTGACACCAGAAGAATTGAAAGCCGCAAAGGCCAAGCATAAAGCCATGCAACGGAAATTGAATCAGATCCAAGATCGTCAGCAACGAAAAAAGAAAAGGACAGAATTATATGCGACTCTATCAGAGCATGCTTTGAGTGAAATTGAGATGCAGCTCATGGAAAAAAGTGCCGAATTGGGAAAAAAAGTTAGTAAGAAGGATACGTTACGGAAATTACTTCAAAAGGAAAGGGCTGGGATTGCGTTGACGGTGGAAGAGAAGGACGTGCTTTATACGAATGTTGAACGAGACGAGGAAGCATACGAGGAACAGTTTGGTTCCCATGCTACCGGGATGGATGTTGGCACTAATGATATGGACGATGGGGATGAAGTGATACCACTGGCATTTTCATCGACTCGCAAGAAGAAGAAGAGGAAGGAAATGAAAGATGTCCCAATGCAAGAGAATGACAAGGATGATGAGCAGGAATCAACAATTTTGAAGTCAAAGGATGAAACACCGAAATTATCATTTGCAGCTCAGATGATGGCAGGCCTATCGACGCTCAAAACAAGTGCTGCCAAGCAGAAGGAAGATCTCGACATGCAACAGGCAAAGGAACAAGCAGAATTAGAAGAAAAGAAGCGACGGGAAGAAGAGGAAGCACAGAAAAAGCGTAAAGTTTACGTTCCACAAAATCCAGTTATTTTGAAGAGCGCAGCGATGATGGGAATTACATCGAAAGAGAGCGCGGTTGGAAAGGATGCATGGCGCGTTCTCCCTGTTCAAAGACCTGCTGAAGTCAATGCTAAGAGATATGACCTTCCAGTGAATTCGATGGAATACGAGATCATTGATTCTATACGAAATAATAGTGTAACTATCATCTGCTCTGAAACTGGATCAGGAAAAAGTACGCAGGTTCCTCAATTTCTATACGAATCTGGAGTTACTCTTGGAAATGCGAAATCCAGGGGCGAAGATGACGGTCTCTTGATTTGCATCACGCAGCCTAGACGAGTTGCAGCTGTATCTACAGCGAAACGTGTTTGTTATGAAATGGGACATTCGAGGGACAAAGGGCAAAGTATCCAGGGTAATAAGGGAGAGGGTAATGTTGTGGCGTATCAAACCAAGTATGAAACTGCTGGATTAGGGCCAAAAACCCGTGTCAAATTCATGACAGATGGTATATTGTTGCAGGAAATCAAATCAGATTTGCTTTTGAGAAAGTACGCAGGTGAGTAAAGATATATGTATCTGTGATGGCAATAATGAATTTGAACCTAACTCTCATCTCCTCGAGCAGCTATATGTCTTGACGAGATTCACGAGCGAGGAATAAATACAGATGTTTTACTAGGCCTACTATCTGCAGCATTACCTCTTCGTAGGAAAGCAGCTGAAGAAGGTTCACTACCACCTTTGAAACTTATACTAATGTCTGCTACTTTGAGAGTTGAAGATTTTACTGGAAACGGACAACTCTTTGCAGAAGATCCTCCCAATGTGGTTCGAGTTGCTGGTAAAACATATCCTGTTACAATCCATCACAGTAAAATTACAGAATTGGATGACTATGAAAAAGTTTCATTCCAGAAAGTTTGCAAGATTCATCGGAAGTTGCCGCAGGGTGGTATTCTTGTCTTTTTAACAGGAAAGCAAGAAATTGTAAGAATGGTGAAACGGCTGAGACGAGCTCTGGTGCCAAAAGCCCAACGGACACTGGATACCAGTGGTGATGCAGATGTGGATATCCAAGTGGACACTGATTTTGAGGGTCCTTCGGGACCTCGTGATATGGATGATGATGAAGCAGATGGAGATTTATTTCAGAATTTTGGTGCTGGTAGTGACGATTATGATGACGCAGAAGAATTCGAACACAGCGATGTAGATCAGGTTGCGGAGTCATCGAAGAGTGAAGATGGCGAAGATGACAATAGACCAACGAAGGTTAGAATATTACCACTCTATTCTCTTCTCTCTGTTAAGGATCAAGCAAAAGTGTTTGAATCTGTTGAAGAAGACACTCGTTTGATCATTGTCGCTACAAATATTGCAGAGACGAGTTTGACCATCCCCGGAATGACTTATGTTGTCGATACTGGTAGGCAAAAATGTCGTAACTATCACGCTGGAACTGGAGTAGCAAGCTATGATATAATGTGGATTAGTAAAGCCTCTGCAGACCAGCGAGCAGGTCGTGCTGGTAGAACAGGTCCTGGGCATTGCTATCGCACTTATTCTAGCAGTGTCTATGCTAGGCATCTTGATCCCTTTGCCCTTCCAGAAGTACTGACTCGTCCTCTAGAAGATGTAGTCCTTGCGATGAAGTCAATGAATATCTCCAATATTGCGGGATTCCCGTTTCCGACTCCACCTGATCGTAGCCAGCTCAGTGCCGCAGTGCAACTTCTTGCAAATATTGGTTGCATTGATGTGTCAAATATGGAGCGAGATGGCGGTGATGGAGTTATCACAAAACTTGGAGCAGCACTATCACAACTTCCAATAGGAGTCCGCTATGGGAAGATGCTTCTTGTAGCAGCTCAGGCCAATGTTCTAGACTATGGGATCGTTCTGGTGTCTGTGCTTTCAGAAGCAAGTCCTTTTGCACATACAAATGTTCAAGATGATGACGATAGTGGCTCAGACAGCGAGAATTCGATAGACGGTCTAGATGATGTTGATCGTACAAATGCAATAAAGCAAGAGCGACAAAAAAAGAAAGCGCGTTCAAATGTATGGAGACACGACGGCGGCGATGTCTTGGCAGGCATTCTTGCTACTGGCGCATATTCGTACGCTGGACGAGGAGCTGGTGGGGCTTCAGAAAGTTTGGCATGTAAAAGATTTTGTGAAGAGAATTGTTTACACCCAGTGATCATGGAACGGATTCAGAAAATGAGGATACATCTGGCAAAGCTTGCGAAGCAAAGACTTGGCAACGCAAGTGGTGTCGCTGCATCAAGTGGAAAGGTCCTTTCCTCTATGCCACCTCCAAAGAAGCTTGAAGAAAATCTTTTACGACAGGTAAGAAGATTGTGCAAAATTCCTTTTGAAACTTTTCCCCAATGCGTCTCTGATTTTATGTTTTTCTCTTTTCTTCGTTTACAAAGGCAATTGCTTCAGGACTTCTTGATAATATGGCGAGACGAGCGCCTCAGTCGCGCCTTGGCACAGATGGCGAAGCAGTGCCTCGATCTGCATACTTTAGTTGTAGGTCAGCTATTATAGAACCTCTATTTGTGGATAAGAATTCAGTCATCTTCTCTAGAGATCCAAGGCAACTCCCAGAATGGATTTGTTACGACTCTGTAGTTCGTAAAAGCACTAGGGATGGATCAACAATTTCCATAATGAAAAATGTCACTCCCATCGATCCTCAGTGGCTGGGCTCTTTATCAATAGGTTGCAAGCTCTTATCCTTGGGAGATCCTCTCGATATTCCCGTTCCGAAATACGATGCTGATAGAGACAGCATTATGTGCTCTGTTACAACCAAGTTTGGAGACCAGGGATGGATTCTACCACCAATCCAAGTCAAAATGGAGGATGTGCTGCGAAATGGTTCCAAAAATATAATGTCGGACGATCCATTTAGATGGTTTGCGAGATATCTCCTGGAGGGAAAAATATTTATTGAGTTGAAAACATTAAAGAATTTGTTGAATGACGATCCAAGCATTATCACGAGGAAGAAGCCTTCAACCAAGATTGGTTTAATTGTGTCTGCTCTTTCTGGTAATAATATTTTATGTGCTGAAGATTTGGTGAAACACTGGGCAGAGAAAGACAACAAGTTCTTATTTAAGAACTTAAAGAGTTGGGTAAAAAAGGAGCAAGCATCAGAGGTAAAGAGGATATGGATCGAAATGGTGAAGGAAAGGACGATAGAATGGAATAGCAGAGATAGTTAAGATTGAAACAAAATTCAAACAAAAATGTTACATCCATGACAAACCCAGCCAGCTTTTCTAAAGTAATTATTTGGTTGTAGCATTCAATCTTTATTGTATGGTTTATATGCATAGGTGAGAAGGCGTCTTCGAAGGCACTTTATGTACGCCCCATCCAATGAACGCAGGGAACGTAATTACAACGGTAACAAATAATCTCTTCCAGAATGTCTGGACGCAAATAACGTAACACCTGATGACCAGTAGCATAGATTGAAGATGACAGCATCCTCCGTCCCTCATAATCAAATCACAGGCAACTTCAGCAAACGATTTAAGTTATGCTACTTGGTTGTACATTAGTGTAACTGGGCCTCATAGTTTCTATATTTGGTTTAAACTTTAAATGGAACTACTCTATCTAGACATAAGTCTAAGTTCCAGGAAATTCCAAGGTCCTAGCTAGCAGACTACAGATAGGACACGTCATTATCTATTTTTCCTATTTCGGCGTTGGTTTTGGCCGACTCTACGATTTTCACTCCATTCCAAGGGTAAGTTGTAAACAGTAAGTGGTTCAGTCTTGGAAGCTGTCCGACAGGCCTCCAGACGCTTCAACGATACAGGCGGAAGTAAATTTCCAATAATGTTTAGGACCGCATTAGTAAGTAATCCTGATTCGCAGCACTTGCGAAATATTTCCTCACACAGTATAGCTCGATCCTTTGACTCGTTTATCAGAGATTCTTGGACAGATTTCAGTAAATGAATATAGGTTTGATCATTTGGGCCACAGTTGTTTGTTTCACAAAGCATGTTGAAGACATCAAGCACAGCAAAGAGAGATTCTCGCTTTCTCTCTTCGTCGTCGTAGCCTTGGAATGCTTTGATTATATTGTTGAAACTGTAAATATCTGGAGCAGAATTCGGAGATCTCTTGGTATTTTCAGTCATCTCCTCCAAAATGGATCTAGCTTTTAACGCGATGTTAAATCGCTTAGCTTCGTCACAATCTCTCATTTTACTGGGGACGAAGAGTAATAAATTGTAATGTGAGGTGTTCGGTATAAATCCCCCCTCGCGCTGCATACGAACCAGAGATTCCATCGCTGCCTCAAAGATTTTTTCCTCTCCGGTTTCTTCAGCATCAGCACAATATGCAGAAAGAAGAGCACCATAACATGATTCAGATGGGCGGAGTCTGTCATCATCAATCTCATTATGGAGACAAATGAGTTTATCAAAGAGATCTTGTGTCTTTGATCCACGGTTCGGATCACTGCTCTTTGCCCAAGCTTGCATTGCCGTACAAAATGAAACAGCACTGGGCACTACTTCACCATGCTTCTCGTACTCTGTCAGTAGTTGATGGAGCACATTCTCTGACCGTTGGGCGCTGTCCCTGTCGTCACTTTTTGACCATGCGTTTATTGTCGAGTTGAACGAAATGACATCAGGGGCCACATTCAGCTCGTCAAAGTCAACTTTCAATTCATCGTTCGACATGAATGCCTTAATTGTTTGTGGAGATTGATCAATTAATAAATTGAGTATACGTTCAGCGCGCTTGCCCGCTTCGGCTCTGCCACTTCTTGTCCATGCATTGATGACAAGATTGAATGTAACAACATCAGGATAAATCAGATTCAACAATGGATGCCTACTTATCTCCCCAGAGACACTGTTATCTTCCAATGTGAAAACTTGCCTTAGCAGAGCCTTTAGAAGTTCCTCCGCCCGTTCTGGACCGTCTCCTGACCTATCATGCGACCAAGCATTGATGACATTATTGTACGACTTGATGTTGGGCACAACCATATTTTCTTCGAGGTCTTCCAAGCTCTGATTATCACCTAACATCACTGCACCAACATCATGATCAATGAGATGATGCGCTTTGTGAAGCATTCCTTCCAGTATCCGTTCAGCCTCCTTACCTCCTCCATTCGGTCGCCTACTACATGCCATCAAAAGGAAATTATACGTTCGAGTATTTGGCATCCAAGCATCATCATTCAATTTATCAGCCATTGTTTCCATTTTATTCATGATTTCCTTCATCACCCCCATGATATATTGCGCACTGTGCGGTCTCTCGTGTACGTCATCTCTACTCTGAAAGTATCTCGAAAGACAGTATAGCACAGTATTATAACATGCCCGATCAGGAACGAGATTAGGGTCTACATCCGATAAACTCTTTTTGCCAGAAAGAAAGTCCTGCAATCCACTTCGTCTCTCCGCTTGCTTCAATAGATTCTGTGCCCTTTGCGTGGCTTTCTTAGATGAAGCATTAGCCAATGCTTGCAATACAGTCGTATAGTGAATGACATCTGGTTTAATGTGTTGGATAGTACTATCTTTGGAAGAATGATGGTGATGATATTTCTCCCACATGAAATCCAATATTTTCTGAGCCCTCTGTGCTGGCAGCAGGGCATTCCGATGACGATCTTGAGTCTGTTTGAGATCTCTTAGTTTCGCCCATGCATCCATTGCCAATGTGTACATTTCTCTCGTTGGCATTAGGACAATGCCATCATCATCGCCATGTTGAATATGTGCCCTTGCTCTCAGGTTCGAGTTGAGAACCAAGGTGAGATATTTCTCTGTAAGTTCAGCTCCATCTATAGATCCAAGGTTTGCAGAGCGACTCATGAGTTTTTGAATAGTTTGTAGATAGAAGTAATCATGTTGGAGTATAATGGTCTTTGAATGGTCCTCCATGCACTGCATTATTTGATCCAATTGATGGAAGGTTTCTTGTAATTCTTGATAGGATAGATCAAAGGCTCTAGGTGAAATATCATTGAGGAGTTGATTGAATTCGTATTGAAGTGATGATGGATCTGGTGATGTATCAATGCTCAAAGACCTGAATGCTGTTCCAATGGTGCCTTGAATATTCTGCTGCGTAATTCCAGCGCATGATGATGTACTCATACTTTGGTACTTGTTCATGTTCATGTTCATGTTCATGTTCATGTCGTTGATACTGATATAGTCTTTGCAATAAGAGTTATTTCTATTATGCACAGAACGATTTTGTTGTTCACGAAGATGAATGCATCTGAATCTGCTTGAAATGGAATTGATTGCTTCATTATCTGCAATTGACGACCTCCTCAATATATTATTGTAGGCTTTTGCTACTGATAGGCTTTTCATATTCGCATTCAAATTCATGCTCAAATTCAAATCCAAATGATCTTGGGTGGTTTCAAGGTAGAAGCTAACGAAACTGTTGTGGTGGTTGAGAAAAGCTTGTTTCTTCTTGCAATTGGTTGCTGTTTGATGTTTCCTGTTGCCTCTTTGTTGCTGTCGCAGCAGTTGCTTCTTGCTTCTTGTTTCTTGTCTGGTTGCAGGTTGCAGGTTGCAGATTAGATTTTGTATTATAAATTATTGTACGAATCTTTACTTTATACTGGCGCTGGCGGACAAGTTGATGTAGGTACAGACCGTATTTGACCAGGCTATTTTACTTGGCAAGAGTTCAGACCATTCCCGCTTCCCGCCTTGAAAAAATTTAAATAATCATTTTCCGCCGCCGACCCGACACCCGACCGCCCACGAGGCCTGAAGCCTGACAACATGGCAACATGACAAACAAGAGAAGACAGACCACAGACCATAGAAGACTAGTAGGTAGACAATCCATTATATTATAATTCATCAATAAAGAAGATGGGGAAGTCATCAAAAAAGAAAGATGTGGCTTCACATCAGGGGATATCTTATGACGTCGGCGGTGGTAATAATATTTCTGTTACCAAGGCTAAAAAGCCGACTATTTCGGATTGTCTTTCGTCGAAGAACCATATAGATGATGTTGGTCGCATGTTTTGTGAACACAACAGAGATTATTGTCATATTTGCTGCGTCGATCACAGATTATGCAATCGTCACATCGAAGAGAATACCGGTATCAAGAAGAAAGAAACCGAAACGGAAA
>Ga0306864_1001090_pt1 | contig 11463 bp, 8 predicted proteins | sample AntRauTorckE5430_FD_190448 | JGI IMG/M metagenome (GOLD analysis project Ga0306864, IMG submission 190448) | Saline lake microbial communities from Rauer Islands, Antarctica - Metagenome Torckler E5 #430 (v2) (version 2) | ecosystem: Environmental > Aquatic > Non-marine Saline and Alkaline >...
TACAGATCTCTATTGACTCCTCTTGAGCACGGGAAAAGTTTGAAAATAAATAGTTGACCAGCAGGAAGAAGTAGAACATCATCATCATCATCAGAATAGAGTACTATGTATGTATTAAAGATCGCGCGAACCGCGCTGTTTGGAACAAAATCAGACCACTGATGGAAAAGAGAACTCAGAACAAAAACAAAAACAAAAGAAGACACATACGAACATTTACATTGTTTGATGCACACATGAACATAGCACATAGTAGCACATAAAAGGTGCAGCAAGATATTGATAGGAGAACAACCAAATGGGGAAGAATAAAAACAAGCGGAAACAGAAGCAGCGAGATCAGTCGTCTTCATTTCAAAAGAGGAAGACGACTGATCAGAATGGACATCAGGGCGTGTTAATGTTAGGTCAAGATGTGTATTCTCCTGTTCAAGAAGTGCAGCACTCTCAACAAGTGAGAAATAGTGGCAGCAACAAAGTGAATCCATCGCTGCTCCCACTTGCATTCCCCCATGATGAGGATTTGATCCTACCAAAAAATGATTTCCTCAAATGCGTTCATCCCTATAAAGAGAGTTTTCAGAGGGCGATTGAAACCTCATACGAAGGGTTTGCAGTAGATGAAGGACCTACTGGAATGAGCATAGGTGATAAGGTCGACATTCCTCTGTTCAACCATGAGGCAATTCAGCAAGCACTTTCTAAAATGGACAAATGCGGATTATTTCGAACTGATGTAACTCAGCCTTTTGGCTTGGGCACAAGGTGCGCTAAAACTTATGTGACCCGCTGTCTTCTTGGTGATGAAGGAACGACCTACAAGTATCTAGGACTTCGTATGTTTGCCCATCCTTGGTCTGTTAAGCCCACGTCTCGGCAGGGTCTCGGATCCCTGGATGACGCACTGACGGAAATATCAAAGCTAAATGGGAAACTCACGGAAAGAACAAAACATCACTTAAACGATTTGGAAATGAAGCGCAAAGGAAGGTTAGGATTTCACAATGGGGAATCACATGTTAGTGGCAGGGCAAAATTTGACGTTGCGCTGATCAATCGCATGGTTAACTCACCTGATTTGAAGCTAGAACCAACAAAAAAGAAAGACAAGTGTTCGGTTTCGTGGCATGCTGATTCCTCTCTGGAACACTATAGTAGTATCGGAGTTTACCAAACCATCATCAGCGACAATGAGAGGAAAGATTCAAAGAATGAATTAGTAGATGAGGTGCAGAAGCAAAAGCGGGAGAATGAATTTGCCAAAAGATGGTCTATAGCTATGAGAGTTGCACATGATTCAGAAGGACCGGCAGCTTCGAGGCGAGGTACAAACATTGATGCAGCAGTAGTGAATGATACTCCGCCTATTTCAGTTTCGCTTCCATCTAGATCAGCATATTATCTTTTAGACGATTTCAACCATCACCATCAGCATGCGGTCCTTGTGGATAATGACCAATATGTAGCTGGGGTGCGATATGCCTCGACGCATCGTTTACTTCGAGATAGCCATAATGTTAATTTTGTGCTAGAAAGATGTAGATCAGCATGTTCACAGTTCCACAGGAAGGGGGCTAAAATTTGGAGGTCTGAACAGGTTCTACTATTTCACATTGAGTCCGAGTGGATCCGTCAATTTTACATTCAAGGCCTGGGGCATAAGGATAATCTTTGGAAGGTATGTGGGTCAACTTGAAGAATATTGAATATTGCGCTTACATGTTTGCATCTTAACTAAACAATTCTGTATGTTTGCAGTACTGGGAAACACCTATATGTCAATTGCTCAAATATTGGAGTCAACTTGAGAGCAGAACGAAGCAAGTGACCGACTTGCTCTCAAATGCTGCAAGGGCACGATGCGGGATGCATGAGAAGAATAAGGGCGGTGAAGTCCCGGCCAGAGCAGAACGCAAGCAAAAAGAGAGGCAAAAAAAAGCTTTAGTTGCTGTTGAAGATCTGATGAAACGAACGTCAGACGGCGCAACAAGTACAGACATCACAGAGGTATTGTACGGACCAATTTGCGGGTTGTTGGCAGAGAGAGCGAAAATGCGTTCGCTGTTTCTAGCGAGAGAAAATGATTGGCTATTCCAATCAATGCCACCTGGATACAAACCAATACCAGTACCATTTCACTTTAAGAGTGATTCCCAAAATTCTAAGAACGCCGAGGCTGGTTTTTCACCTTTAGTTGGTACGTCAGATGAGTTGATAGCACTCAGTAAACACTTGAGTCAATATGGAAAAGCGTACGAATCTCGGAAGATATATGATCTACCTAATAACAGTCCTTGTCGACAAAGCCAAGTGCTAGAAGTAGACATGAATGTAGAGAAGGTGGCACTGTCATCACAATCTGCGGAAGTACCAAAAGAACACGTTAACAGAAAGAAACAAAATAGTGTTGACGAAGATTATAAACCTAGTGATATTGAATTGAAGAATGGGATTAATGGAGACAAGCAAGTATCATCCAAGAAGCGCCTGGAATTTTTTCCACGTGATCATCAAAACAATTCTAATTGGAAAGGATGGCAATCTGTCCGCATAGGTTTGGAAATGCAAGAGCCGTGGGCAGCTTTACTTCTCGATGGAAGTAAAACTATTGAGACAAGGGCCTATGCCCTACCAAAAGCACTGATTGGGAGGAAAATTGATATTCTACAATCCAAACGTGGCAAAGATGGTCTCAGTGTCTTGTCTAATGTACTGACTGGGGCAAAAATTACGGAATCGGTTGAACGAGTGGGATGGTGCACGATAGAGAAAGTTGTGGTTTATCGCTATAAGTCAACATTTGAAGCTGACGAGAAGAAGCACTTGGTCCAGCGCGATTCAGGTTATGGATGGAAGGATGATACACAAATTGTGTATGGCTGGGTTGTGGGAAAACAGGGCAAATATAAAAGAGGTATTACAGAACAAAAGGGGATCACTTGCCTGATTCGGAGAATGCGGTCTCTCTTTGAGGTACAAGCTTAAAAATGGTCAAAGTGCCTCTATCATAATATCAAGCTTTTGCAGATTTTGAGATGAAGAATCTACAAATCAAGTCTGACTGAAAAAGTAGCCGATACTTTTGTAGTCGTATATTTTGCGCCTGAAACAGTTTACTCTGCGATTAGATAGGTGCACGAGTCCAACAAAGGGTTTACAACCGTTTCCTTATTTCCATACTCATAAATTACAGTATATTTCGTTGTTCAGTGTGGATTCAATGCAGATCGAAACACAATCTTAAAGCAAGTATTTGGCCTTGCGTTATAGATGGTTTTAGAAAGAAGTTGAATGGATGAATATATTTCACACTACATTATTGGTGTCGTTTACATTGTAATCGCAGACAATGGTACCAATGTTAAGCACCAATGCGCAACAAAATTTGTCATCTCGAGATGAGATACGAGGTTTCGCATTGGTGCTTAACAAAAGTATACAACTAGTGGCTTGTTAGATCTACTAGTAATCCGAGCTAAAGGATGTACTCGTACGCAGCTTGTGACAGGATGGTTAATTCGATTTTGTTCTGGATATCCGTCCCCTCAAAGATCAAATCATTGGGGGAAATGAAAAATCCCTTCTTCTTGAGGGATGGGAGACGCTCCATATTTCCGGATCTTACTCTATCAATATGTTCCCAGCTAATTCACGTGCTGATAGCATCCCAGACACTTATTGAGCTCGGATTCGCCGATGTTTGTTCGTATCTTGAACTAGTAATAAAGAGTAACGTTCACACATTAGAGATCATCACAGCAATTACTTAGCAGTATACGTTATGAATTGTCTCTCTAACGGAAAGAGACGATGAGGATGACATTCATAGTCTTAATTTATATGGTTGTCTATATTACCTCTATTCTTTGGCTTTTCTGCTCTTCTTCATAATGGACGATGGAACCTTTCCTTCTATTGATCCCTCGTTCAACCAAACCTCAGCATTCTTTTCTCCAAAGCCTGTATTACTTCTTCTGTTCCATCTAATAATTTCAACTTCGTTAGAACTTGATTCCTTTAGTATCTCGTCTTTTGGCAGCTCAAGGTCTGCCTTGTGTGTGATATTCCCGCTGTCGTAATCTGGGTAATCATCCTTCGAACCAATTGCATCCCGGATTGATCTTTGATAGACACTTTGCGAAGCTTTCATGTCACCAGCTTGAGACTCCATAAGCTCATAAGCTCTCCATAGCGATGTCTTTTCAGCACTTTGAGAACCAAATTGACTCAGTGCTCTCTCAAATATTAACCTCGCATCTTTGACATTTCCCAGTTGTTCTTCCATCAAAGTCCATGCTGTCACTGCAGCAACATTTCTAGTATCTGCATCTAATGCTCTGCTAAAGCATCTCCTGGCTGCAGAATAATCATTCTCCATTGATTCGAGGACGCCCCAAGCTTGCCATAGTCTTGCGCATCGACGGCCTCCACTTTGTCCTCCAGTAGACTGTGCACACGACCAAATTCCACGTTGGAATACGTCTCTCGCAGCACTTGCTGTTCCATGGCGAGTTTCAAGCACACCCCACGCTTGCCACAACGGCGCATGCCTTCTATCGATTTGTGTACCTCTCTTGAGTCTATTGAAATGAAAATGTTAGTGTGCTATATTCCCACAAAATCTTGTTGGTTGGTCGTTCTAGATTACTTACAAATCACGAGCAGCATCGATATCACCAAGTTTTGCAACGTAAAGCGCGTATCCTTGAAGAACACCGCCGTCACGGGGGTTAGATTTCAATGCTTTTTCAAAAATTCCGATAGCCCTTCGACTATTCGTATCAGGTCTCTTTGTCTCCATAATGGCATATGCCTGTAAGACACGTGAATTGCGTCTATCATACTTAAGTACCGATTCAAAGCATTGTTCTGCATCATCCCAATTTTCCTGCTGAGTTTCCATAACTCCTAATTGATTCCACGCAGCTGAACATTTCGGATCAATCTCAAGTGCCATTCGGAACAATTCTCTACCTCTCCGAATATCACCAGCTTTCCATTCAAGAGCCGCCCATGCTGTGTATACATGAGAAGAGGGTTTCAAACCTGCTTTCTTTAATTCACCTTCTGCGGTATGATAGCACATTCTCCCAGAATTGGGCCCTTGTCGCAGCTTTCTTGTACGAAGTTGTGCTAGTGCTACCCATGCAGCAGCATGAGATGGACGAGACCGAGCTGCTGAGATGAATAGCCTTTCTGCCTCTGCCAATTTTCCCATTCTTTCTTCAAGAGTTCCAAGGGCTTGAAGTAGGAATGGATTACCACCGGTGTCAGTAACCTTGATGCCATTTGCCCCTGAAGTCCCATCTCCGAATGAATTTGCAATTCCAGTTTTAAGGCAGTCCTTTGCATATTTAAAGTCTCTGCGCCTTTGAGCAACTCTAGATAGACCCAAGTATGCCCTTCCATCTCGTGGAGCAACTTGAATTGCTTTCTCGTAGAGTTCTTCCGCTTCTTCTAGCTTTCCTTTCGCCAGCTCCTTCTTTGCGAAATGATTGAACCGATCAGAATTGACTTTGAGGGAATTACCAAGACGAATTCCATCACGAAATTTCACAGCTCCATCTCCCATGAGTGAAGTATCGTATTCAAATTCCCCCATTTGATCCCGACGGAATCCATACATACGATCCTCAACCATGCGCGTAAGAGATCGATCAATTTTTGTCGAATTGGAATTCATCGTGGAGTTATTCCCATTCACAGCAAAGTTTGCAGCCACAGTGGCACTCGCCAGTATCTGATTCTGCCGTCCCTGCTTAGCCCGCATCTTGGGTGCAATTACTCCATTTTTCTGCAACTTTGTCAATTCTTTTGTGATGGGCGCATCGATCATGGGACTCGCAATCGTTGCATTTCCTGTTAATCTCTTTCTCTTCAATCCGTTATCCTTTTTCGCGAAATTGGCAGTTGACATCTTTTCCTTTGCAGTTTTATCCTTATTCTTAGTGAAGTTGGCATCCCGTTCCGCAATCTGGTACAAATCCCTGATGATGATCTCATCGTCCCATTCTGGATCATGAAATAATGATTCAAAATCCCACAGGTTGCTGCCTCCGCCCTTTCTCAAATCTTCATACCTAGCTTGACGTGTTTGGCGCAGTTTGTAGTGTTCTTCCTCGGAACCTCTTCTGGGACGCTTACGTTGATACTTTTTTCGTTTTCTTTTTGGGGCAGTCTTGGTAACAGGGAGATTTAGATTTGTAGTAATTTTGGCTTTGGATGGTGATGTTTCTAATTCGAGGGAAAAGTCATCTGACAATGGGACTTCGTCTTTACTGCTGTTGACAATGTTGTTAGTATTGGGTCTCTCAGTGGAGGATGAATTATTCTGGATAGCATCAGGTGAAGTCATGACCATGAGAGATTGTGGGTGACCAACAATGCTTGTAGTTATCTTTTGTGGTTGAAAGGGTCCCAGTGGCACTTTTGATCTGCAGGTGGACATGGAATTTCCTTCTCTTCTTTCTGATTTAGGATAATTATTAGAATGAATATTGTTCGGATGTATCCTGAGAGCATTTCGAGGACCATTTATAACAGAGAAGGCTTCGACTGCGGAATTTCGGACGCTAATGGATGCGAAGAATATAGATATCGGTGCAGATAGCAGATAAAGCATGGATAATATCAATGAAGGCTTTGTTTTCCGTCGAGGAGATCCTTTCTTTCCAGTATTCACTTGTATAGATTCTTCAGTCTGGCGCCGTTGCATTTTCTTCTATTTTTTCGTTTGAATTTCCTAATCTGGTAGAGCAGACTTGTTGATTTTCTGTTTAATGTTTAATTGGTTTGGTTTGGCTCAGCCTGATTTGTCTACACAATAAAGTTAATAATATCGATTAATCAAACGTGATTTTGGTGGTTACATCTTATCGTCCGTAGTCACTCATCACTCATCACTCATCACACGACATCACTCATCCATCACTCACTCACTCAGGGATCGTCGCTGTCTTCCGGAGGAGGGACGACGGTGGCAAAAAAAAGAAGCTAATAGAGATGACTCACTTCAACTTGGAAATTAAAAATGAAATAATTGAAGTGTATCTAAAATCTAAATCTATCTAAATATCTACCATGTATGGTTACTGTCGCGCAATATCTTGACGTCGGGATCGCGTTGTACCTAGTGATATGTGCTATGATAAAGTATGATACCATAATGGATATTTTGTCTAAATACATTAGTACATACCTCTCTAGCATGAGTGGTAATGGATTTTAAATACATTCATTTACATGCTCTGTGGAAGGGCTACAGTGGTGTGAATACATGTTCACAGATATTCATGTTTCACTAAATGAGATTGCAAAATGCTGAACAATATGGATGTCATTGAGAAGGAGATTGCACTGTTTGATATGACTTCATCCGACTTCAGACTCTTATACCAATCAAGTGCACACGCGGATTACCTTTAATTTGTATATTCTACATTGCATTGTAGACCCATAAAGCCAGTGAACCGTCATTACAGGGAGTCATCCTCTTCTAATGTTCTACTTTTCCAAATTGAAAATGCGGACAGGGCAGCAAATACTGATCAAGTCTTATTATTTTTTTGCTCCTTTTTCTGCGCGAGTACCATTTTAAAGATTTTTTTCAAGGTAAATGGATTCTGATCAATCATTGCTTTCCTCCTCTTTTCCTCTGGTAATCTATTGGGCCAGGTCTGTGGGAAGTATTCGCCAGCCTTGCTCACTGGATCGCCAGTTGATAGACCTTTTTGTTTTATGACTCGGTCCACATTCATTTTGTTATCAAAGAAAGTAGCATCCGCTGGGACGTATCGAAGAGAGACGCGCTGCTTTGTTCCTGCCGTTTTACTTTTGATTGGGTCAACAAATGGTTCAGCTCGATGAAATACATACCTATCATGTATAATTGCATCACCGGCTTCAAGATCATGAACCATCTTTAACTTCTCCATCCTTTCATGACAATCAGGTGCCAATTTTTGTAAGAGACATGTACTTGCAGGCCCCATAGCAGCAATTGCTTCTCGTGCCTTCTTTGCAAAATCTACCCTGTGCGAACCGGGTGCAACAGCGAGACCTCCTCCTTCCATTGCTGAAACTGGCGACAGTGTAATCCAAACATTCACCCCGGCATCACGTTTGCCAATATTCCTGTCTTCACATGGCCAAAAAACACGATCATCCACATGCCATCCACACCCTTTATCTCCTGGACTATAACCTAGCACCGCATCCTTTAATAGACGCAATGGACGAAAGTGGCCTGCAGTGGCACCCGACCCTTCTCCGTCATTAGTATTCTCTAACCCCATGAGCTTTGCACAAATGGTAGGTGCGGCCGAATCAAACGCCACCTTCTCGAGAGCACGGTGTTTTCTCCACGTTTGGAATTCAAGATTTCTGTAGGAGGGGGATAGTTTGTATAGTAATCGCTGACCTAAGCTTTTAGAACGCTGAACACGAGTCGCAGCTTTGATGGCTTCCTTGAGTTCTATGCCTTCGAGAAGTCCGCGAACGATAATCACCCCATCTCGTTGATAAGTAGAAATTTGCTCAGGTGTTACATTGTACGACGCAGGGCTACTAGCAATAGTGTAGATAGGACCTAGAGCAGTGCATGCAAGGAAAAGGAATGAAAGACTTCTGACAATCATGATACTGGTGTTTGAAACTTTACTATTCGAACTTTTTTGTTTCTCCCATTATGATTTCTGATGCAACAGCAGCGCTTGAATGTTGAACGTATCGTAGGTATGGTACGTATTTAGACGACGCGTAATAATGTCCAATCAAGGTCCAATCAAGCGATATGTCGCGCTTTTTCGCTTGCTTCGAATGGGACGAGCACCCGGCCGGTGTCATAACCTACTAATCACTTTTTACTAGCTTCACTCGTACAAACGACCGTTTTAGACACATGCACCATCGACCACACGTCGACCTATTTCATCAAAACCAAATAGCATACCTTCCCCTTCAATACATTCTTCGTGCTTTCCGTGCGCACCCCGGTCCAATAGTCAGTGATAGGCGTATTTTCAGAAACAACAAGCTACAAGCAACCGCCAACCGCCGTTCATGATTGATTATGTTTTATATTTGATTACACACATGCTACATGCTGTAGTACACCAATAACATCCAAACAAACAAACATTACAACTATCATAATTGATGTGCCTGACACGCTCCTTGCTTCGGATTTGCTAACGCCTGCTGTCTTTGTCTTTATTTTACAAGATCTAAGACCAAAATCGCCACTAGACTAGTAGTGATATCAGCCGCGCATCATGTCATCTAGTATGTACTAAGTAAAAGAGATAATCTCTAGCAAAAAACACCACAAAGACCCCATCAGCATGTTCTTCTACTCGCCCAGGAAAGGGGAGAAATCAGCATAGAGGCATTTTCGGAGCCAACTCAAACATCGACGTGGAAGCAAACGCAAATCGTAGTAACTACGCTTCTATACAGCCACCTCCTGAGGAAGATGATGATGTTCCCCCATCACCACATGCCATGATCCCATTCAAATATTGTGTTAGTGCTTATCCTGTGCAAGCTTCACAGATGACCAACAACGTGAACGCAACCACTAGCACTGACAAAAAATCATCAACAAAACGCTCTGCCGCTAGAAGTCTAGCATCATTGAGTAGCAAGAAAAAAATATGTAACAATTTACCCTGGAACATCAATGTTATCATTCCTTCGCAAGCACTATATTTCAGAACACGTAGTAAATTACGCGACAAATAAAACTGGAAGACCAAGTACAAAGCACAATACCAAAAGTGCAACAAATGCCTTTACATGGAATCATCATAAATTTAAATTGGAACCATTCGAGATTTTGAAAACAAACTTCGAATCAGCTGCATTGCGTTATTATTTACAATGAAGATATGACACTGGTAAAAGATTGCATTGTTACTTTGGTCCTTCCGTGTATCATAGAATTGAAGAATGAATCAAATCATTGAAAAGGCATCATTGACATCTGTCTATGATCCAATAGTGGCGCAGTGCTTTGGTCCAAGCACCTTCTATTGAGTCTACAAGGCCTTGCAGTATTCAACAATAGCATTCTTATAGTCGCCTTTTGCATAATACACTCCAACAATATTATTGTAGGACTCGGCGGTATTTGGATGGTCGGGTCCAAGCACCTTCAATTCAATCTTTAAGCACTTGCGGTATTCAACGAGAGCATTATCATAATCACCCTTTTCATGATACACCATACCAATATTATTGTAGGATATGGCAGTATCTGAATGGTCGGGTCCAAGCATCTTCAATCGAATCTCCAAGGCCTTGCGGTGTTCAACGAGAGCATTCTCATAATCACCCTTTGCATCATACACTCCACCAATATTATTGTAGGATGTGGCAGTATCTGGATGGTCGGGTCCAAGCACCTTCAATTGAACCTCCAAGGCCTTGCGGTGTTCAACGAGAGCATTCTCATAATCACCCTTTCCATGATACACAGAACCAATATTATTGTAAGATATGGCAGTATCTGAATGGTCGGGTCCAAGCACCTTCAATTGAATCTCCAAACACTTTTGGTGTTCAACGAAAGCATTCTCATAATCACCCTTTGCATCATACACAGAACCAATATTATTGTTGGACTCGGCAGTGGATCGATGGTCGGGTCCAAGCACCTTCAATTGAATCTCCAAGGCCTTGCGGTATTCAACGAGAGCATTCTCATAATCACCCTTTGCACTATACACTAGACCAATTTGATTGTATACATTAGCACTGAACAATTTCTGATCCACAGTCGGATTCAAGACTTTCTTCAATATGTTTTTGAAATACACCAAGGCCTCGTCATATTCCCTATTATCATACATGACACTTCCAACATTATAACACAATCTAGACAATTTCTCATCTTGCAAATCATCTTGGTTATCACCATCATGATTGTTCTTCATATCCTTACTTCCATTCATCTTTTCAAATTCGGCTACAAGCGTTTCCATCACCCACCTTCGAATCACTTTATTAACACTGTGATTCAACTTGGTATACCCAACCGTTACTTCCACAAGCTTCAAGATCTTTTCTCGATCTTCTGGCGCATATGCCTTAGCGTTTTGGATCTTGGTAGCAGCCAAGACTTTGAAAAGAGTTTTGATATCCCCTACATCACCACTCATCATGGCTTGCCTTTCTTTCGGGGGCATGGCGATTGTCAATGTGCAGCCTGGTTCAGTAGTTGCAGTATATGCTTCGAACACGCACCACACTCGTGTGAGATATTCTGGATTATCCCACGGAAACATCATGGCAACGACATGGCCAATATCTACGACGTTTGTACGAAAGATTTCATGCTTCCATCCATTCAACAGCAGAACAATGCACTCAACGTCCATAAGATACTTACCTATCTACCTACACCAACCTACACCAACCTTCACCAGCCTACACCAGCCTACACCCAACCATGTACACAATCCA
>Ga0306864_1001091_pt1 | contig 11452 bp, 11 predicted proteins | sample AntRauTorckE5430_FD_190448 | JGI IMG/M metagenome (GOLD analysis project Ga0306864, IMG submission 190448) | Saline lake microbial communities from Rauer Islands, Antarctica - Metagenome Torckler E5 #430 (v2) (version 2) | ecosystem: Environmental > Aquatic > Non-marine Saline and Alkaline >...
TTCCAGTGAAGGTGCACCTTTCAGGTTTTTAGCAAGTAGAGATGATTTTGAGATTTTTTGATTTTTACGCGGCAAAGCTAGTCGGACCAATTTTTCACGTGGACCAATTAATCACCCGCGTAGATTCCTACTACGACCATACGGAGCCATACGGCTATTTTGGATCATTCCCACACTACACAACATTTAGAAAAATGATTTATTGTAACGGCGTTTCCTTCGCACATCTCTAGATCTTCTGTTGTCTCTTCTTCTCAACATAAAATGATAGAAATAGGAAATAGATAGATTTTGAATTCTAGAAATTACGCTATGAATACTTGCTGGTTTTCATGTGATGTTATTGACCTTTCTTATAGTGATTCGGATGGTGATATCCCAAACGTACCACTTGTAGTCTCTCCCGAAATGCGTATTGTTGAACTAGAAGATGCTTTGAATGCTGTCTATCCAATAAGAGAGAGATGAAACTCGTCGTAGACTTGATGATGCCTTAATCAATATTGCTCGCAGAGATGAGATTGCTCGCGAGAGAGATGATGTCGCTTATATTGCCAGCAGGGATCCTCGGGCAGGTCACGCCAGAGCGGATGTGGCCATTGGCACGGGCAGTCAAAACATGGGGTAAGTAAAAGTTGAAGGCATTCTTTTCTCTTACTTTTGATTTCCGCTATTGATCGATATCGTTTATTAAAGATCTAATGGTGCGTTGGCCATGTTTCCTTCGAGGTTACTTTATTATCGTCAATTTCTTGAGAAAGACCCTTAATGAGATGGGCAGCATAATCTACACAAGCAGAACATTCATCAGCGCTAGAGATAGCATCTCTTTACCGCTTGAAGATATTTGCACGAGTAGTTCAAAGCAGCCTTTTTTGTAGCTGGGCTGACAGAATCAGAATCTATCGAAATCACATGAAGAGCAGAAACATGAGCATCCACGTTGATTACCATTTTTGGATTGATCTTGCATACCTGCAGAAATGAAGGTTAGATGATATGTAGATACACAATTGAGGAGGTTTCGCCATTTAAATATCAAGAAAGTCTTACCTCCAGTAGCGCAGCGATTGCAGACAATTCTCTTTTGCCCGCTACGAGACTGAGAGCTTCGAGCCCTCCGCTATCACACAATTGTGCCATAGCTTCTTTGGACGAGGCAAGAGCACAAAGAAGAGTAATCTCGGGGTATCTTTCAATAGCTTCACAGTCAGAAATTTCTCCAAACACATGTTCGCGTTCTGCATTGTGCATAAAGTGGTCGAGGACTATTGACGATAGCTTTTTTGCGAGACCGGTTGAGATTACCTGTGCCTCTGAGGGGGAAAGCATTACCTTCACATCGATATCATTTCGTGAATTCAAGATAGAACATCAACAAGACTATGAAGGCATAGCATAGACATTGAGGATCCTTCCTCAACCAAATCCTCTGCCAAAGTCTCGCTTTGGCCATCATCAATTAGGCATGCAGCTGACAGTAACGCAACAGCGAATCCTCTCAATCCTATCCGACTCACGGCGGGGCCCAAGACATTCAGTTCTCCTGCCGGTGACAAAATTGCTGCAGCAAAAACCCTGATTGCACCAACTATCTACGCGCCAACACTCTCTCTGTTCTCTGGCAAAGCCAACAGATTAAATAAAGATGCCAGCGAGACCTTATCTGACACACTATCGTCCAGAAGAGATCGAGGGAAGCTAGATAGATAATTCTGTAGTGATTGGAAGGCTTGATCGAGCAATAACGCGTTGTTTGCAAGCTCGAGGCATAGTTGAGGAGCTCTATAACGACGCAGTAACGTATGGAAAGAATCAGCAATCTCCTCTTCAGAAATGCAAACTTCTTCTAGTCGAGAAGTATGAGACCCATAGCCTGCATGTTATTTGAGAATGACTGTCGTAATCCCCATGGAAGTCCATTGAGCCGAAGCTATAGAATTCAGATCCAAAACAAGTTCGCTTCAAGCAACTGCAGCAATGGGATATCCTTTTCTTTGCTTCTACCTTGAGCTGCGTCATTATGCACATCTGGCACTATCGGGCCTAACAATTATAAGCTTTGGGAGATAATGCGATGCCAGTTACCGATCACTTCAAAGATACGTGAGAACTCAATATTCCTTTCATCTCCACGTCCAATTTCAAACAGATACACAGTGACAAGCAGCGACCTTGGTTCTGGTATTTGCGTAGCATTTTTCTGCGGGAGAAAAGTCGTGACTAGTTAAAGGAATAATACCAGCGTCAAGGGCCTCTATAAGCACTTCTAAAGGTCTGCTAGAAGATCCACTACCACTATCTTCTCCTAATATTCTGGTTGCGACATTTTTGCATTATCTTCCATATTTGTACAAGGATTGCTGCGACAGCCTCCAGCATTGGCAGGCGTATTTCCTTTATTTGATGGAGTATTGAAACTGTCATCTGCGCAAATGGAAACAAGATTTCCAAAAATATTACTATTGATGAATGTGTTTGCCATCGAAGGAGAGCACGAGGACATCTCACGCACAGCCAATGCACATGCTTCTTTTAATTGTGAACTCGGAGAGTTTCGGGAAGCTGCATGCACTTCTTCAAGAATCGCGAGCACAATGCCAACCTTTTCGTGTAACAGAAGGACACTCTCATCCATAGTTTCAATTCCTTTTCCACAACTATTGATCTTGCTATCCCAATTAACGACAGTATGAGCAATTGCAGCTACAATTTGCATAGCAGATCGCCTCCTCAAGCCTCCTCCATGGATATCAATTATTAGGTGGACAAGAGCACCTAGAAAACCATCATCTGCTTCAATACCAAGAGCTGCTTTTCGGTACTGATTCAAGCCACCGTCGTCAACTTGTATATTGACATTATTCGCAAATACTCTGTGGTAACGTGGCACTGCAGTACCAAGCGGATTCGTAATCATTGGAAATACAAGTGATATTGGAAATACAAGTGATCTGGCAAAGTCGCAAGCCATCGCTGCAGATAAATGTCAACAGAAAGTATCAATTGAGCAAAAGATGCTCCACATGCAGACGATACCACAGCCTCAATAATTGCAGTCTCTGAAGAAATTTGAACGTTTTGAATCTGAAACGCCTCAATAAATACTCCAAGCCTAACATTAATATTCCTGGCTGCATCAATGATCTGAGAAAGTGCTGCCACAGCATGTCCTCTCGTATCAGCATCATCTGATGATACCAAACTACTCAGTATCATCGCTCCTCCGAACGATACCACTTCAGTTACAAAAGACTCGTATCTAAGTTCGTTGTATCCCATGCTCATTGGCTCTGACACTGCCTCGCAACCTCTTCTTTCGTCTTCACTTATCAAACTTCTAACGTATGATCAAACATACTACGCACTACGCAAGACGCTTGGCACATCACAAAGTATCACAGCACTATTAATCCAGCCTTCATCCAATATGTGACCATTGGCTTCTTCCATTTTCAAGATATCTGCAAGCACTCTACCGTCTGTCAAGTAGAGAATAGCCTTAGCGGCTTGTTCCTGTATAGCTAAGGTCTGGATGTCTGCTCAAGACCACTCCAACTTTGCAAATATTCTCAAAGACACCCGCTGCATTCTTATGCAAAAACACAGTAGCAGCAAACGAACACATTACCCAACGACAAAAGGATGCTCAAAGCCTTTATGGCCCTATCTGAAGTCTCTGTAGATGCCAAATGCCTCGTAATAGCAGGAATAAGAACACCATGCGGAATCGTCACCTTTTCTCCAAATGAAGTCAGATCCTGTAGCACAGATTCTAAATCCTGAGTCAACGAAGTCAAGGCAGCAGCAACATTCGTCACATCAATACTCTCAACTGCGCGTCCATCATCGTACTACCCATTGATGACGTCATTCAATTCTTACTACCTATCTATGCTCAAACAAGCTCAAACATAAAGAAGGCAGCAGTAATACTAAATAGTACAAGTAGAGCTAGTGGGAGAATTTCCCACATAATTTGAATTAACAATAGCATCAAGTTTGTCGAGGCTAATACTCGAATTTTCTTCCATTAATCTATCCTGCCATCCAGAGCTACGTCGGTGCCTTTGAACTCTTGTTTGCAACTCCATACTTTCGTTGAGAAGATGAAGAGAGGTGATGTCCGTTTAGTGCAACAAGGCACTTTAACCCCTGGAGAGCGTTTTGTTTCAATATCTATGTTCGTATCTTGAATCTTTGCCTTTATCTTTACGACTATTCTAAAGCCTTGAATTTGGAGGGACATGCCGGAATTTCTCACCAAACATACCATCAATCTTTGCCATCGCACCCAAGAATCTATCGTAATCATTTGCCTTAATCAACATATGTTTTGATACTTGTTTATGTGGTAGGATCAGGAATTTACCCATTGTGATCGCATCTATAGTCTCTTTAGCGACATCAGATGGTTCCAAGACACCGTCCAAACCAGCAGGTCCCCCATCCTCGTTTTCTCCAATGGCAGTCATATTTGTTCTTACAGCCTGCGGACATAGGCATGCAACTTGGATTCCCTTTTTTGCAAATGTGAAGGCAAGCCATTCTGCCATCGCAACCGATGCATGTTTTGTGACAGCATAGGGCAAGGCGCCTGGCATGCTAAGTAATCCTGCCGCACTTGCTGTTACCACCAGAAGTCCCTTCTTTCTTGATTCGAATCTCGGCATCAAATGGCGAGCCACATAAAGTGTCTGCATCACGTTCACATTCCAAATTATCTTCCATTCGTCATCTGAAACTTCCAATCCTCCTGTACTCAAAATTCCTGCATTGCAGAAGAATGCGTCAATCGGTCCGCATTCTTGCTCAACCCTGTTAATAATATGTCTTACATCCTTTTCTTGTCCGCAATTTGCCTTCATTGCCTTCCCGACATTTGGCGGTAAATCTTGATCAACTACGGACTGGGCAGAATGAATGTCGAGGTCGACCAAGACGACGTATGACGCCCCAAGAGATGCTAAATGTATTGCTAAGCTTTTACCTATTCCATTACCTCCTCCAGTGATGACACAGATGGATCCAGCAGGAACGAAAGGCTTGAACGGAGGCTTAGACTTGCTAATTTTTGACATTGGGAGTAGTGCTTATAATGTCGTAAGTATGTATCAGTGCAACTCTGTACAAGATGTTGTTGTTTGTTGTTTGTTGTTTCAGGGTTTAGCTTTGCAGTGTATCGAGTGTCAGTGTGTCAGATGTCAGATAAGTAGATGATGATAGATGATGATGTCAGACCTCATTTGTGTGAGTGTCGGTCGGTTCATTAACCGCCGCTCAATAAGATCGTTTTACAGACAGTTATTTTCAAGCTTTATCTTGTCATTGTCAGTCCCGGGAGGTCCCGCCGGGGGTAGTTTTGTTCAACCTCAGTCTTTGGTCTTTAATCAATAAGCAACCAGAAGTAACAATCAACAATCTAATCAAATAAACAAATCAATATATCAGACGGCCCTGTATCGCGATACTTCGTCCCTCTTCTTCTTCTGTTAATCCGGCCCATTTCACATAATTCCGTTGAAATACTTCACATTATTTCATACTTCATCATAAAATTACACCAACTGATCTCTGCAAACCATGGGCTTCGTCTCCGACTTAATCAACAAGAAAGTTATCAATTCACTTGCTTATGGTAAGTCGACAAAGCACAACAGTAAATGGTTTCAGATTTGAGTGTGAGGAATTATTCACATGAAGCGTTTCTTCATTATAAAATAACAAATACATAAATAAACGATGATTCTTCCAAGAGGTATTTACCAACTGGCCAATGATTGACGATTCAGAATCTGGATGATTGCTTCTCAGCGAGGCGTCGCTACCAAAATGTGGGATTATAATCATTGCCCAAGCATAAACCCACAACTGACCTTTCTCTCTTCGTTCCTCACCAGCTATTCCTGTTCGCCCCCGTCCTCTTTCCATGGCCGCGGACTATGTGACCTGGCAGGGACTCACTGATAGGAAATACTATGGAAGGCATCTTCCAGCAAATCGCGAGTACAACGCTGACCTTTCCAAGAGCACTGATCTTGATGCCGTCAAGGAACTCTTTCGAAGCACAGAAGACGCGAGAAGTCCAAAGTCAACTCTCATGCTTCCAATTTTTGCTCAGTGGTTCACCGACTCTATTTTGAGAACCAAATTCAAGGTTGATGGTCCTCAAGACTACAAGGAGAACGAGAGCAACCATGAAATTGATCTTTGCCAAATTTATGGGACAGGTGAAGAGCAAACAAGAATGCTAAGAGCTTTGGAGAGTGGTCTACTCAAAAGTCAGACAATTGATAAAGAGGAGTTCCCTGTTTATTTGTTTGAAGAAGTTACATTTGAAGAGGAGATTCCTATTCTCTTGTTTGAAGAAGTTGCATGTATGAATGGGATAGAGATATCGATGACTTCACAGCAGGTCCGCATGAAGCCCGAGTTTGATGGATTATACACTGATGCTAATCTTAAGAGAGTTTTTGCTACAGCTTCTAAAGAACACAAGCTCAACTGTTTTGCTTGCGGTCTCGAACACGGCAATTCTACGATGGGGAACACTCTCATGAATATTATTTGGTTTCGTGAACACAACCGAATAGCTCGCAAGATTGGAAAAGCTCACCCATCTTGGGATGACGAAAGGGTATTCCAGACAGCTAGAAATGTGAATATTGTTCTATTGTTGAAAGTCGTCATCGAAGATTACATTGTTCACATTTCTGGTTTTCAATTTAGAGCAGATACTAGAATTGCAGAGAAAGAAAGTTGGTATAGAAATAATTGGATGGCTGGAGAATTCAGTCTTCTCTACCGATGGCACGATCTCATTCCTGACTCTGTCAAATTCGGAGGTAGAAAGAAACATTCTTCTGCCCTTCGTCGCAACAATAGGTGGCTGTTGGAAACAGGCATTGGCAGAACTCTTCTTGATGCCTCGCGTCAGGCATCCGGAAAAATCATGCTTGGCAACACACCGGAATTTCTATTGGAAGTACGCAAGATGTCTCTCACTCGTAAGTGGATGAGTCCTTATTTGCCTTTCGCAGAATTGATGCGAATCTCACCTTTTTTAAATCACAGATGGAAGAGTTTCAGGTTTGGCGCCTTACAATGAGTACCGAGAACAGTACGGTTTGAAAAAGAAGAAGAATTTTATGGATCTTACTGGAAATAACAAAGAACTATCTGAGAAGTTAAAGGGGATTTATGGAAACATTGATAAGTTAGAATGGTTTGTAGGGTTATGGGCTGAGGCATACAATGATAAGAAGCAAATCATGGGTGATTTGGTAACTGTGATGGTTGGTAATGATGCTTTTACTCAAGCGCTCACGAACCCACTTTTAGCTGTACAAGTCTTCAACAAAGGCACGTTTTCAAAAGAGGGGTTTGCCATTATTAATCAAACAAGCAAGCTAAGCGAGATTGCTGGAAGGAACAGTGGGATCAAGGATGGCAAAGGTATTACCTTCAATCTCGACGAAGCGAATTGTGCACTCTGCTGCAAATAATGTTAGTTGTGAGCAGCCCACTTACCTTCTTTTAAGGATTGGAAACAGGTCAGCTGTTATTACAATGAATTCAGGCGATTATTTACAGACTTTAGGGTGATATATACGTCGATAACCACCTGGTCCAAGCAAAACAACATTATGCAAATATATATAAGCGGACTCATGTCCATACAATAAGAAATAAATCAAAAGATGGATATTCGCATTCAAATCTATCGAATCATTGCACAAATTACAGAACTGATCAAAGACTTCACCATAGGCACGTCGTCAACTATCCTACTCATCCTTATCAATCAATCACAAAAATGATTATTTGTCAATCAGAAGGTAACATAATCTTGAACTTAATCAATTACGCTGATACTAGAGCTACTATACTTTGATTCGCAGTCAGAAACCATCTCTTGCTCATCCTCTTCTTTTACATCCCGGAAGTCTAGCATTATTTCACCTACTAGCTTTTCTGCAGTCCTGTTCTCCGGTACGTCAAAGATTTTAGCAAGCGGCACTAATTGTCTGCGGCTTTCTTTCAATTTGTCCTCAAAGAAGTAGTTGTTACCGCACGATTTTTCAAAGAAGATTAATGTTGAAGACCCTCTCAAAGAGGATGCCGCATTGGCTCTGGCAGTTCCAGGTTTAGTAAGATAACTTTGTCTGCCCAAATCGTCAATAAAAACCAACCGGTACCACTTCAGAAAGTGAAGGCGATTCAAGAGAGTGCATTGATCTTGCTCTTTTGTACGCGAAGTCTCACGGGTACTCAACCATTCTCCTTGAGTGTATGTTTGCTGGATCGCACGACCAGACATGTCGACAGCTGCTGGTACCTCTTTCGTTTTCAATGCATCATACGTTGTCAGTACAATATCAAAGCCAGACGCTTTCGTTGACATAGTAACACGGCGGCGCTCGGTCGATGATAACTGAGCATGGTTCAGGACAGTAAATCCTGTCTTTTCTCTAAGCGTACACTCCCACTGTACTAGGTCTTCTTTGGCTTTTGCGACAATCAGAGTTCCTGCATAAGTGGACTCGGGAATAAAGCCTTCGTCACTTCTTTTTACATCAGCGTCCACATGTCGATTGTGGCGCGATATCTTGTGGACATCATTATGAACAAGAACATTTAATGTCAAAGCCACAATCTGTTTTTCTGAAACTGATAGCACTATTGCTTTGCCAGCTAATAAGGAGCGACTTGTGCTGTGACTTTTTGTTCCCACTGATGTATCTCGCTCTTTCAGCCAATCAGAAACGACCTCAAGGCGTTCCGAGTTTCTACTTCCAAACTCTTTGAATGGTTCTTGAATTAAGGTCATGGTTGGAAGCGCCTTACACTCGTTCACTGGTGCTTTGTTATCACGACGGCATATTTGTATTATCTCGCTCTTCTTATTTCTCTTTCGTCTGGTCTCTTGTTTTTTGCGCTGCTCGTAAGTCTTCGCCCACGTTGGCGCTCTATAACAGTGGAGAGGATCGTAATACAGTCGTGAATTATCCTTGAGAGCAATACTGCACTCTTGATAATCATCGTCTTCAGCAATAGATTCATCATCATTGTATTTTGTCTTCCGTATTTTTTCTCGCAATTCGTTAGAGTCTACCGATTCGATTGAATCATTGCCCTGCATGATAGAGCCACAAGGACTTTCCAACACATCCTGACTCTCTCTTTGCATTGAATTGAAACTTTCAACACTATCACTTGCCTGACTCCCCGACAGTGGTCTCTGATGCATTCCTTTCTTCTGATTCGATTTTAGCCGAAGATCTTTGATTGATTTATCTTCATTACAATCACTCTTTGCACTAGTTGAATTATACCATGCTCCCTTTCCGCTCACACTATTGTCAAGGGATGATAAACTATCATCATAATCTAGACTTGAAGAGCGCCTTGCACGAGAAGACTCTTTCAGGCTCTTCCTTCTAGCATTTGATCTAGACATTTTCTTACTAAGAAAGTCCCTGGAAGTTTCTCCATCTCTTCCATTACTTTCTGGACTAGAAGCATCGGACTTATGCTGGCCATTGCGCAGCATACCAAGCGATGCATTATAATCAAGCGATGCATTATAAGCTTCACGGTCATTGCGCCCTTGATATCCGTCCACAGTATCAACGGAAGAATCCGAATTATTCCCACATTCAACTCTGGTGCGTACTATTTCTTTCCCAGCGCTTTGTGTTGACATCCCCGTTTTGGAATTTGAAGGCAATGGCTGTGTGAGTAGATCCATAGATTGGTCCATTCTTATGGATACGCTGTCCCTATGCGATATAGGTGACTGGGAAAACAGAGCACTATCCAAGAATGAACTATCATCCTCTTCAACTGGAGAAGACCTGATCGTACACAGATCCCTACCATTATTTCCAATAACAATTGCTGAAGGAGAATTCATAATCTGATTCACTGCTTGAGAAAATTCTTCGTAGATCGGATGGAAAGAAGTTTCATCTTCCAATCGCATCCTATGTATATCTGTCCCCTTCTTTCCGCTAGTTGATGCTACACGTTTTTTGGAAGCTATGCTTGACCTTTTGCTTGAATGAAGATTAGGAGATCGAAATGATGATGTCCTCCGCAATGATGATTCACCTTCACCCCTAACGAGCTCGATAGGTGAAACGGCAGAGTCTACATCTTGTGATAGAATTTTATTCTTCCGAGTGAATTGGATTGCAGTTTCATTGATTCTTTTGGAGGCTAACGGCGTTGTATCAGGCGGTGATCTTGAGCATGCCCCTGAAGGATTATTGTGCTTAACGCTCAGTAGCTTAGAACCGTAATCTTCACAAACATTGGAAGTGCCTACAGTTGATTCGCTATTATGTCCCGCGTTAGTTCCGACATCTTCATCCATTATTTCTGGTTCAATCGAACGGTCTCTGTCAGAATGAGATGCATCAGAGATTTGCAAAGACCCTTTACTTCTAGTTGTCTGTGATCTATATCTGCACTTTATGCCCAGTTTGTTGAGCGTATGCGTCACTCCCGTCTCTTCCATGCATTGATAAAGATTTGATATCCTCTGGTCAACACTGGATGAGGTAAACTGCGGAATTTGAACATGATGGCGATGCTTCGCAATAAGAGATTGGACCATGGAGCAATAGGAATATTTGTATTCTTTTTCATTCGGTCCCATTTCAAGAACTGGCTTGGTTGGCGAGCGATCATTCTCTTCACTGGTTTGATGACTGCACTGTGTGAGGAACTTTGACCCTACATTGTTGCTTAGTTCACGATCGCAATGGACGACATTTCTTCTTTGCTTTGTTCCACTCGTTTTTTGCGCTTCGCTGGAACAATAAAATTGCGATTCCTTTGTTGATGTCTCAATCGATTGTTCCTGCTGCTGCTGCTGCTGCTGTTGTGACAAGAAGTGAAACGTTTCATCAGGATCTACTGACTGCTTAATGATCGGATCATTTCGATTGCATGAAGTCAAATTATTATCCAGGTGTTGCAGCGGTGATTGTTGATTAATAGACGAGGAGGTAGTAGTAAACCGAGGTGCTGGAGTTTGGTAAGGAGGAGGGCTTAGAAGGAGCATTGGAGCTTCCATTGTCGTTTCGTCAGGGTTAATGGTGCTCACTGAAGAATCATCTATCTCCATCATTGCTGATACTTTGAATGGCATCGTTTCAGAGTTGCGTGGATGTCGGATTCTAGATGTTATCAACAGCAGTGCGTGGGTTGTTTCTAATAGACAGGTAACGTAGGTCTAGCTATTGGTCTGTGGATCTGTGGATCTGTGGATCTGTGGTTGAATGTTGAATCTGGTGGATGTTGCGAAAGAAAAGTCCGTTGTTTGTTTGTATTTACAATAGCCTTATAATCTATATTATGCGGAACAAAGGCACAAGGGGGTCAATCACGGACGGTTGGCGAACGGATGACATTTCAATTTGCAATTCTCTTGAATGTATCCACG
>Ga0306864_1001093_pt1 | contig 11444 bp, 10 predicted proteins | sample AntRauTorckE5430_FD_190448 | JGI IMG/M metagenome (GOLD analysis project Ga0306864, IMG submission 190448) | Saline lake microbial communities from Rauer Islands, Antarctica - Metagenome Torckler E5 #430 (v2) (version 2) | ecosystem: Environmental > Aquatic > Non-marine Saline and Alkaline >...
TGTACTCGATCTTACTTAAAATGTGTGGCCATTCGCCATCTTTGGGAATAGGCGTAAGAGAATTGATTTTCTGTTCCTTATCTTGCTCTTGATTGGCATTCTCTGACCATGAGGGAAGTGTCATGGTGATGGATGTTTTGCTTTCAGTTGGACGCAATGCTATTTTCCCTTCTTTCTTCTTTGTATTTTTGCTTGCCTTTGATGGCGCAGGTTTGAGGATTCCTTGCATCTTTGAGGCTGCGCGCTTTCCTGCATCACGATTACGACGGCCATTATTTTGAATGTCCATTGGGGCATACTCCTTCCCAGGTGGTCCTCTCCACCCACAATGCTTATATGCAAAATCTTTCAATCCTTCTTCAGTACGGAAGTAATCCACGTCCTCCACGAGCTGTGCTTCAATATCCGACCACTTCATGTTATCATATTCCTCCTTGATCCGCGAGTGACCCTTAAATACTAGACCCAAGTTGTACTCGATCTTACTTAAAATGTGTGGCCATTCGCCATCTTTGGGAATAGGCGTAAGAGAATTGATTTTCTGTTCCTTATCTTGCTCTTGATTGGCATTCTCTGACCATGAGGGAGGTGTCATGGTGCTGGATGTTTTGCTTTCAGTTGGACGCAATGCTATTTTTTCATCTTTCTTCTTTGTATTTTTGCTTGCCTTTGATGGCGCAGGTTTGAGGATTCCTTGCATCTTTGAGGCTGCGCGCTTTCCTGAATCACGATTACGACGGCCATTATTTAGACTGACCACTGGGGCATACTCCTTCCCAGGTGGTCCTCTCCACCCACAGTGCTTATATGCAAAATCTTTCAATCCTTCTTCAGTATGGAAGTAATCCACATCCTCCACGAGCTGTGCTTCAATATCCGACCACTTCATGTTATCATATTCCTTCTTGATCCGCGAGTGACCCTTACCCTTAAATACTAGACCCAAGTTGTACTCGATCTTACTTAAAATGTGTGGCCATTCGCCATCTTTGGGAATAGGCGTAAGAGCTTTTGCCTTGCCTCTGTCAATTCCTGGCCCTCTCCATTTGTAGCGTCTTTGGGCAATCTGCATGACCTGCTGTTCGTTTATATAGTAGTCCTTGCCTGCTTTGTAATTCGCTATGATATCATCTATATGTAGGGTTGCTAAATCTCCAGGGACGTAGTAGTAATTGATAAGTCCTTTCCCCAGTCGCACTTCCCAGTCATATTTTTGCTCCAGAATCTCTAGTACAGTTTTCCACTCGTCGTTCTTTTTGATCTTTCTGACTGTCTTCTTTGCATTTCCTTTCTTAGAACTCATGATCTTTTTGTTCGATGGGGTGACTTGTTTACCAGAAGGGTGGGAAGAGGAAGATGTATCTGGGCCTTTAAATCCGGTTTGATTTGCTGCTACCGCTATTGCAGTATTTAAATTTTTATTTTTGGTGGAGCGAGTTGTTGGTGTACTGCAGGCCTTCTCTCCATTAGAAACATTCAAGCAAGACATCTTGCTGTCATTTTCCATCATTTCCTGGGCATTGGACTTCGGTTGTGATTCGGTAGGCTCCTCCATTTGAGAAGAATCGTGTTTCGCCAGTTGAGAAGTTTCGGGAGTGATAGGGGCTTCGACATTGTACAAGGCACCCCCTGGGCTATCCATGATAGGCGCATGATTTTTTTCTAAATTTCCAATCTGCCATTGAAGAGCTTGCTGCATCCCATTATTGAAACCATCAGTTGCAGGCGCGCTTTCATTCATGTCTTCCATGGCGATGTGATCATAAAAGCCCTTGATAAGAGTAGACTCATCCTCCTCTACCACCAAGAGACACATACGCTTATTTGGATGCTTTCTAGGATTCATTAGTCTCGCGATCTTTGAATATGCCGTCCGGAAATTTGTATCAACGCAATATTGACTGGTGAACCGTGCCTTTTCCTTTTCTCCCTCCACTCTTTCAAATGTCTTCATGATGTCACCGAAATTATTGCCAACTATGGCTGGCCACCATAAATTGGAATCGACATTCTCTCGAACAAATGCGATATTTAAGTCTGACTGCTGATGTTCCATCTATGATACAGTGTGCATTGATGTAAGAATGACGATTAGTATAGAAATAGGCAGCCAAGACAGACAGTGAATAATGAAGCCTCAACCTGTTCAAATATTATCTCACCTTTGATAAGCCTCCCAAATTTCGAGTTCACTGATTCTATTGATACTTGTTGTAAATTTGGCGTTCTAAGGAGTAAAAGTCTGCTGTTGTGTTTGCGATATGCGCTGCACGACGGTAGGTAATTGTGATGTATGCTCTTGGAATAAATTATAAAATTATAGACTTCTCTCCGCCACTCTCCTATTACAAATCAATCTTTTCAAGATTCCGCGCTAAATGAAAAATGCCAAAGGGCTATTGTTTCAGTCTTGTAGGGAGTATTTTCAGAACAGAAGATTCCAATTTTTGGCGCTCTCAACTAACTGCTTTCAACCCGGTCTGCCTACAGCTAACTTTTCTAAACCAATTGGTACTAAATTCTGGTGCGCTTGATTACAAAGATCAACGCATGCACAAATGAAGGTGCCAGAAGTAGTCATAACATAAAGAAGAAATTGTTTTGCGTTACGAAAGTATTCTTATTCTTGGGTGACTTAATTCCTAACAAGAAAAATGATGAAGCAAATTTCCAGAGATATTGTGGTTGCATACTAGTTTGTACTATTGGGCTTGAAAGCTTTGCAGAGTGTATAGATATATTGATGTTGAATGGACATGTTGTCAGTGATCAACTTGATAATATCGATCAACACAAGCACTAGAAATGAGAGAACAAAAATGAGTTAAGAACAACGAGGAGCAGAGCGCTACTGTCAATATCTAATTCTTCCAGTATCAATTAATTTTCACCCAGTACGCCTCTTCTCATGTTGCCGCGTCTTACAACAGGTGGAATCATGCCCAATTCGAAGTACGAGATGGCTTATCTGCAGGTTTCATGGGATTTTAATGTTCGCTCGCCGAGTCGACGACTCGAGCACTTCTTCTTGCCATCAGCATTCACATCGATAAAATCGAGGTACGCCAAGTAGATACTCGCCCAGTCTACTTTTGTCAAATCCTTTCCAGGATGACATGCGCCCCCATTGCAGTTAATACTGATGTTGTTAAAGGTTGTTATACAGGATTGGGGTGCGAAGAGAGAGTGTACGACCGGGTACGACGAGCAATAGTGTGATGATTGTAGTGATGCCTAATTTCGTTCACCTTTTTTTTTTTTTTAAATCTCACAGCACGCGAAATCAGGAGGCAAAAATCGCTCTAATAATCGTCGCATCTTTTGGGTGTGCCTCATGATCATTTTCTTCCTTCTCCCGTCTTGATCAAGAATTCCATCACTTGCAATAATTCAACATTCCCTATTTCTCCACAATAAGTGTTTTTTTCGCGATCCCACCATTGTGGGCAACCGGCTTGTCATGCCGCAAAGATGATGACATAATCGTAAATTATTCGTAAACACCGTTAGATGGAAGCCAAAGAAGCCAAATCATGTGTGTGAAAATCGAGATTGACGCTCATGGAATGATGGAATGAACAAACAGCATGATCTAGAAGCTAAAGCCTGATTGTGATCGGGTGTGGTGCCCAGAAGAAGGGTTTCGATTTTGGGCATGCGAAGAGAATTTGTAGAGTGATTATGTACTACGACATGCTTTTGTTGAAGAAGGGCTGATAGCTTCTCACTCACTTTCTTCAATCTGCAAACTTCACGACGGTCAAGTCAAGCATTTTATACCCTTTGATACAATTACTGGAGGAGAACAACGCGAACTCCATATGTACGCGAACTCCATATGTATTCCATTAGAAGTGTATTATTACTAGCTGAAGTAGGACATTATTATTCGGTTACGTCCATTCACTCGCTGGTCGCTGGCACCTTAAGTTATTCCTTGTTAAGTTAACAAATAGTGAAAAAATGGCACATACTTAGCCCGTGACTGTTTTTATATTTACAATAATTTGTTAGAAACGTAGACAAAAGAATTAAAAAATATGTAAACGCGGACAAAATAGTTGAAAATGTGAGCTATTTGATTGCAAACGCTATGATATGTAAATACAAAATTAGTCACGCAACATATTACCGTTTTTTCGGCGAAAAAATTAAGAGAAATTTAGAATTAAGCGTCGCTAGTTTTGAATCGCTCAATAACGAATTACTGTGTCTTTCCCAATCAATTCCATCATAAAATAGTTTCATTCCCTTAGAGATTACAAGATCGAAATCATCATCATGAGGAATTTTACCCGTCTAATCCAATTTCTTGTGCTCGTCCTCGCTGCCAGCAGTTGCCATTCTGCCTTTGCAAAAGATGGACAACAAGCACGTCGTCTCAAGCAGAAAAGTGCCAAGGCTACGAGTCAAGGGAAAGGTGCCAAGGCTACGAAATCTTCCAGCAAAGCATCTCCTACACCACGACGTGCGCAGATGCAGCATTTTTCGAGGATGTAATAGGCCGCACTTGTTCTTTTGAAGACGTTAGTCGTCTTTGCGAAAACAACATTCCAAACATGGAAGGAGTGGTCTCGTCTGAAGCCTGCTGCATCTGCGGAGGAGGAAAGCATGTTGAGGCTTACACATACAAGGATCTCAAAAGTAGCAAGAAGAAATGCAAGGACAGCTACGAAGATACTGGCTGGACGGATGATGAGGGTTATAGTTGCGCACAGTATAACATTGCTCACCGTGAAAAATGTGGAGCATATGCAGCAGATCATGGGAGGAATGGTAAGACTGCGAATGAAGTATGCTGTGGATGCATTGATAGAGATACTTCTGGAGCACCTTCTAGTACTCCTTCCAATGTCCCCAGTGCTGGTCCCAGCTTGAGCATGATGCCTTCAGACAGGCCTTCAAGACTTCCATCCAATGGGCCAAGTTTCTTTCCATCGAGCGAACCAAGCGTTTTACCATCTAATGAACCGAGTATGATGCCATCAGACGAACCGAGTATTTTGCCATCTGATGAGCCGAGTCTCCTACCGTCTGACGAACCCTCACTATCACCATCAGATGAACCGAGTATTTTACCATCTGACGAGCCTTCACTGCTGCCATCAGACGAGCCGAGTATTTTGCCATCAGATGAACCGAGTCTTTTCCCATCAGACGAGCCTTCACTGATGCCATCAGATGAACCGAGTCTCTTACCTTCTGAGAAACCCTCTCTCTTGCCGAGTATTTCTGTGATGCCATCAGATGAACCGAGTGTTTCTGCAGCACCGAGTGTTTCTGCAGCACCGAGTGTTTCTGCAGCACCGAGTGTTTCTGCAGCACCCACTCGCGCAATTTGGGTCAACCCGGAAGGCTGTGCATTCTCTCCCCTTTCTGATACCGATGGCACAGTTGTAGAAGAAATTACCCTGTCGGACGATTCTTCTACAATTGTTAATATTGGATTCGATTACAATTGGTTTGGTAATGATCTAACCCGGCTTGTAATTCAAAGCAACGGGCAATTGTTCATGGAAACTTCCAATACAGATAAGACTTTTATATTTTTTCCCATTGGCAGTTATACACGCGGGTCTCGCATTGCTTTTGCAAATGTTGATATCAATCCATCTGCAGGTGGTGCAGTGAAGGTTGGTCGTAAGAGCGGTGCTGACGAATCCTTCAAAGTCTCGTTCGAGGACGTCAAATTGTTCATTAACCAAGGATTGGTCAATGTTCAGGTGGAACTATTTCCTAATGGTGATATCATCTTTGTCTATGGAAGCGGTGAAATAACGGGCAATGTGTTTGGTACTAGTAATCCTCATCGGGTGGCTGCAGGTGTCGAGAACCCTGATCTTGGTAAAGCCTTCCCCGCCCCTTATGATCCCTTCGATTCAAATGGGATCACCACTGAATGGCCCACCGATACTTGTTGGAGGTTCCAAATGCCCTAAATCAAGTCATCTAGTAGTAGCAGCAGTGCAACATCTTGTAGCTACGAGTTGAAATAATGTGTGGTTAGCTGTGGTCGTATGGTTAGTCAAAAATACAAAAATACAAAAATAATCGTAATAGCGTTGTGATGAGTGATGGATGGAGGAAGATGGAGAGATGGAAAAAGAAAAGACAGTAGATGAGAAGGAGGACAGGAGAAGTCATAACCAAATATAAAATATATGTAGTAAAACAACTTTACGTGTACCGTGTACGTTGATGTTTCGTCAGTCGTCAGTCATGTCATCTATCTATTGACTGTTGACTATTGTGCATACTGAGAAGCACAAGCAATTACAACAGTCTACAATAAACATTATAAAAGTATACGATATACAGTAGGGAAAGGAAAGGATCTATTGCCATGCTCTCAAGTACAGGGATAAGATTTGGACGGGCAATGCTCATGGTGCGAGGATCAGAAAGAGTAGCGCAGTCAGTCAACTTTTACCAGAATGCCCTTGGTATGCATGTAATTCGCCATACGGATGATTGGGCAGAGCTTGCTTGCCCGGTTGCAATTCCAGCAACCTCTTCCGACACATCATCATCTCCTAGTAATCATTCTTCGGCCAACTTCCGTTTGAGCATCAAATCAGTAGAGAGCGAGGCGCAGCTCAGTACGGGCTATAGTCCGATTCTAACATTTGACGTGGATGACATGGATGGAACAGTGGCAAGATGTGCACAAATGGGCGCTCATCTTGATGGACCGATACAGTATCCTGCACATGGTAAAGTTGCTACATTGCGGGCCCCAGATGGTCATATGATTGGATTGTACGAGCCAGCAATATGATATTTATATATTATATATGATGCATGATGATTTCCATATTCACCCGCGCGCATTATTGCGCTGACAATACGTTACCCCCCTACCTTACCTTATCTTGCACATCATTATATATTATACATTATAAATTTACTCCTCTCCATCATCTAATGCTACGGTCCAGTCGAAAGCCTTCCAACGCTTCAGAAAGTCAAGCACGGCTCCTCGGTCAAAATCTGATGCTTTCGGTTTTCTATTGAATCTCAATGGATCGAGCTCCATCATTCCTGCAATTGTGTCAGCGCCAAAGTCTTTCGGAAATTTGGATGATTCAATTATCTGTGCAAAACCTCCATCGTCCCATTCTACATTGAAATATGAAAACCCTTTGGGGATCGTGCGGCGTAATCCCTTCCCCCTGGTTGAATGTGTTTTGGTGTGTGTTCCCCACTCTTCTGATTGTTCCGACAAGGCGCTCTTGAAGAAACTATTCATGATGCATGGTATGAAATGAAATTAAATTGGATAGGAGGTTGAATGAGATATGGTATACGGTTGGTTGGTATTAGTCAGCTATTAGTCAATGACATGAATAACATGGAAATTAATTGGTAACAATCATATGATGATTCAATGCTCTTACATTTCTGCGTCCTGTTCAACATCCAGCGGGACTGGGATACTAGAGAAAGAATGCAGAAAAGGAAGGGAGGTGAATACAAGGCACGGTGGGTTGCTACTGTATACTGTAGTCAATAACAAGGAAAGTAATTTCATAATCGCATGATTGAATGCACTTACATGTCCATTCTTGCCTGCCAAAGGTTTTCTGTCGGCAAAACAGTTTCGCAGAATAAAACCCCCTTGCCCTCTTTGGCAAACATATTTCGTAGAGATGTCCTAAATCGTGCAACCTCATCCCATACTTCATCCTCGCAAGATGCAAATGATTCAGCATGCTTCACTGGAACTAAATAGCATTGAGACCCAACCAAAGCATCATGACTTGGTACATACGTTAACGATACATGATCGCCCAAGCTCAACAATCGATGTTTTTGGAAAGAGCTCGACTCCATCCACCAAGCGCATCGACTCGTGATTTTCTCCTCTTTCTTTGAACGAGCAATCTGCCTCGACATTTCCCGACTATACTTCGCAGCTTCCGTCAGGCGACTTTCGTTGGTAGTGAACATTTTCATGTCGATGCCACCATCTCCAGCCATATCATCTTCGTCCGCACCAGCTGTTGCTCCAGCAACTGCATTGAACTCTGCTCCTTTATAACGAGATCCCAAGCGTGCAATATTTCTCGCAAAGTTTTCATCCATGCCTCTAGACCCTTGTTGCTGACTTCTCTTTTCTTCTGCAACAAGTTCTTCGATGGTTTTATCCGCATCAGCATGCAAGAATGCTTCTTTCTGTTTCACCTTGCCTTTTCTGGCTCCATTTCGAAAATCTTCCTTTTGGACGATGGGTGCTTTACTATGGTCACTCATCATGAGCAGCACTGCTGAATCATCATCCGTTGTCTTCTTGTCTAATGTATCCGTTAGTTGTCCTCTGCGTTGTTCGAAACGATCAATTGCACTCCTGCTCACATCCTCCTTGGTGCCTTGATCGTTTAAGCTCGAAGTTGAAGGTTTCACATGCTCTGATTTTGTTGTGGTGGATCCAGATAGCAGCATTTGGCGGAGTTCGTCAGCTGCATTCTGATTATTAGTCGATGTCGATGAGACCCCTGCTGTCGGCTTTTTCAAGGCTGAATCTGATGACTTTTCTGAGTTACGCTTGCGCTTTCCTTTCTTTATCCCCGACAGCATTTCGAAGACTTGACTACTTAGATCTTTGTGGTGAAAATAGGACGTTGTTTGTTTGTTATAATGTATGATCTTGTATGATGTATGATGTGTGATGTGCTATCCGTGTCCCGTGTCCTCTTTTACGAAGAGCGAGGAGCTCCGAACTCCGAAGCATCGCGCAAAAAGTTGGCAAACAAATCTATTATCTTCTATTATCATGTGAGCAAACAAAACAAATAATGCCCGTTCAGTATTTAGTATCTATGGTAGTTTAGTATCCAATTATTTTACAATCGTCCATAGAATTTGACAAAAGGAAGCTGGAAATCAAGCTGGAGCGTAGAAAGGGAAAGTACAACAGTGTTGTTGTTACTCAAAATATTCATGTCTGCGTTTTTGAATTGATATTCAGAAATGTGATGGTAGTCATCAGTCAAGACGATGTGCCTGCCTACAAGTAAAGCGACAAAGTTGTCTCACGTCATTCATGCTACACAGAACTGCCTTCTCATTGTCTGGTTTTCGATTTATCCAGGAGAACCTCTCCTGGCTACCATTTAGAAGAAATTTCTGACCGCCATTGATGTATTTTTCGGACTCGCATGTTCCACAAGTTACTGGGCACATGGAGCTTACCCTACCCTTATTGCAGCGCCGGCCGCGCCGAATTAGTTTCCTGCTTACCCATCTACATCCTCCACGTTTCAATTTAGAGTTCACATAAAACTTTAAGTCAGTGTCTACACAATCGACACAAAAAGGAGGGTTTGCGGTTACTCCATCTACGAACGAAATGACTTTGGCAACATCAGGCCTTCCACGAGTAATTGAGCAGACCTCGACGACAAGAGTGCCCCCATTCCAATCTTCTTGAGTGTACACATCTCCAGGTGCTAAACTTGCCTTTACCCAACTGACTTGTGAATCGCCACTCTGCTCCACAATCACAACGTGATTATTGAAAGTACTTTCATAATCACTCGCAATATCAGCTGTGACGCCCTCCATCTTTTGATACATCATGAACAAATCAGTTTCTCCACGGCCGTGCAGTCTCACAGTCATTTCTTGCCCGGCAAAGATTTCACCGTTCACAACGTCATTGGTACCAACAAGCTCTCCATCATATGCACTTGTCGACGGGTCCACATCCTTGTGGTATTCCAAGAACCATCTAAAGTAATAAGTCTATTAAAAAGGAGAGGAATGCAAAGTATCCATCAGTTTGATTTATACCGAATACCAAATAATACGAATGACAGCAAATCTTTTCTGGCTTACCTTTGCTGCATTGAAACACATTTTCCCTTCATCATCATTTCCGTAAGTCGTATAATCACCTCCCTGTCAAAAGAGATATTTATGGAAGAATTGAGGGTTAGTTCGAGTTCAAATGGAAGAACATTAAATATTGAAAGAGTGCAAGGAACTCACTCCCATTGTGCAAGTTGGGTCGCCAAGTTGATATTGTCCATTACCACTGTGATCATGCCCAAGGTTATGACCAAGCTCATGAAGTAAGTATGTTGGGTCAGATCCGAAGAGATCTCTGTACCATGACACTTTGCCAGGAAACCATGCTTTGGCTCCGCTCAAAATTCTCCTGCTACTGTCCGGCAGTACAAGGATAGTAAATGTGTGATCTGCACCTCTGGGAATAAGAGAAAGCGCTTCATTCCGAATTTCTACGTCACTTTGATAACTACTCATAGTTTTAGAAAGGCTGACATCAATCACCCCATTCAACACTCCATCACCAGAAGCAGCTTTGAACTTCAACTGACCCTTTGAGCAAGCTTGGGCAGCATTATCCTATTCAATGATGATATAATAATCGTTAGACTCATAAAGTTGCAATATTGTAAAAGTACGTATAATCATTCTGTATTTGCAGAAAGTATGAAGATCATTAATACACTCACTAGGTTGAACGCATCATCAAAAATATCTGATGCAAGTTGACTTTTACTTCTTGTTGGCGCATCCCCAGTTGAATCAACAACGCGGACTGCAAGAACATTCCATGTTCCAACTCTATGAATCGCTTGACGAGTTAGCCCTTCGGTAAGCCTTCTGTTAGTAATAACTATCAACTCAGATGCAAGGTGGTCGTCCAGGTCGATACGCTTGTCTTCGCCAATCAATGAGGTTGGAATTGAGAGCTGAGTCCGACCCACTTCGAATTGACTGAAGGGGGACTTCAAGAAGAACGCATCGATATCACCATCAAGGATTAAGTAGTTTTCAATCTCTTCCTCTGTTCTACAAACAGTTTGGTGAGGAACTATAGGTTCTCCTTTCGCAGGCATGGACGTGATCTGATGAATGATGCAATCAAAAGAAGTCTCTGCTGCTGCTGCTACCACCAGAGTTGCCGCACTTGCGGTTATTATTGACAAAAGGGCCAAGCGCAATAATGTGTTGGTAAAGGGTTTCATTGTGTTGGGTATCCAGCGATGCTGTTGATCTTGTATGTAGTATGTAATGTGTCTATGTTTCTGTCTTCAAAAGTTTTGCAAAAACATTATTGCTTAAATGAGACACATAGTCTGTGTTTTTTATTTGGTTAGTAGCCAATGCGTCGACAAACAGGCAAAGGCACGCTGCAGCGCACGCAGAACAATACTTGAGGAATCTTTCAATCTCGTCAGTTAAGTTGTTGATGACTCCATCCACGACCGGAAGGCCCGACGAATATCTCATTTAGGCTAATTTACTAATTTTGACGGGATCGCTATAATAATCAATTGAGGCCGTCCGGCACATGTGGTTGAAAAAAGGGAATTGAAAAAAGGGAAATGTCATTCTCTGGCAAACGAGAATATTTATCTTAGATTTATTAGTTTGTATTCCTTGTTGCTGAATATTGAAATATAAAGGCCTCAGTC
>Ga0306864_1001094_pt1 | contig 11444 bp, 12 predicted proteins | sample AntRauTorckE5430_FD_190448 | JGI IMG/M metagenome (GOLD analysis project Ga0306864, IMG submission 190448) | Saline lake microbial communities from Rauer Islands, Antarctica - Metagenome Torckler E5 #430 (v2) (version 2) | ecosystem: Environmental > Aquatic > Non-marine Saline and Alkaline >...
AGTTCTTGCGCAACTGCCACTGCGACGGCGACAGGCTGGGGAGCAGCAGGTGCCTTTGCAGCAGCAGCCGCCAATGAGGCCCAAGTGGGTGGTTGCTGGGAAGTGTGTGCCACGACGGGTGCAGGTGCAGGTACAGCAGCGCGTACGGGAAACTCCACGACAACTTGTTTCTCCAGAGGTTTAGGTTGTTCCGCAGAAACAGAAACAGCTGCAGGTGCAGACAGAGCATCGGACCTGTTCGCTTTTGTGCCATCTTCTCTATTGCCACGCGCGCGCCTTCCATCGGGTCCACCCCCGCGTCCCCCTGCAGCACCGCGTCCGGCACCTCTACCACCTCTATCTCCAGTTCTGCCATATCCCCGACCACCCACGTGTCCATCTCTATCTCCTCTCCTCTCCCTGGTGTTGTTGTTGTTGTTGTTGTTGTTGGTATTGTGATTGTCGTTGTTGTTCCTATTGCTATAGTTACTTCCATTTCCACCGTTATTGTGATTGGCATTGCTGCTGTTGTTGTTGTTGTTGCTGTTGTCTCTATGGTTGTCTCTATTGTGAAAATCTCTTTTATCTTTTGGATGACTCTGACTCTGATTCTGATTCGCAGCAGGTTTGCTCTTCTTGCTGACATCTTCCCATTTTTCTTCCACGGCGGGGACAGGTTCGTCCCACCAGAGGGTGATTTGTTCTCCTATTTTATCCTTGTTTCCTTTTTCTTTTTTAATGAGTGATTCGAGATTCTTGTGTCTGTGCTGAGGACACATTACTTTGAACTGTGGAATAGATAGGTTGATGGATGGATGGATGTTTGGGGTGAGTGATGGTGAAGGCATGGCTGCAGCATTGCAAATCACTAGCTAGTGGCGGTGTAGAATTATGCAACAAGGGAATAAACAAGTCAATGAATGAAAGAAGGTCCATTGACAAACGCTGCTAGCAAATGAAGCTTGGGCCCTCGGATATGACATTAATTTCTGCAGCGAGACAAACAAACTCACCTCTTCGATCAATTTCTTATTTTCGCTTCTCTTATAAGAAGCTGTTTTGAAACTCATTATTATTATTATTTACAATGTAGAATAGGATGGTGGGGTTGCTGTTGATTGGTTGGTATGATGTGGTGTGATGTGATGTACAGTGTCAGTGTGTATCGTATCGTATGGTGGGTCACTCGTATTCCGATTTGGCTCGCAAGAAGCTACGAAAGGGGATCGATGGATCCAAACGAACGATGCCAGGGGTGGGTGTCGCCACTCGACACTGCCGCGTGCCTTGCTTGGTGCTTGCTTGCTTGCTTGCTTGGTGCCCTCATTGAATTATTTCTTGCAAACGAAAACCTTCCAAGAGGTTCATTGGGAGTCTGTCATTTTCAGCCATTGAATCTTGATGTGGGGGATTCCAGCGCATTGGCATTGGAAGATTTCTTACCCCCCCTCTTCGCAGAAATTGATGATATAGTAGGTATGTAACCTGTTATATAATTTATAATTCGTAGAGATATTACACTAGTAGTAATACTACTGTTGTCGTGACAGTAGTGGTAGGTAGGTAGCAATTTTAGATAAAGAGAATCAAGTCAAAGTCTATCCTTGCTCTCTATCTTGTTGCTTGTACTACACCAGCCGCCCGATGGATCATCATCACCAACACAGTAGTGATATTATCCATTGCTGGAGGCTGCGTTATTAGCATTAATGATTAATGGCTCGCATTTAGTGGGCAATTACTCACGAAGACAGGTTGGTTGGTATATAACATAATACGATTATTAAAAATCCTTATAGTATATGGTAGTGTGTCCATCATCCGTGCTGCGTAGTATAGTCCAATCGCTTCAGTGATTCACTGATTGATCCCTGCTAACGATCCCTGCTAACCGACCAATCAACGCAGCCCCTCTCTCCACAATGAAATGCAATGAATATCATAGTTAATCAATCCCTCTTGACCTTCCTGCCCCTCCCTACGAGCGAGATCAAGAACTTGAATATCTTGTAAACCAGCAATAAAATAAAGAGCATGGCACTCATCGCCAACCCAGAGGACACCACCCGCTCCGGATCCTTCTGCGCCTTCTTGAGCCACATCAGGAACGACTTGTCGAGCTTTGCTCTGGTTTTGGTCCTTCTCTTTTTGGCATTCAAAAATTTCGTTGTTTTCTTTCCTCCTTCCTCCGCTTCTTGGGTCAATTCCACATAATTCAAAACAACGGTCGAAGCGGACTCCACCATTGAGACGAGGGTGAGCCTGACCCCTTCCACGGCATCGACGGTCTTCAATTGTGCCGCCCATCCATCCATCCTGTTTTGTACATGGTGCTGATACAACTGGTTGCCTCCAGCAAGTGAGTTTCGGATTGCTTCCCCTGCTTCTGGGAATGTGTGGGATAGAAATTGCTGAAGATCGCGATACCGATCGATGCCATTGTCCAAGGCCTTCATCGTGATCCATCCAATGTCCTCCCCCATCAATTTATAGTTCACATACATGGACCGCGTGAGGCGATTCAAATCCGTTAGTTCCCGCTCTAGGGTTTGGATCTCCGTTCTGGCATCGAGGTACTGTGCACTGCTGCGATCCAAGGATGCCGTCTGCTGCTGGTGGGACTCATGCAAGACTTTCATGTCTTTCCTCATCGATTGAACGATGTGGTCATGTTTCTTTTTGGTTGCAGCTTGTTCGTCTTCGTGCTCTGTGGTGAGTTTCTGCTGGAGGGTGCTGGATTCGGTTTGGAGTTGGAGGTGTTGGTGTTGGCACTGCTGCTGGAGTACCAAGGCTTCTTGCTGCTGCTCTTGGAGGGATTGTTGGAGGGAAGTGGTTGTGGTTTGGAGGGTTTGGATGGTTTGTTGGTGTTGGAGTTGTTGGGCTTTGGATTGGGTGTGGTCGAGGAGGCATTGGTCGAGCTTTCGTTGGATGGATTCTTCGTTGTTTGCTGGGCATTCGCATTTGCATTCGGGGCAGGAGGTAGTGGTGGTGGATAGTGGTGTTGTTGCTGCTGCTGCTGCTGTTGCTGCTGGTATTGGATTGGAAATCGATTCTTCGAGTGAAGTGACTGCGGCAATGATGGAAAGGAAGAGAATCGATTTGATTGCGGACATGAAGATCATTGCGAGAATGGGAATGGGAATGGGAGTTGGAATAGCTGTGGATGGTGCTGGTGGTGGGGTATTAAAAGTACGAACTATTGTGAGATGATGAATGTTATTTGTTATTTGTTATCTTTAAATGCTTCTTGGTTGTCCATTCATTGTCCATTCATTGTCGGTTGTTGGATGCATGCGAATGCTTCTCGATCTTCTTCTTTCTTCTTCCATAAATGAAAATAGAGCCGTTAGTTGCTACTATGTAAAATGTAAATAACCAGAATATGATCTTTCTCTTAACCTACGAAACATCACTACTGGTATCCCTCCTATTCGAACTAAGTTGAACATCTTTCACCAGAGGATCGGAGAGGAACAAATCTATTTCACATTATTTTATATTACATACATCCTATTTCCACTTTGAACAGACAGCTGCACTACATACTTCCAATATTATCGTAAAGCTTCTCTCGTCTCTCGTGTTGTTGTCGACTTCTTACTCCAATCCAATCCACTATCAGACATTGCCATTGCCATTGCCATTTATTTGCCCATATAATTACCATCACCATCATCCTCTGCACTTGAACTTGATCTCCTCAAAATGCTCCCCCCTACGAAATGCTTCGTCCTTCTCATCACGGTGACAATCACCATCCGTGCCCTACTAGCAGTCCCCTCCATCCATGCCCTATCACCATCACCATTCGCCAGAATAACAACATCCCCATCGCGCAAACCCCCGAATACCCAACAAAAATTCCAACCCTCTTGCAAAATACGGGCATCCAAGACCATCACCCAACCCATACGACTACCCAACAACACCATTGTTGCGAAAGGCAACGGCAAAGTCAACGATAACGATAACGGCAAAGGCAACGATAATGCGCTCCACGAATACATGCAACTGCCCGCTTCGCAATACACCTGCGTTCCCATGCCGCTCAATTCCTCCTTGAGTCGAATACCATTCACAAAAGATAAGTTTCGGCTCGTGGTTCCGTCCATGGCGCTCCGTTCGCCTGGGGTGCCGTTGGTGGAAGTGTCGCCCGTTGTCTTTGCGCGGGTGTTGGTCCAAAATGATGGAGTTACTATTACCAGTGAGGAGTGCATCATTGAGGGATCGAGGTTGATTCAAGATTTACGGATGAATGATTTTTTTGAGTTCAAGGTGCATCTCCTTCTGACGTGGAGTAGCAATGGTAATGATAGTGATGGTGGTCCATATATAAGAGCAGAGTCGAAAATTGAAGTAAATCTAGATCCACCGGGTCCATTCGCTTTCGTGCCCAAACAGATCCTGGAAGCAGTGGGGAATCGAGCCATTCAAATGACTTTGGGGGCGCTGCAGAAGAATTTCATGGCTAGTCTCGGGGAGGATTTTGAGAGGTGGGCCGGGGATGAGGAGTATCGGTTGGAGAGACGGCAGCTGGAATTGGACTTTTTGGAGGAAGAGATGGAGATTGATGGGGGCATTGGTGTCAGTAGTAGTATTAGTGGTAGTAGTAGTAGTAGTAGTAGTAGTAATAGTAGTGGCGGAATTGGTGGAGGGGGGGCGGAATTGCATGAGACGCTCTTGGCATATTTGAATCGATGAATTCGGGGTGGAAGGAAAGCAGGAACAGTGACAGTGATATTTTGATGACATGATGAAAGTACTTATGCAATATTGTAAACTAGTATCTTATAATCAAAACTGTGAATGATAGAAAAAATATCGTGGAATGAATCCAAAATTTAGGCTAACTAAGCATTTCCTCCCTTCTTCTGGAAGAAGGAGAATATACCTTTCGGATTGTTGTTGCTTTTTCGATGCGATTTTTGATTCCTTGTTCTTCTGCCATTGGGAGACTTGGATCGTCCCATGCTCCTATCGCCACTGCTGCACTGCGAATGCTGACTATCGGATGACACTGGCGTAGATCGTGAGTTCCCCCCATTATGAGAATGTTTCACGCGTTTCATCTTTTCTTCGTCGTAGACCGGATGTCCTGTGGGACTCCGAAGCCAATCCTTGTCCTTTTCAGATAATTCCTTGTGGATTTCCTTGAGCTCGATCGTAATTTGTCCGAATGGAAGGCGATCGTCAGGATTTTGGCTCCAACATCGTTCGATCAGTGATACGATCAATTTGGGAGTGTCCGCAGGGAAAATTGGGCGGGCATTCTCCAAGGCGACTTTGCCGGCTGCTTCCAATTGGCTCATTGGTTGGAAGGGAATTTCATGGGTGACCAGTTGCCATAGTACCAAAGCATAAGAGTATACATCTGCCATTAATGAGTAGGATTCGTGTCGAATGACTTCGGGGGACATCCAACGATATGTTCCAGTTTCTGCTGTATGTTCTTCTCCTGCAAGACTCTCGTGCATGATGGCAACACCAAAGTCTGTGAGTTTGGCTGAGAACGCACCACCTGCAACATCGCCTTCCAGCAGAATATTACCAGGCTTGATGTCGCGATGCAATATTTGTTTTCGATGCAAATAACTCATTCCGTTTGCAACATCATCTGCAATCTTCCAGAAAAAGTTGGCAGGTGTAGGCCGTTCCAATGCCTTACTTAAATCTCCAGAATTGCAATATTCCAGTACTAATCCATATGTCTGAGGTGGATTGTACACAGCACCCAAGAGGCGGATCACATTTGGATGATGCAGATGTTTGAGTGAATGGACTTCAGTATACCATCCTTCCAGGCCCAAATCTGTATTGGCGGAAACTTTGACTGCTACTTCTCGCCCACTCCATTTTGCAAGGTATGTTGTGCCGCCTACACCTCTGCCTATTCTTTGTCGAAATTCGATTTCATACAGATCAATTTCCCATTCTTTCAAATTGTGCGAAGACACTGGTGGTTCTAACAATGGGATCGGAAACTGTCGTTTTCGAGCTTCCGAAGAAGCTTTCGGTGACGACCTCGACGACTCAGTCGATGTTTCCTCACCTTGGACATGTCTCAATAGCAATTGCTTCACTTGCTCGGCTGGCATTGTTGCTAATTCCTGCGCAACTTCTGACTCTGAAAGTATGTTCCAATCCGAGTTCATGATATTGGACAAGAGTGATTTATCAAGTCTTTGGTTTGGTCTGGCGGTACGACTACTCGCGCATCCAAGATTTGTATCTTCCTCCATATATAGTGCCACACAGCACATTCGCAACTCTTCAATCAGCATCAACTCCAAAGCATGCAATTGGTCAATATGCAAAGTAATTATGGTCCAAAAATCCTCTAGTGGCATGATACGCTGCAAACCCTTGAGATTGAAGTCCTTAATCATATCCTGCACATCCCTCATTTGAGGCGATGGCGTTGTAAACTTTTCCACCATTTGCAGTAAACTATATTCAATGGATCGCGCATCAACTTGTTCCTGCAGCTCACGTGCAATTCTTCTTTGATTGGCTTCCTCCACTACCAGGTCACTAAAGAGTTTTTTGGTGCTGTGCGCATTGGTACGATTATAATCCCAATTATCCTCAATGTCTGGAGAAAGAGCCATGAGACTCGAGATAATAGCCCGCTCGGTTCCAGTTGATTCCTTCAATTTTGTGAATGATAATAATAGAGAGAGCAGATATCTAATCTGTCGCACGTTGACTGTCTGCCTTGCGTTTGGTGCAGTTGTTGATTTTGGAGTTGAAGGCGATGATTCCGGCAACGGTTCATCAGCCGAAGAGGGTTGTACAAGTGGCGGCATGAGACGAGGTATTGGTACAGTATACTTCTCCGTCGCGTATTGTCCGCACATGTATTCGCTAAATGCAATCGTTTCTAGTTTCTTCATACTTCCATTGCTAACCCCAAATTCATCGGACGATCTATGAGATTTGAAGGAAGGTTGCCAATCAGATGACATGGCACATTCGCTTGGTGGAGGAAGAGCACACCACGTATCATTCAAAGTATTGTGTTGCAGATCTGTAGCATCATCTTTTGTATTGATTGGCATACTCCTCGACATGGCGGAAAACGTGTGTTGTTTTTTAACTTCCAACGAAGGAGACATTTCTAACAAAAATTCCTGCGACCGATTTCTCGAATGTGTCCGATGCATTTGTTTGTTCATTCCTTTCGGTGCAATGGACACATTTTCATGACGCCGATTAAGACTGTTCAATTCATGCTGGATTTCCTGTACGATGCATTCATCGATAACGTTCCCAATGAGAATGTTAAACATGACAATCACCCGATGGGAACCGATCGTCATATGATTTCTGCCAGGCGAAGGAACTGTTGCATCCTCTTCCATTGCTGACGGTGACGAGGTGGGGTTCATCATGGTGCTATCGCAGCTCTCATCTATTTTTTTTCGGACGCGTTTGAGAGATGCCACCCATCCAGCAGCATTATCCAGCATTTGGAATGCTACATTTGTATGCTCCCTTGCTTGCATGACAGCAGCGGAGAAGAAATCTCCATCTGGTGAGGTGCGGGATAGCATAGTGAGGGATGCGCCGATTCCAGTGACTGGACTGCCAGAGACTGGATGTGATATTTGGTAGGAGTAATGGCTCGCGGATGCGCCTCTTTCTTTTTGCAGGCTGTGAATCAGGCGCAGGGCTTCCCGTAATTTTTGGGGCGCGTCATCGTTCATGATGCAGCGGATGAAGGCTTTTGGTATTGTACTTTGTTTGTGTGTTGTGTGTGTGGTTGTTGATCGGTCGGTTAGATTAGGTAGGCGGTTGTTTAGTTCTAGGTACAATACAACGCAGTCCACTATTCGGAGGAGTCGATGACGAAAGGAGGTGAATGAATGGTATTCAGGTACTTATGCAAATGTCTCCATCAATGATGTAATGCGTTTACTTCCGGCAGTTTCAATTCCTTTAGATATGCGAGAAGGAAACCCCGAAAAGATCAGACAGTGAATGAGCGCAACACTTGAAGTTGTGATATTTTAATTATCGGAGACAGCTGCAAGATGACGTGGCTTTTCACTGAAGCTTTCAAAGATTTATTAGTTCCTGACACGTGACCTCCACCCACCCATAATGAAATGACTTTCAACTTTGCGTGGAAAAAACCTGTGGAAACTCTCCTCCCATTGATTTCGATTCGTGGATAAGATGTCATCCATAAATCCGTTTAAATTTTCAAAATCAACTCTTCTTCTTTCCTCGGCGTTTTTGTGGGAATCAATAAAAAGCCATCTACATCCGTCATCATCTCAGTCTGAAAATAAAGCTTTGCTCCATCTCCGTTCTCCGACTGAAAATTAATAAACAAACTCTGACATAAGTTGTAAGTTGTAACAACATCATCAAACAACAAACAACAAGCACCTCGCATTATTCTTTACCAAAACAACATTAAGAAACATACGGCATATTTATCCAAGAACTGAAAGCAAGAGAGACGACTTTACTCCAATATATGTCAGACCACCAACAAAACACATCTGCGGAACAGCCACTGGAAATCTCTTCATCATACCATCATGACGACCAATCCATTTCATCCAAAAGATCCCGCAAAAATTCTTCCTTCTTAGCCCGCATCTTTCGCAAATCAGCTCCTCCATCGATCGATCGTTCCTCCCACTACGAACCGCCCAACACAACAGGATCGCACAATAGATCGAGGAAAAATCCGCTCAAGCGCTTCAAGGGATTTAGCACCTCCATCTCGGCAATGTTTCTAGATGAAACGCTCGTTTGCCCCAGTGCGGCTTGGTGCGGTATACTGAGCTCTTCGCGGACGGAGCATTTTCTTCATGTTAGGAATCAGAAGCGTAAACTGCAAGCTAGCGAATTTCGCCCTCCGTCGAGGATTGTCGGTGTTTGCTTAGTTACTGCTGTGGTGGGGGTTGTCATTACATATTTGATTTGGGGATTTGGGTCGACTTCGGACTATCAAGGAGGAGGAGGAGATGATTATTATTATTATAATAGGAATTTGGAGATGAACAAGAATCATGTGCCGAATGTTATGCGATTCCAGGATTATAGAGAAAGATTCTGGCTTCCTCTGGAATTGATGGCGAAGGATATTATATTTCAGAATAAGCGAGATCAAGAAGAAAATGACGATCCTCCATATTTTATCGAGGGAGATGGAATGGAGCGATCGCTGGGGGTCAAGAATATATTGGACGATCAGGAATTTGCTTACAATATCCGGGCCATTTTGTGTATTCTATTTTTTGTGGTGCTGGGGATTTTTGGTAGAAGGAGACGGATGAAAACTCGTTTTGCAGTGCTAAAGGCTCGTACGGACGATGATAAGATTTTCTACGGAACAAATCGAATTCGTCTGAGCAAAAGTGATTTGAAAATGATGAAGCCTGATAAATATGACGGAGCATGTAGTCATACGCTGTGTGGGTGTTTTCCGGTAGATAAGCTGGAAGGAGATGATGAGAAAGATCCCGATTGCATGAATGCGGGCTGCAACAGACTTTCCAAGTGCTGCTGTGGGACTCTTTGTAGAATGTGGATTCAATGTTTTTCGATCTGCGCTCTAGCGCAAGAAGCAAGGGAGGCAAGATTATTGCTGCCGCCAAAGGATCAAAGAGTGGATTATATCACGCACCAGCCATTTGAGGAATATTTTAAGGATGTTCATTTTCTAAGGAGGAAGTGGAAGACTTCACATGAGGGATACTCTTACGGCTGGAAATCACATTTTGCTGCTTTGAGCCAACTTAGTAGATACATTCTCATCACATTTGTATCTGCTACGATCCTTGTCATTGTTACGGAACAATGCAATCCCCGTGCGATATTTTCATGGGCGGATGCATGCGTATTGATCATGACATTTATACAGAGCTTTGTTGTTCTTGGTAAGTTGCGATGACCATGCACAACAAAAATCCTTCGCAGCACCGTTTCTTTAGAGACCCGTGACTCTAACCTTTCGCACCTTTACTCTCTCTTTCATTAGGCATTGTCCATGGATTATTCCACAAAAGTGACTTGAGTCTTGATGCAGTCATCAAGTTTTTTGGTGCTGGTTTCATCGTTGCTACACCCATGGCCTTCCTTGTAGAAGTTATAGTAGTGAATATTTTAATGGCGTTGTACTATGGTGTGGCTTTGATTGTCGCGCTATTATCTAATGGAGGGGTTGGCGCATGGCTTTACGACAATTACAGATATTTCCTGGTGGTATCTGATATCCTGGTAGCATTTTTGGTCGCAGCAGCATCAGAGGAAATTTGCAAATATTATACTTTTCGATCGGTTGAGCATCCAGATTTGATCTTTTTGACTGGACTTGATAGATTAAAGCAAGACGTTACTGCAAAGATTGGAGGCGGAGAGGCCTATCCCTACAGTAGCAATAATGCCAGCTCAATGGAATGCAGATCTGTAGCATCATTTGATTCCAAATTTGTAGATACTGTGAGGAATGGAAGGAAGAACCATAGGGGCGATAGTCCGAATCCCAAAGGTAGTTTATCGAGGCGCCAAATGAAAGGAGGACAAGAAGATTATGACATTGACATAAGAACGGTCCGACAGAAAGCAGCTGCCGTTACCACAGCGATGATTAGTACTGCTGTCGGATTGGCATGTGCAGAAAACTTTATCTATGTCTTTTTCCTTAGTGGCAGCAACACTCAAGAAGAGATCACAATGCTGCTGTTTCGATCTGTATTTCCAGTTCACGCTCTCTGTGCGGGAATGCAGAGCATCGGAATCATCGCAAAATTTTTGGAAGAAGGAAATGATGTTGACAATATTGGAGTTGGAAGGATTGTTTTTCCAGCCATACTTTTGCATGGGTCCTTTGACTCTATTTTGATGCTGATCAACTCTTTCGTAGATATTGCCGCTGACGCCGACGATGACAGATTCACTGACTATAATACTACCATGCTCAACACGATCGCAGCCTGCTGTGTCACAAGTGTCATGATCATTGGTGCAACATGGTACTGGAAACGAAACAGACAGCAAAAGACGAGGTTGAAAGTGCAGGAGTTAGCAATCCAGGCCCAAGTAAGTGAATCAATTCTCGATGATCTCGCTCCAAATGCTGTTGAAGGCCGAGTATTGGAGTTATTGTAGACGGTGGGAAGGGTAACCATTCTTTACTGTTTACAGAAATCAGATCTATATAAGAATATTAGCCGAACAAGTCTGAGCGAGCAATTATTTCGACGGGTATTCATATTATGGTATCATTTTCCCTGTCGAACATTTTGTACCTTCAACTATTGATGCCGAGACTGACAATTTGATCCCATGCATCATCTCGTCTGAGCATCAGTGTTTTCCCATGGATCATTCGATGCGACATTCATCACCCTATCATTGTCAATACATGGTTGGATTTTATATTATATTATAGCTGCTATCATCCTACTCGTCGCTGTCAAGTTCCGATGGTCTTGCGCACATGGCCA
>Ga0306864_1001095_pt1 | contig 11440 bp, 7 predicted proteins | sample AntRauTorckE5430_FD_190448 | JGI IMG/M metagenome (GOLD analysis project Ga0306864, IMG submission 190448) | Saline lake microbial communities from Rauer Islands, Antarctica - Metagenome Torckler E5 #430 (v2) (version 2) | ecosystem: Environmental > Aquatic > Non-marine Saline and Alkaline >...
ATATGTGTTTAATAATATATGCCTCAATTACTTATTAGCGAGCTTCTTCTCCATATATACTGACTCACAGTCGTCACATTTTTTACGAATGAAGCAGATTCAAACAAACCAGGTCTTAGCGTATAGAGAGGTCACGACTTATGCCTCAAACAAATGGCAAAAAGGAATGAAGAACGAATAGCAATTTCCGCCTCACTGCGAATCAAAACAACGCATCAATCCTGGTCCGAAGAACTAAGTTGTCAATATTTGCTCACATGCTATTCTAACATGTTGAGCCCATAAACTATCAATCAAGGAATCATCCTTTTGAAGAGCATGACAACTGGATTATGGAGTATGGAGTATGGAGTATGGAAGGATCCGTCCATAAGTTACATGAAGAAAGGTTAGAGAAGAATAGATGTTTTTATATTACTTCGTTGAAAGGGCTGGGTGAGGATGTTGGATACATAACGAATTCTTAGTGATCTTTGAACATCCATTATTTGGTTTCGTTGGATAATACGATTGTAGTAATGAATCACCAAATAGAATTTTTAAAAGGTCTAGAATAGTATTTACAACAATGGAAAGTAGCGACAACGGCAGTGTATTCTTGCTCATCGCAACAGAAATAAGAAATGCATGACTAAGCCATACCATCCACGACTATTGAAGAGTTGGCTCCTCCCCAAGAACCTTTGGCATTTCCCATTGCGGCACCAGAAAATGTCCGGCTCATTGCACCGGCAACTGTATGACTCTGCCCTTGATCCGAAGCTAACCCCTGCGCCTCCAAACATTCCGGCACAGGTCTAGGCGCTGACGCCTCCCCCTTCCTCGCTGCAACATGTAAATCTAGAAACTCAATCAACTTATCCACAAACGCTCCACTCGGCCTGAGAAGAGCTTCAATATTATTATGCCCGGCTCCAATCACCCAAAATGGCTTGGCTCTCCAGCTCTGATTCAAACTCAAGAATAAATCTTGCCCGTGATTGAAGGGAACAACTTCATCCTGCGTTCCATGAACTATGAACACGGGACAGCCAATGTGAGGCGCATAATTAATATTTGGGAATTTATCCCATACCATTGTAAACCTAAAATTGAATGCAACTCTGAAAGCACTGAGAAGCGGTGATTGCAATATAACTCCAGCGACGGATCTTCCTTCCTGTGCCGTTTTGGCAGCGAGGTAACAGCTGGGTCCACTCCCAAGACTTCTTCCATAAAGAACAATTTCTTCTGGTTGTATTTTTCTAACGGTAAGCAGATAATTGTATGCAGCTTCGATATCTGCATATACGTATTCTTCGCATGGCTGTCCGCTGCTTTTGCCGTATCCAGAGTAATCATATGCCATGATATTTACTCTGAGAACTCTGGCAAGGTCATTGAACCAGTCATAGATCATCCCTAAATCTTCAGCGTTTCCATGGCTGAACAGGATGGTTACTTTGGCATTGGGTCTCTCGATGAAGAATGCAGGGATGCGATTTCCAAATGAATTGGAGAGCCAGAAATGCCGCGATGGATGAAGGTAAGTCGGTGGCGGCGGTTGGAATAGCAGTGAGCTTATTAAGTCTCCCATTTTGCGCTGAGTTGTAAATTGGAATATTGATGAAATGTATTGTGTCGCTCTACTATGGTAGCAGTTAGCAGTGGCTAAACGTTAGCTGAATTCTTGAATGATGAATTCAAGCAGGGACTTTATCTCTACCTTTACCTCTACCTCTAGTTGTTGTTGCAAATGGTATTTTAGAATTCTTGAAAGGTGATGATGAATGATGGTGGTATAATAATATAGTAGGTACTTCTTCAGGCAACAGGCAATGCAAGTATCGTGAAAGAGAGGGTGATTGCTTCAGGTCGACGCGTGCGAGTGGTCAATCTCATGATGAGTCGCGGATGTAATGATGGTTCGTGAATGGCACAGAGGCTTTTTAATTTAGCAAACGAACTTTTTTAGCAAACGAACTTTTTTCAAAAACACAGACTCAAAACGCCAAATCGGAGAGAGGATATCATCTCACCATCGACCATCGACCATTCGCCATTAGTCGTTACAAGAAGACCAGAAGAGACCAACCGCACAACTTGGACAATTCATTTAGTGCAATTCAGCACGATACGCAATCGTTTATTTAGTCTGGCATCCAATCAAAGAGACTTTCGCCATCCTACGTTACTCGATTCACAACGCACAAGAAATTCAGCAGTCAGCAGTAAGCAGTCATCTGTAGTTCAAAATTATCAGAGTACCAGATTACATTCAGCCAATTCTATCTAGCAGCGTTACATATCAATCAATAAGGAACAGGGCAGAACTACAAATAGGGAAGCTGTCGAATATATTCAAGAATCATTATTTATGGTAGCTACAATGACAAGGAGACAGCAACAGGCTCCTCCGCCACCGCCGCCACCATCAATGACATCTCGCAAGTATCTTATTGAATTAACAGCCAATGTCAATAGAAATCTAGGAATAGATTTTCAACCACACAAAAAAGAATTGGGAGCACAAATACGTGCCATTTCAACTGCATGTGCACACAATCATACAGCACAATGGCAGCAGCAATATAATATGAATGTGGACGATGTGCTCTATAAGATGGATGGAAAGTTAGTGGCAAATATACGGCATGCAGATATTATGGCAAAGCTTCCATCCTGTAAATCATTGATTTTTGAAATGGGCAAGGGTGTTCCTCAATCTTCCGAGGGTACCGGTAGCATGAATAGAAAGACAAAGCTTCATGTTTCCAATGAAGCAAATGAAGCAAATAATATGATTGAAGAGATGCCGATCCCTCCACCTGTACATGTTGCTGTTACTGTTGTACCGTTACCAATGCTGAAGCCAATGCTGCAGAACAAATCCACAATACCTCCACCCAATGATAAATCTCAAGAGGATAACTTGCTGTCTTCCATATTCTCACCGAAAAATTCGAATGCAACAGATGATGATTCCATGCTATCAGAATATACAAAGGAATATTGTCGCGAAGTAGAAAGCACTTCAGAGCATTGTCCAGATCTAGTCGCTATTCCAGAAGGAAGCGGGACGGATACAAGTCGTAGCAGTGCCAGTATGGAGTTTAGCAGAGATTGTACATCCGTACCAACACAAGATCAAAATATATTTCACTTAGCATCACCCACGTTCTCATATTCTGTCACAACTGCCAATTCGGGTACTGATTGTCCCATGTCGCCGCTTGGAGCGGGAATTCCTACTTCTGTCTCCATTGCTACAGGGCAAGACAGTATAGTGACTTCATCTCGGCAACAATTTCATGATTCACAAGTTAACATGTTGAAGCAAAAATATGCATCTTATTTGAGTCCAGAATCAGATTGCAAGCAAATGCAAAGGGATGGAAAGCTCATAGGATCAATGGCCAAGTCCAAAACAAGCATTTTGCTGAATGATGACTTCCCTGTCGTATGTGGGCAGCGTGATCCATCCATGGAATCATGCTCGGTATCCACCATGTTTTTGAGTCCCACGCATGCGCAAGCACAAATGGTGGCAACATCTTCATCGACTCTTCCACAATGCTCCAACTCTTTGACGAATACACCCCTTACCAACAAAACACAGCGATCAGAAACTATGTCCTACAAAAATATTCCTATTTCCATGCTGGATTATAAATATGTGAGGGAGTGCAAATGCCTGAATGAAATGGAGAATATAATTTTTGCTTTGAGATCCACCTCTCCACCAGAGTTTCCATCCTTACTTCGGATGGCAGAGAAGCAGTCAGTGGCACTTCGAGATTTGAATGTGAAATCGACAGTTTTGACCAGATCAAAAGGGACTTTGGAGGTATGCTATGAGGTGGATTGTGACGAAAATGATGGACATTTGAATGAAGGAATTCCCACTCATATTCATGTCGAGAATCAGATAGAATGTCAGAGTGCATTACACGGGGACGAGTTCTTTAATGACAATGTTTCACAAGATGAATTGGTAGAAGATATGAGTGATATTGTGATGGCACATGCAGAGCTGAAGGGACAGATGGAAGAGTTGCTGCGGGAGCGCGATGTTATGCAAGAAAGTCTCACCTCGCAAGTGAAATCTTTGGAAGAGTTGCTTCGAAGCATCAAGTCAGAGATGGACACGCAAGCAAGCGAGTCAAATGCCAAAATTCAATCTATTAAGAGAGCGAAAGAAGAAGCGGAGTTGGAAATGACAAAATTAAGGGAATCCTGTATGAATTCGTCCGCGGGAGTAGAACAGCTCACAAATGATTTGAAGACGAAGGAGAAGGAGATTGGTAATTTGGCTGCTCAACTCTACAAAGAGCAGGAATCCACACGCTCGGTCATGGAGAAGGCCAGATCCATCAAGGACAGGTTACAATCGCAAGTTAAAAGCTTGACAAACCAACTTCGAGTACAGGTTAAGAAGACTCAGGTGACGAGGACGATGGTAGAACTTCAGCTTAGAGCAGAGTATAATGAGAAACTCAGGAGAGATTTTGCCTTGATGAAGGAACTGGAACGCAAATTGAACGCCGCTACTGAGGATGTGGAGGTTCTGTATAAAGAGAATGAACTCATGGCTACAGAGTTCGCGAAGGTTGGAATGGTAAGTAGTCCGTGATAATTGCAATTTTATAATGTTCACGTACAAATTATTTTTCTCACACTCGAATCATCATCATCTCGTTCCATTAACAGCGGTTCGACAGTCCAGAGCAATTTCGAGGACTTTTGAAAGAGTTTTCGATAGCCGAAGCCTGTGCAAATGCGCTTGCTAAAGCTCTCACTGAATCTGAGAGTGAGTTGTCAACAATTCTTCGAGAAAATTCGATTCTAAAAGCTAAGGTGGACGTACTTGAAACAGAAAATCGCCGAATCCGTTGCGAGAATAAGGAACTTGGTGAGCAAATGACTGTAATGGACAAGGAGCTGAACACGCTGCAATCTGAAATAGAAACATATCAATATCGCCAAACCAATTGCGACAAGCTCGTCAAAAAATGTAAAGCTGCAACTAAATCATACAAGTCGAAAGTAAACGAATTTAAAGCGCAAATAGCGAATGGAGGCCATGCTGTGCCTGCTGATACCTACAAAATAGCCGTCGAATCCTCAAATGTTCTAAAGAAATCGTTGAAAAATAAAGAATTACAAGTTCAACAGTTGACTGAGAGGATCTCCAATTTGGAGAGAATCATTAAAAAGAAACATTTTGGCGAATCATCGAAGCCGAACAAGTCCAACATAAATGTTGCTGCAGAAGAGTCGTCACGATCTAGCTCTTATCAGCGTGTGAAAGGTAGAGCAGCGCTTCTAGAAAAGATGCAGAAAGTCCAGTCTGGAGTGAAGGGCCCTTCTCCACACCAGAAACGGAACGTATTGAAGGCATACAATGTCAGCAGAACCTCAAGACTATCGTCCACCTTTGTTTCCGCGGGAAAGGAAAATATGTAGCTTATTGTTGCACTTCAATATCCATGTACACGTAGGTACGCGTGAAGTAATAAATAAAAGATCGATATTGTCTGTCGTAAAATGATAAGATTTCCAAGTTAAGTGTGGGCGTGAGTGAATTTCAATTATTGTGAAAAGGCACAACATGTTGGTGTCACATAAATTCTTTACATGCGTCACAAAAGAAACAAGAGGATTACAATCCTTTTGAAAGCATGAATCCCCAAAGAATGGAAGTGAGCAAAGAAGTAAGTTGATGATTCACTTCCGTTGCGTGCGCATGTAATCAAATGACGAACTTGTTCCTTACCTTTCAAGCGTCAACTTATAGGAACATCTACTAATTGATGCCTGGACGAGCATTGTATTGGGAGAACACGAGCGTTCAGCAAAGTATACCAAGCCAGAAGCGCCCAAATACAGCATTGTCTTTGGACGAACAACCCAATCCAGGACCCAACAAAATAGAACCAAGATTCTAAGATTTTTACAGCGATCGCCTCAATTAGCAACGTTACAAAGATTACAAAGAAATCGAAGCCAGGTCGGTAAATATGATGACTCGCATCCACGTCATAAAATGCCTTCAATGCAGGACGATAAGGTAAAAGGACGACAAATAATTAATTCAAATCATGACTATGCGAAAGCTAAAGAGAGGAGAAAGCGCCAAATGTCATATGCCTCGCAGTTGAAGGCTTCGCAAAAGAACCATGTGGCAATACAGATCAGCTCTATTACTAGAATTGTGGTTCAGAGCTTTCGTAAGCTCATTGATTGCGAAAGGTGCGCCCTGTTCCTCATGGACCATAGTACAAATGAGTTGTACTTTAAACCGGTTGGTGATGAGCATTCAGCTGATCCGAAAGAAATCCGGTTTCCAGCCTCAGTAGGGGTAGCAGGATGGGTGGCAACAAAGCGGGAGCCACTGAATATCAAAAATGCATATCATGATGCTCGCTTTGACACTGCAATTGATAAAAAGACATCTTTCCGTACCAGGAGTATTCTATGCGCTCCCGTCCTGTCTACGAAGGGAAAACTGTTCGGAGTTATACAGATGGTCAACAAGAAAAAAGGAGATTCCAAAACCATTCGAAGCATGGCAAAGAAGAAGAAGTCAGACTGGGCACATCATGGGTATGAATCGTGCTACGAACCTTTTTCTAATCAAGACGAAGTGATTATCGATCGATGCTCTGCAGAAGTTTCAAAAGCCCTCGAACCCATAATAGCCCCACAGGATTGGTTAGAAAGTATGAATGCGAAGGAGGGGCGTGACGTTTGTAATACTAAAACTAGAAGACGAAGTTCAGCTGGAATAGATATGATAGATGGCAAGAATGTGTTGTCAACTACAGCAGAAAGAAGAAGATCATCTCTTGGCAACCTTGCTCAATTTGTTACCAAATCGCATTTTTCACAATTTGTCAATAAGCAACCAACAGCAGGATTTTTTGGTCAGGAAGTCAGTGTATCAGAAGCACTGACAAAGTTTCAATTCCGAAATGTTGGAGGCCGGCAAATAACCCCCAGTGGTCAGGACAACCCTGATCACATCTTGGCAGCTTCAAAGAGAAAACGAATGGTCGATTACAATCATCAGCGCAAATCCATTATCCAACATAAATGTGTGAATCAGGAGAACACTTCATGATTTCATCTCATTAATATTATTTTACGTCTTAAGCTTGAGCATGTCAAATCTAGAAAAATATCAATAATCAAGATTGAATGAAACCTTTGGCACAAACACCTTCGCAATATCATCAATTTCCATGACAACAACAGCAGAATCTGCACAATTCCATCATTATTTAAGCTGCAACAACTGCAGAGTAGTATCAAGTACATTTTCGTTACAATCGCCTTCGCAAAGTGTTTGCTTTAGTGGTAGCATACGTGAACCATAACTCTGTGCCAATTGTCGGGATACTTCGACAGGGAAGGACTTGGAGGCACACATGTTTAGAATCAGGAACATAAATTTTGGATAATGATTATCATTCTCTTCCCAAGAATTGAAGTCGTCTATCAGACTCAATAGGACACTGTACTCTGAGCGCGAATTCGATAAATAAAACTTGAGAAACGTACTCCAAGGGTTTTATGATAAATTCAATATGCTTTAATCCTCTCCGACTATAAGTTTGTCAACATTAGTATCAAATTTTCGTTCAAGAAGTGTGAAACCGATGAATGCATAGCATACTATGTTGTAAATCGTCTGAGACATATCTCCCCCAAACTTCCCAACCAGAGCGAGGCTAATTACTAGAATTGGTATACGGGTTCTCCACTTTGCCCAGTAGTCTTGGTGATACTTCTCAGCAGTGTAAAATGTATCACTCATTGGCTCAACCATCGCGACAACTTGTTTATTATCCTTTAGGAAAGTTTCTGCCAAGGATCTTTCTTCATTCGAAGATGTAAAGATAACACCTTCGTATTGACGCTTAGTTCCCTACTGAGCAGTGTTAACTTCGTCAAATAAGGCTAGTAAATCCGGGAAGCTAAGCTTATCAGCATCGTATTCAACTCTAACAGCTTCCACTAACTTCGTCCTCCCCCCGCAAACGCTCTCGTAAGTTGGAACATCTTTCACGCTATCATCGCCGCAATATCCAACAGAAGTCTTGATAATTCCTGGGTTCGATTTTATTTTGTCTGCAGGAGCCCAAAAGCAGCCTGCGCCAAAGTGAAAGGTTTTCACATTGTTCATGGACATTGAAAAACTTTTCACCGTGGACGCTGTTAGCAGTACAAGTATGACTGCCATGTGGGCGCTGAAAGAATTGACATTAAACATTGATACGTTTGTCACTTTGAAGGCTAACTATCAATAATCCTTACTGTAGTAAGTATGAAGTGTTGTGCCGTTTTGTCCTACAATTTTCTAGCTAACGTAACTCTCACTCTACTCTCTAAGTAGTAAAAGTACGAACTCTTTGCTGGACTTCACTAATTGTATCGTATCGTACCGGTACCTACGAAATTTTATCTATTATTATTTTTTGTTGGTCGCTGTTTCTGCGTGCTGCGTGATGCGTGAGGTGATGAGTGATGATGTAAGTAGTGTGTCATCGCATGTTGTGTCGTCATCATTCATTCATCCGCGCGCCCAAGGACAAGAAGAATAAAAAAATCTACTCGTATCTACGGTATGTACCTGCTGCGGCGCTGCGGCTACGATGTACGATACGAACCTATTATGGTTGGGTTGGTAAAAGATAATGGATAATAATATTACTATGATGTTTTGACCTCGTCCACTGACAAGTTGAAGACATTCCCCATTATCCTTGCAACTTGCAACATGTAAAGAACATTGAATGGGCAAAGGGTGCCCAAGGATTATAGATATTATGGTCAATGGGCGAAACAATTGACGAAAGACCTTGGAACTGACTATAATGTGTTCGTCAACGCTATACTCGTACACCCAACATGTATCGCCGACTCAGCCATCTATGACAAAACAAATTTACCGCCATTCATCAAACCTCTCGCGAATTCCTTCAGAAAGAATGTGATGTGGACCAGTGAAGAAGGAGAACTAGCACTCTTGTATCTTGGGATGGAAATTACCAAATTGAAAGAAGAGAATACTAGAGGGAAGTGCTTTCACCCCCAATGTCAATCCTTTGTCTCTCGACGAAGAGCTTCAAGCTCGGAAGATAAATAGAGAAAATTCGTGATAATCTGGTGACCGATTTTGTGTAAAGACGAGGCACACTGATTTCGGCACTTGCATGTATCCAGTGGACCACGGTGTTCACTGGTCTTCAATTCATAAATGCCTCTTTCAAACCTTTCGTTGACTGCTTTCTGATGCTAATTCTATGAGCTTCATTACATGCAGCAGCACACTTGCTACCCTTCACCAACCAATGGAAGACATCTGAATTGGGCAGAAATGACGCTACAATTGATACGATCTGTCTGAAAAATTGGAAGCTAACTAAAAATAAAGACGCGTATGAAATATGATCAGGACACATTTATTCTACGTGTACTAGTATCAATATCGACGTTGCATGGGCAGGTCACATTTATTTTAAGTACACCAGAATATCAAGATCGACATTGCATTGCAGCCACAATGATATTTATGTCCGCCATCACTACTAGTATTAATTTCATGCGGCATTAGTACCCGTTGACCTTGGTCCCAACACCTGTCCCAATAATTTATTCCACTCAATTCCACCTTTCCACCATCGATCAATTGACAGCTGCTCCTCTCGTAAAATATCAGCACTAGTCTCATTGATTCTCTTAAGCTCCCTAATAACAGCGTCTGGAATGTCATCATAGTCTGCAAACTTCATCCCTGCACATGAACTCAATGTTTCCACCAGCATTTTATCACCAAACGTTTCCATTATTGGCACACAACCAAACCTCTTGAAATCTGAAATACGATGATACTCACCAGCACTATCTGCTATTCTGGAATGCACCACGAGACATATTTTTGCATTACTGTAGCCTCTTACCACAACACCTAAAGGTCTCATTTTCTTCCTGAAATCAATTTTGTATCTGGACAATATTCCAGTGTCCTTTATATATTTTGACATGAATTGCTCCCGCCGACTTGTGACCAATCCATAGAAAACTGCATCCGTGGAACGCTCTTGGTAGGGTAGCAGTTCGTTCTCATCTTTAAGATACATAGTCTTCAAACGATTATGAAACATATGTGGAACAATCATGAAAGATTCAGAAGCATCATATGTCTTCCCATTGTCAACAATTGATTTTGCCCATATAAAATTGATATCTGAAAAGTCCCAGATTAGACAATTGGGAGAAATGTGGCACTCAACGACGTGTCCTTGAGCCTGCGGATCTACTCCTTTGACTTGCTCAGTCTGCAGCGATATTCTAGGGACAAAATGACATTTGCTTCCTCTGCATTTCGATTGTATCATTTTCGCATATATGGCAAAGTCGATCAGGATGATATCGTTGTGTGCGATGTCAGAATCAATAGTTTCATTGAAAATTTGCTCTAATCCGTAGCCTTTAAGCATTTGAATAATGTTCTCAATCGTATCGCTGAAGATACCACTTCTAGAAAGGTGACCAGTCACGCTCATATGGAATTTTGTGGCATGTGCGAAGATGCGCTTGTGCTTGAGATAAGAATTTGATCCCACAGGCGTGGAATATCTAGCCATAGAGACGGCCATATCATTGAGGTTTGATTGACAAGAAGGGGATGATGTCGACAGAGAAACAGTATCGGCTGCTGGTTTCTTCTCTTTCTTATTAGGCACAGGAGCCATGACACCACCAAGATCAGAATCAATTCGTAAACTGGACATTGTCATATTCGGTATCATTAAGTAGGCAATGACATGGTATGCATAGCATAATAACATGACAAACAAAAAGATTGAAATATAGAACGGCAATGACTTTCTTTTCTTCTTTCTCAATGTCAAAGTGTGTGGTTTTGAAGCTGGGGCTGGATCCTTCTGCCGCGTTTCCCTGAAGGCGGATCGATGCATATTGATGTGCGCTAAAGGAGGCTGGATAGAACGGGTCAATCAGAGAACAATGTCTGCGGTTGGTGAGTAAATGTTCTTGATGGAATGAAGTCAAAAAGATCCACACACCGATGTAATTTGTGAATGTTATCAAATTACTTTTCTTTCCCGGAAAAAAAATGGACTTTCACGAGATAATCTTTTTTGACTTCCTTCTTTTTCATGTAAAAAGTTATATCCAAAATCTGGTTTGACAACGAGTTAGAAAAATTGATTGTTACTACTACTACTACTGTAGTCTAACATACTACTGTTGTAATCATCAAGACCGAGCTGTTGTCTGTTGTTGTTGCACCAAGTGATTATTTTATTACCGTTATTTTACAGCATCTGTGATCAGATAGGGGTAAAATACGGGTTTGTAGCCCCTATTTCCTATTTCCACTTAACGATATCTCTCCAGAGAGATCTAATACTAAGTGCCGTCGTATTTACCT
>Ga0306864_1001096_pt1 | contig 11421 bp, 10 predicted proteins | sample AntRauTorckE5430_FD_190448 | JGI IMG/M metagenome (GOLD analysis project Ga0306864, IMG submission 190448) | Saline lake microbial communities from Rauer Islands, Antarctica - Metagenome Torckler E5 #430 (v2) (version 2) | ecosystem: Environmental > Aquatic > Non-marine Saline and Alkaline >...
CATTGTTTGGGAGATGAGAATAATTTGTTTGGACATACGCTCGGAGATGCGTTCGACGATGCATTTTCATTTGGTAACAGAAATTTGACTGGCCTCGGAGGCAGGCATTATCGACCAAGATTCCAAATTGAGATTTCTCCGTAGAGACAGACACCTTAGATGATCGTCCCGGAGCGTTCTTTCTTCTCTAGGAACGATTCTCTTTTTCATCGCTACGATCTTTGACGTTGCAAAATATAGCAAACTCGGAATCAAGCATCTTATTGCCCACACCATTTGTGATTTGTAGAATCTTCTTCTGGTGGTGAAAAGTCTTCTATTCTTCCCTGAGTGGTCGTTGAGAATCATTGCAATGCTGATAGTGTCATGTGGATCACTGGAGCCGTGATTTTGATTCCTGTGGATTTTATATTATTCAAGGGAGCCTGGAGCCTCGTTCAAATTTTGTGAAGTTTGCCTCTGTAAGTTTTGCACTCTTGGGATCAATCTTGATCTTGTCTGGCGCAATTGGCAAGAATTCATACCTTGATTTAGGAAATTTGCAATCAGCAGGAAGATCGTACCAAAGGTGCATCTTTGATGGTCTTGCCTTGGTTGTTGGTTAAATAAAAAAGCACCATTTGTGATATGTTATATAATGTGCACCTTGAATTGTAATTACTAGTGTTAATAACTGGAAGTATAAGGAGTCCTTCAACTTTTAGAACGTAAAATTAAGTGAGATCCAACACACTGCAAGCGTAGAAATCTCTGTGTAGAATGGTTCTCAGCTCTAAATTATTGTTAATTCACTTCTCACACAGGAACCATGATCGATTAAAAATGGCTGGAGAATCATCTAGTTGGATCATTTGGCTGGAGAATCATCATCTAGTTGGATCATTTCAATCTTGATTTTCAGCAAATCGTCTAGCTAACTCTAGAGGCACTTAACAAATTTCCCATCCTAGACTAGGTACTAACCCTCGAAAAATGCCGCATACATACTATTATATTAGGAAATATTTACATGATGATTCATTTACTATTTTATCACGTACATTCTAATAGGGAACTAAGCCCCAACATTCGATTAGACCAGTTTGGTTCCAATATTCAGTCATTCTTCGAAAACTCATTTGGATGAATTTCGTCATTCGCCAACTGATACCTTCTTTACCTGTCATTCAATGAAAGCTCCTTTGCATCTCTAAATTGTTTCCATTGCAAAAGAGGATGGAGCTCGCCATCCATCCTCACTGCCATGGTCGCCAGCCGGTACGCCTTCTTAACATTTCCCTGCTTCATCTCAAAGAGGGCGTATGCCTGTAGGACCTTTGCACTGCATGAGCATTCCATATCATTTTCATCTACATTTCTATGAATAATGGTGAAGAATCTTTCAAAGACACTTCGAGTTTCGGTCATATTCTTCTTTCTCTGCAGTAACAAGGCAAGGAGAAGGGTGGATATTGCAAGCTGGGCATGATCGCAATCTTCATCTTCGTCTTCTTCTAGAATGAGCTCGTCAATCAGCTTGCGATAAATAAATTCGGCATGGTTCAAGGATCCACTCTTTATCTTATTTCTGGCGAAATAAATTTTCTGGGCCATTATAAGACCTTTTTCATGAGAGACAAGGGTATCTTGGTTACTTGGATTAATTTGGCCTCTTGCACGTCTAGACTCGTTTCTCATCACAGTTGAGTAGTACGCAGTGGATCGTGCGATCCATTGACGCTTTCTCGTTAGCAATAATTTTCTCCTCTCTTTCTTTTCAGATAGAGTTAAAGGAGAAAGACTATTAGAGGGGGGAACAGGGATCGAATCCTTTAATTCTCGAAGATCTTTGGATGATATAGCAAAAAGAGACGAGGATCTAATTGGCTGAGTGCGTGCCAACGATGTGGTCCTTGTTGGATAGTAGCTGAATGCACGTACTGGTCTAAGAGGTGCTGAGAACATAAATATTGCCATAAGCATCAACCAGAGTACAAGTGCTGATTTAAATCTGGTAGTTTGATTCATTTGATGCGAATGTAATGTTGCGTTTTTGAAAATTTGTGAGATTTAGGAGTCTGTTTGAGCTCTTGTCAATTCTCATATTCGTGGCCAATGCATTTTTCGTGGAAATACTTTGAATCCACGAGAAAACAGGATAGTGAGCGCGTTTCGGCAGCCATTCGGCACATGTTCGATCTATCTTTGACGGCTAAAATGTCATGAAATGACAGTGCCAATGTCCATTCGCGCGTGGAAAGCACATCTGAAGCCGATGCGCACTTTGGCTCGCTCAACGCACCAAAATATCCAAAATTTGCCGGTACATAGTGCGGCTGTCACCAGTTTAGGCCCACAAAAAGCTCGTGTCTTTCTATTTTAATTATGAATTTGGCGAGACTCCAATGATGCTGCAATACGTAGTTTTGAGAAAAGTGATGAAATCATTTTTGTTGGGTTAGGATTCGATGCGAGCGTTGCTTGCGATTGCGTTGCTTGCTTGTAGCTTGCTTGCTACTTTCGCTTGCGACTTGCTGACGAAGTTAAAGGTTAAAGAAGATCAATTATGAGTTTTATGAATAATAACCACGTTGTTTACACCACGAAGTTACTGTTCCATCCTCGCATCAACCATAAATCTACAATCCTACCCAACGTTGCAGGAACAAACATGAAACTCTTGTGGTACAGTCTAATAACAAGTGCAACGGCATTTACTCTGCCATTGCCGCATATCTCACGACAAAGAACCGTATTATTCTCCTCATCACCAGCAGATGATGTACTTGTAGAAATAAAATCAATGAGAGTTCGGCAGCTCAAGCTAGAACTCGAAGGAGCAGGGATTAATACAAGTGATGCCTTCGAGAAAGATACACTGGTGGAAAGGCTAGTCGAATATCGGAAGAGTGCCAAATTCATTGCTGCACAAAACGCATCACCTCCATCCAGCGAAAGTCCTGTCAGTACTGGCGATACCCGTACTCGGACCTATTCTAATGGCATTATACAGGTTCCTTTAGGATTTCATTCGTTAACACCAGATATGTCTGTTCCTTCCAATAACTCAAATGTCTTTCTGAGACCGAGTCCTGGGAAGTACCCATCCATTCAACTCACCATCCCTGGTCAAGATAGAAAACTGACATTATTGGTAGACACGGCATGTTCAGGAATTGTCATGAGACCAAAAGTCCTCAAGTACTACAATCTTCCTAGTCTCAATACAGGGATATCAATGACTGCAGCAGGAGGAACAACGAATGCTGGATCAGTTGCAACATTAAAAACGTCAGTTATGGACGACGGGACAATATTGGATGAAATGATTGTCGCCGGGCAGGATATTGGTGCATTGCCAAATATTTTAGATGGAATTATAGGGCTATCATTCTTGAATCAATTCAAGAAGGTTGCATTTGACTTTGAGAATGGTGAGCTCCTCTTATCGAAAACAAGTAGTGATGAAATGAACTTTCGTCATATGGAAGTCGCTGCATCGAGTGAATTAAATTTATGTAAGATTGGTGTATGGACTGTCGACGCAACACTAGATGGTAGAGGCCCTGTGAAATTGCTCCTTGATACTGGCGCAGCTGCAACATTCCTTAGTTGGAAAGGTGTTAAGGATTTGAACATGAGTATAGATCATCCTTTGATACAAAGAAATACAAATCCGATAGGGGCAATGGGGGCCGATAACAATGCGATAGAACTGTCACATCGCTTCGTGTTGAAAAGTAGGATGAACTTGATATCTGGTCCATCGAGTATGGGTGCATTTGGACCCTTGGGAGTAGAGGGCGCTGGTCCTCTGAATATTGATATAGGGGATCTTCCTATTTTTACAATGTTGGAGTCAGATGATGTTGGAGGTATCATGGGAAGCGATATTATCATGGGATGTGATGTTTTGTACTTGGATCTTGCCGCTCGTCCGTCTCCTACTATTACCATGTACAACAAGCGGGATGTGTAATTTCATCATCAAGGTGAACATGAAGCAGAATTAAGATCATGGGAATATTGGATATCTTGCTAATGATTGCTCGCCCTAATAAAGTCAATCAGTAGTACCTTTTAGAAATTAGAAATACATTCACTTTGCAGTATCTAATAAACTTGCGTCAGTAGGATTAACGATTGCCGTTATGGACAGTTATTGATAGTACCGTTTGACCTTTGACAAAAATATCCAAGTTTGAAGTTTGATCGTGCCCAGATCGTGTAAGGCGATGCATGCTGCTTGACGAAATTCTATTTAGATTTTCAAGTCACGCGGACTCCCGCCCTAACCAATTTGACCTGTTATTTCCCTCCTATCATCTGTCATCTACAGTCTTCTTTTGTATCGTAGTTCGTAGTTCGTAGTTCGTAGTAGGCAGTAGGTCTATCAAAAAGCTTCATTTTCGAACAAGTGCATCAAGAAATCCTTCGATTGAGACAAAGTGAAAGTTTTACATCAACAAATGGCACGTGATATTCCAACCAGCAATGTTACATTAGTAGGCAGCGATAGCAGCACTCAACAATACAAGCGAGCAGTAATGGAAGCTACTTCTGACGAAACAACGATCGATAATTGTTCCACGTCCTCCAACGAAGAAGAGCCGGAACAATCCTATGGTAATCATGAAGAATTGGGATCATTTGCGGCTTCTACTTGCCCCATTGATTTCATTGATGATAACGGTAACCTACCACTCACAAAGATATCGTCGCTCTTGCCTGTCGTAGAGGAAGAAGAGGAGGAGGAAATTGATAATTTCTTCTCGGATATGCCAGAGAAGCAATTATCAAGAGGAGAAGAGGAAACTCTGGATACCCTATCTACCCATGAGAGCGAATCTACTCGCCCTACAGATGTACTGCGTTCGTCAATGATACTCGAACAAGAAAGTAATTTGGTATTTATTGATCACGAGCGGTCTGCTTATAAACAAGAGGAACAAATGAAGGCAATGTGTATTATGAAAGATGTCATCTTTAAACAAAGGTCAACCATCAAACGCGTTGTAAATGAAAAGTGCCATGTACGCTCCAAATACGACAGGTGCAAGACCGAAAAGAGAAATCTTCAAAATGAACACAAGGTCGTGCGAAATAAGATGACCAAGTTGACAAGAAAGACTCAGGAAATGGAAGATGAGATTGAAATGCTTCGAGCTAAACTAGACTTGGCTAGAATGGAGCTCAGAAGACGGAGGCCAGTTGCTGGAATAAGGAAAGCTTTAACAGAAGGGAAATGCTAATGCACGACTTGGTTATGCAACATGATTTGGTCTTGATAACTAGCAAATCTACTGGACGCTTTTGAAGACGAGTTATCATTGGAGCTTGGATTGGATTGAAGCATAATTTCCAATTGTTGAGAGATAATTCATGGTTACCAGCCAGTAAGTTGGCCACTGCTCGTAATAAAATAATGATGAACGCCATTATATTAGACTTTATTGGATGTGTAAGCAAGGTGTAAGTCAAAAGGAATGAAGGCCGTTCGAATATGTAGCCTGCTAGGATGATATAGCTGAAAGAGGTGACAACGTAAATTGAACCATTACAGTGGCAAGTCTAGCAATTCGAATTTGGCATTATCTTTTCGGTGATAGTAAAGAATTGGTGGAATTAAAAGCTGCAATTTCAAATTGATACCGCGCTAAACAATCCGAATAACCATCGCCATTCAAAATAAAAATCGCAAGTTGTAGTTTCAATCATATCTTGGCGAGGAGGCTTTAGACTTCTTCCAAGAGGTGACTTTCCCGACCCTAGATGCCTGTTGGGAGTTAGAGGGGTTCGGAGGCCTTCTCAGGGCCTCCGACTTCAAAGAGGTGATTTCCCCTTTCAAATTCCCTTTGGGGCTGACCCCAGAACCCAGTGCCTGTTGGGGTGTAGAGGGGTTCAGAGGCCCTGAGATGTAGGCACCATGGGGACAGGGAGAGCCCACACCGTGCAATGCGTTTTTGGAGTCCGGCTGCCTCCAATCGTTACCATAGGACGTCCTAAGCAATTGCTCTGAATTGGCAGGGAAGTTTTGAGCGAATGTATTATTATACACTAATACCCTCTTGGTCGGGAAAATGTCAGAATAGAAATGGCTGCAGCCTGGGAATTCTGAATACATGGTTTGAGAGATATTGTGACCAACATATAAATCAATGTAAGGATATCCTTGCTCCCACAACTGAGCAGAATTTTGTTTACTCGGAAGAAGAGGAGGTAAGGTCCACTGTTGCAGTTTGCCTTGTGCAAAGTCTGGCGTCACGCAAATTCGATTGATACCTTGAAAGATGTGCGCCAATCCCGTCATTTTCGTGTCCCATTGTTCAAACATGGTTGTCATAACATCTTTTGAGGGTATAATATAATCATTATCAGCCGTCCAAGCAATCAATTTATCAGATCTTTTCAGTCCCAGCAGTGTTCCGAATTGTGCCAAATAATCCAAGCCTAACTTTTCCATTGATTCGTCAAAGACACGCGACATATCTCTCAATACATGAACACAGCAAGGTGGCTCTGTTCCATTGTAGTCGGTTGGGAGAAAATTATCGCACTTTGTGATGTTTGTAGTGCAATTGAAAGAGAAGCAATTTGCATCGTTCAAATTCGTTGGCAGTATTTTTTTCACTGCAACATATTTGGAAGAATTGCTGGTCGAAGCATCGGTGTTGCTAATATTGAACCCGGACAAAGTCTGATTTGTAGAATTGTTGAGATCAGTCGTTGGGAATGCAGTCGCATTACCATCACTTCTTGTTTGCACCTTCACGTCCCCGTGGTCCCCATCCATATCTGTACCATTTATGCTTTGAGAAGTACTAGCGGCTAGCGGTAGCATTCACATCTGAGCTTGCAGATGTATCTGCATCTTCATCATCGATTTCGCTTTTGGTGTCATCAGTTCTATTAGCATTGACATTATCACTAGCAATTGCAGTGGATGTATCGGTAGCCGCCGTAGCGTTGAAATTCGTAGTCACGTCACCATGACCCTTGGTTTCCGTTGTTTCCAAGCTGACAACACCATAATCCGCATCGAACAAATTTCCAAGACTGAGGATTCCAATAACAATTATTCCTACTTTGCCGAGTAGCTTTAGCTTCGATTTATTCTGCCGGTAGGGGGAAGATGCCGCCCTGTAAAGGTTTACCACTTTCCGTGCCATTTCAATTTCAATATGATGAGAGTTTTTTGGTACTGTCATTTTTTTTGGTCGTCAACATCGTCGTCGCTTGGTCGACGTAATTGTTACTCTGGTGTCCCCACCAGAGTCTACCGCGTGCATGGAATTATTTTTAATCATATTTAGAGCTATTTAACTACAAAATCATAGTGATTTGCTTTAGCAAATTTTCAAGACCGCCTCCATCCGCGACACAATTTTCCATCAGCCTGCCAAAATTAGCTAGCGCATTTCAATGTACATCACAATAATCAACCTCATCACTTTGAAATACATCACTTTAAACTTGTAGAAAAAACTTCTCAGTAGATACAGGAGATAATTTCAGAATCGCTTCTTCATAACCTTCCGAGTATATTCTGACTTCGGCGACATTCAGAATCATCATCTCTACCTAGCCTTTTAATACCTCCATTATTCATCCGACAGGGACAACTCAATCTACAAAATACACACTAGCTATTAGCTATTAGCTAGAGAGTAGTAGAAAGATCTCTGAGGAGCACTCCGTCCCTCACTGGAACCCTGAACACTAGCTCGCTAGAGGTGACTACAATACAGCAGTACCCTTGGGTGAAACGATGAGCTTTTCATAAGAAATATAAAATATATTAGGATATGCAGCGGGCTATTTGCATGGTGCATTATGGCGGGAAGAGAGAAAAGTATCTTCGATTGACATCAAACGTGTCATTGTCGCTTCTCGTCTTGTCTTCGTAAGTAAAAGTAGCTATCATCTATCAAACTACGAATGGTATTGTACTCAGATCAAATCAAATAAACAAATCAATATATCAGACCCTGTATCCCAATACTTCGTCCCTCTTCTACTTCTATTGATCACGATCATTTAAGTTATCACTCATCAAATCAATACTTCATCATCAAAGTTCAGTAAATAGAATGACATCATATAGGCGTGATACAACTGGAAAAGCCGTAATGGAAGCCGTCGGCACTGCCATCTTGCTCTTCACTATTCAGGTCTCGGTGAGCTTAGACGCGTCATTGGCACCATTGGCCATTGGTGCAGTGCTCGTATCTATTGTGTACGCTGGAGGACCAGTCTCTGGATCACACTATAATCCAGCTGTCTCTCTCGCAATAACTCTCCGGGGGGGAGGACACATGGCTCCGCCCATGATGTGCATTTATTGGGTGGCTCAGATCCTTGGAGGCGTTATTGGTGGTCTTATAGGAGGATTTGTGAATTCCAATTATTCCATCGTCGGCGTTGGAGAAGATTTCACTATTATCCAAGCACTAACTGCTGAGGCGATCTTTGCCTTCATTCTTTGTTTCGTAATTTTGGCCGTCGCTACAAATCCTAAGAGTGCCGATAATCACTATTATGGACTGGCTATTGGTTTGGTAGTTATGGCAGGAGCTGTTTCAGTTGGACCAATCTCTGGAGGAGCCTTTAATCCTGCAGTTGCGCTTGGATTAAGTATCAGCAATGGTTTCGCCGACTTTCACTATGCGCTAGCAGTGAGTGTTGTAAATCTTCTTGGTGGAGTGTTTGCGGCTGGTGTTTTCAGGTTGGTCATTGTGGAAGAGTATGAGTCTATCCCCTCAGCGGTAACTGAAAATGTTGTCTTGTAATGCTACAGCAGATTATTATAACTCAGAAAAGCAACTGCGCGTATTTTGGAAGAAGGAGAGACAACTTAGCAGACTGTCAGACAAACCATGATCAGACTTCAGATTACATTGCAAAGAGACAAACATAGTATGTGCTCATTAATAACCATTCTCACTGCGTTGAATGCATAATCCCACGATTATCTTCCTCCTCGAGGAGGATTGGGATTGTTATCTCCAGCGTGAATAATAACGGCTACTTACAAGCCAAACAAAGAGATGTCTCTTGAAATTTCTAGTATTTGTTATCGAATTAGCTTTTGACTTGAACACTTGTGTGGTGGGACTTGTGGTGGTGGTCGATTTTTCCTAATGAATATTTAATATTTGAACATTAGACTCCTCTAGAGAGTAATACTTCATACCAAGCTAGCGACTAGCAAGTACATAGAAGTACATAAGTAGTTGACACTGTTGTCAATATTCAAAAATGGGTCTTTTTCATAATAGATAATAGGTTTGAAGCCCCGAGAAAACAGAAAAAGAGAAAAAGACACAAGAAACCACACTTCATTTATTAATTTTTCATACATGCTGGATGCTGGTGCAATAATTACATGTTCATTGCATGTTCATAATCTAAGAAAACAAAATGACATCTTCTTGTTCACGCAATGTACTGTACTATGTCAATCCCAAATCAACGCCTGTGCCTCTGACACATGTATATCACGCTACAGCTTCTCGATTCCTCTCAACTTCTCTACCAACTACACCATCCACCACCACTACCGACGTCGATAGTGCATACTGCCCTCAATGTCTCACATCATGGGATGGCGCATCGGCTTTCTCCGCTGCCAAAGGCCGATGTGTCAAATCAAATCCTAACCCTGCATCGGGAGGACGGGAGGTATTAGTTGGATGTATGGATTGTCCCGAATGTGAGGCTGTCTTGACACTCGGTGTGCTGGAGAAGAAATGCTGTTCTTCTATTGAAGCAGCCAAGGTTCCAGAAGATCATTCGCACATCTGTGTGTACAAATGTGGATATTGTCATTGGGATTCCGTGGAATGTGGGATCTATCATTCGTTCGGTGTACTTGCATCTGGCGATGGAAAAGAATCTTCTTCGCATGATGTCGCTGTGAAGAGTGCTACGGAGGAACTTCAATTGAAGATGACGGATGCATTGCAAGAAACGGATGAATCGGATTTATTTCAGAAACTGCAATCATGTTGGATCAGTAAGAGTAACGAGGTTGACAGAAATAAACGTAGAGCGGATTTGTTGAGGAAAGGGAGTAATAGGGGTAACAGTGGGATACAGTCCGGTACAGAATCGAATCACAGTGGTACACATAGCTTCATTGCCAATGATTTGGATACCTATGATGAAGACGAAAAGAAGATTGGATCCGAATTGTGGTCTGTAGAAAGCTTAGAAGAGGCCGTCAAGCGTCGAAAGGAGAGGATGGCGAAGCAAGTCGTGCAGTCTATTCCGGTACAAGCTTTCCACAACAATACTACAGTTATGAAAGTCACTGATGATGTATTAGTAAATGAAAAAGATGATGCTGGCATTGTGAATTTGTCACCTCGAAAGAATATTAGGCAGCAGCTCATTACTGGCAGAACTAAGACCTCAGATCAATTATCAGTGACACATCTCCCTGTCCCTGTGGCCCTTCGTGTGAGAGCAGTACGAAGATGTCTCAAAGAATTGGACGCGGGACGACCAGGAATTCTCATCAAACCCAAAGTGAATCCGCTGGAGGGTGATACTAGCTTGAGGTATGGGCACGGGCAATGGTGGAAAAAAGATTCTAGCGCCATTCATAGTATTCCAAGGGTGCAAATCAAAGCAGAGAAATATAATTCATCGTCCAATCAATATGCGATCTTGCTCCACATCAAGAATCCAACACTTGGGCCAGTGACATTGAGGCTTTGCCGCACTTTTGACGAAAACGCTGAATTTGATGAATCGAGTGAAGTTATTCTAGATCCAATGACGTTGCAGAAGGCTACAGTCAATATTATTAAAGAAACACAGCAATTTGATGAGAGGGTGGCTATGAAGCAGGTAACACTTGAAGCAGTGGAAGACTCTTTCTTGGATATTGGCAAGGGGGCTGCAAATAGTTTCAGCGTAGATGATTGGAGAGAGGGAGATTTGGATTGGTCGCTGAAGGAATCTTTTCAAGTATTGAGCGTTACAAATGATGTTGCGTGGATACAATATGTGACTGAAAGTGTTGAATCGCAAGATGGTCAAGAGAGTAATGAAGAATGCAGATATCTGGGAACTCCACTGTCATTGGAAATTGAGATAAGTGACGAGTCTTGGGAATCCTCATTGATTCAAGCTCAAGAAATGGAGGGTGATGAAAAGGATTTTGTTACTTTTACCATTTTGCCAGTTTGGAGAGATCACTCAAGCAGAGATGTGGAGAATTCTTAAAGAAGTAATCTAATAATAAAGAATAATAGTAGAGTAGATGGATGTGTATTCTGCGTAAGTAGAACAATACATATCGAAGAATGAGGCACACAACCATGCGACCACTTGCTGCTATATAACATATATGTGCTTGAGCTAACCACTATCATTTAATGTGGTGCCCTCCTTCTCTTCCTCTGAATGATAAGAAAGATTACGTGCGTTGGAAGT
>Ga0306864_1001097_pt1 | contig 11420 bp, 7 predicted proteins | sample AntRauTorckE5430_FD_190448 | JGI IMG/M metagenome (GOLD analysis project Ga0306864, IMG submission 190448) | Saline lake microbial communities from Rauer Islands, Antarctica - Metagenome Torckler E5 #430 (v2) (version 2) | ecosystem: Environmental > Aquatic > Non-marine Saline and Alkaline >...
CTGGGCCAGTTCGCGCACGCGGCTCTCGGGGTAGTAGCTCCAGCGGCACTGGTGGTAGCCCATTGCCCAGATCGGTGGCAGCTCGGGCATCCCGGTCAGGTGGTGGTAGCGGGCGGCCACGTCGTTTAGTTGGGGGCCGTTGATGAAGTAGTAGTCGAGTTCCCCGCCGTCGGCCCAGATGGTGGTCAGGCCGTCTTTGCGGCTGTTGAAATCGAAATGCGTTTTATAGGTATTGTCCAGGAAAATGCCGTAGGCGGCCCCTTCGTGCAGACCGTAGTAGAAGGGAATACTGCGGTAAATCGTTTTGTGTTGGCGGCCGAAGGCGAAGGAGTCTTCGTTCCAGTTGGCCCAGTCTGAGCCCTGGAGGTTGGTATCCCAGGCCTTATCACCGAGGCCGTAGATGGCCTCTGACGTATTTGTTTTGAGCTGTATGCGCACTTGTTCCAAGCCCTGGTTCAGGGTGGAGCGGCCATAAAAGGGGGCTGCAAATTCGTGAACGACCTTATCGGTGTCCTTGTCGGTAATGCTTATCTGGCCGTCCGCCTTAGCGATTTTAATTTTGAGGGCAGCGGTGGTGATGAGGTATTGCGTATTCTGCTCCTTCATCTTCACCTTTGCATCCTGCGGCTGCGCCTCATCGGAAACTGCATAGCTGAAGTCACGGCCGGGATCACCAACGGTAAACCGTAGGCGCACGACCGAATCGTTCCATATTTCAAGGCGCAACTGGCCCTTCCCTTTGCTTTTTACGACAAATTTATGCTTGCCTTCCTGCGTTATGCCGGTAATCTTTCCGGTATCGTGTTCGTAGTAAACGTCGTCGAACCGGTCTGTCCCGAGCGCGACTGTAGACTTGGTAAGGTGTTCATCGGGAGCGTAGGGTAAGGTTACTTTTTTCTTCAACTTGGCCATTTATTGGGATATTCAGGGTGCAAGGTAAGAATTAGTGGTAATCTGACCTATTGCTCATTCAAAGCCCAATCATACTCTTGAAAACTGATGTCCGTACTCGCTGAAATTTCCGTCCTAGTATATTTATTAAGAAACCCGCGGAGGTCCCCAAAGTCTTCGCCGTACCAATCAAAAATTTTCGAAACCTGTACGTTTTTGGCGGTAATCGTGTTGTAACGACTATCCTGGATGAAGCTTTTTGTCCGGCTCGCCAACAGGTTGTTTAAGTTAGAAGCGGTAAATGCCTTACTAGGCAACGGCGGGCAGGAGGCGGCAGCGCAATTCACGGCGAAATGAATCCGTGCGTCTTTGTAGCGGGGGCGAATGATGCCGTGTTCAATGTTGTTGAGGCTGTACGTTTTACCGCCGATTTCAATCCACTTCACGTCCCAGGGTTTGCCACCGTCCAGATCGATGATGGATTCGAGTGGGTAATTTTTCAGAACCAGCTTTACGGTGTTGGCGTTGTAAGCGTTGATCCAAAAAGCCATGCTTTCGCTGCGGCTCCAGTCACTTTGTGGGCTGTTTTTGCTCAGCTCGGCGATATAGGCGTCCAGTTTAGCTTCGTCTTTTTTAAACGCAGCATAGTTCACATCACCGCTTGCATTGACGTACTTGCCCAGTAGGGTGCTGAAGGCCGCATGATCGGGTTTTGCTGGCGCTGCATAAGGAGGTGCTGGCGCTTCCGGAGCGGACTTACTGGAGGGCGTTACGGTGGGTGCAGGGGCTGAATTTTCTTTTATCGGCGCGGGCGCAGGTGCAGAGACGGGTGCGCTGGAAGCAAGGGCCTCGGAGGCCGCTGGCTTAGTAGCATTTGGAGCCGGCTTTACCGGTTTAGTAGGGGCTTCCGGTTTGATCTTCGCCGGGGTTATTTTTGCTTCGTTAATGACTTCAGGATTGGCCTCCGCAGTGCGTTCTATCTGGTCTCTAGGCATACTAGGAGCTTGCGGCGCGGTCGCTACTTCTGCGGCTGGGGATGTTTCGGCGGTGACCACTGCCTCCGTTTGGGGAGCGGGATTGCCGCAGGATACTGTAAGGGTTAGGATAGAGAGGAGGAATAAATAACGAAGCATAGTTGGATATTGATTGATACCTGTTCAACGCTTGGGGGGCCTGGCAGTGTTCATTCTTATGCCGTGGAAGGTCGGGAGACGGCATAATGGGGTATCTCGCTTCCTTGATTTCGCTACTGGAGCCGCTTTAGCTAGGGTGTACAGAATGTGAAAAACAGGAAAATATTACGCAGCCTGTCGTGTTTGGGTTTTTTTATGGGGTAAACTTCTTTGCGAATTTGGAGGTGGTGGGATTGCGCTACGCGCGATCCCTTGAGGGGGGGCTTCAACCCGTTTTTCGGGTGAATTCGCCTGCACTACCGTGTTTGGGCTTTTTTTATGGGGTAAACTTCTTCGCGAATTTGGTGGTGGTGGGATTGCACTACGCGCGATCCCTTGAGGGGGGGCTTCAACCCGTTTTTCGGGTGAATTAGCCTGCACTATCGTGTTTGGGCTTTTTTTATGGGGCAAGTAGAAGGGTAAACTTCTTCTCGAATTCAGGGGGACGGGGTAGGATTGCGCTACGCGCGATCCCTTGAGGGGGGGCTTCAACCCGTTTTTCGGGTGAATTCGCCTGCACTACCGTGTTTGGTTTTTTTTTATGGGGCAAGTGGAAGGGTAAACTTCTTCTTGAATTCAGGGGGACGGGGTAGGATTGCGCTACGCGCGATCCCTTGGAGGGGGGGCTTCAACCCGCTTTTCGGGTAAATTCGCCTGCACTACCGTGTTTGGGCTTTTTTTATGCCCCAGCCTCAGAAGAAAGCTCCTTTGTCGCTCTCTTTTGAGGCTGGGGCATAAAAAAAGCCCAGTCGCAAAGCGACCAGGCTAATTCACCCGAAAAACGGGTTGGCGGAGGAAGAGGGATTCGAACCCCCGGTGGCTTTCACCACGTCGGTTTTCAAGACCGGTGCATTAAACCGCTCTGCCATTCCTCCGGAAGATTACGGTTACAATAAGAGTTAATTCCTAACAACGGGCCCGGATCTCAGTAAAGAGGACCAGGCCCTGATATATCTAGGAAGATAAGTGCCGAAGGGGGGACTCGAACCCCCACGCCCGAAAGCACACGTCCCTGAAACGTGCATGTCTACCAATTTCATCACTTCGGCAAAGAAGGAGAGAGCTTCAACTGTTTTTATTCAGTTATCAGAGCCATTTCGTAGGGTAAAATTCTTTTAGGGAATTTTAAACTTACCGGTAGGGGACTGTTGAAGTTCTTTCAGTGTGATGGGTGAAAACGCCGTTGCGTTTTCGTGGGCCGCAAAGGTAATGCTGCCGGTTAATTTTCCAAGCTACGGATCAGTTTTTTTTACCACGACCTCATGTTTGGTGGGCCGGGGGGGTGTTCCGGCAGGTTTGCCACCCTCGTTCCGGAGCAACGCCCTCACTTTTATACCCTATAAAGTACGGAAGCGAGTCGTCTGAAAATAAAAAAGCCGAGTCGTGAGACTCGGCTTAGGTTGCTGAACATCAGCTTAGTACCCCCGGGGGGAATCGAACCCCCACTCCCGAAGGAACTGGATTTTGAATCCAGCGCGTCTACCAATTCCGCCACAAGGGCTTGGTACTAATTTGAGTGATAAAAGCTGAATTTTAGAATCCAGTGCGTCCATCAATTCCGCTACGATTGCTCGTGTAACCTTACCATTAACGCTAACGGGAATGGAAGAGGTTGCGGTGCTCCCCATCGGAAGCGCGGCAAAGGTAAACAAGATATGAGAAACCACAAGAAGAATTTATGATACTTGTTCACGTGTTTGAACAGTAGGGACTATTTCTAGCGAAGCGTCACAAACAAACACTTGAACAAGCACTTTTTATTCTGCTAAGGTGGCCTCGAGGTCATACTCGGTGGCTGCGTTTACTTTTACGTTCACCATGTCACCGGTTCGCAGGTAAATATCTTTGGCGGAGATGTGGACCTCATTGTCTACGTCCGGGCTATCAAACTCGGTGCGGCCGATGTAGACGTCGTTGTCTTTGCGGTCGATGATGACGCGCAGGGTTTGGTCCACTTTATCTTCGTTCAACTCAAGGCTTATGTCTTGCTGGATGGCCATCAGGCGGTTGGCGCGATCGGCCTTCACGTCGGCTGGTACATCGTCCGGATAATCATGGGCAATGGTGTCTTCTTCGTGGCTGTACTGGAATACACCGAGCCGCTCGAAGCGCATCTCACGTACAAAGTCGCACAACTCTTCAAATTCTTCCTCCGTTTCACCGGGGTGCCCAACGAGAAAAGTCGTCCGGATTGCGATGCCGGGCACGACCTCCCGGGCGTAGTTGATCAGGTCGGTGGTTTCAGCACAGGTTACCTGGCGACGCATTCGTTTCAGGACGTCATCCGAAGCATGTTGCAGCGGGATGTCCAGGTAATTACAGACCTTCGGCTGGACGGCCATCACGTCGAGGATGTTGCGCGGAAACTTACTGGGGTAGGCGTAGTGGAGGCGGATCCACTGGAGACCTTCTACTTCGCACAGTGCGTTGAGTAGTTCCGGAAGTGCCCGTTTCTTATAGATGTCGAGGCCGTAATAGGTTAGCTCCTGGGCGATGAGCATGAGCTCTTTGACGCCATTTTTTACTAGGTGCTTCGCTGAAGCTACGAGGTCTTCGATGTTGCGGCTAACATGGTCTCCCCGCATCAGTGGTATGGCGCAGAAGGAGCACTTCCGGTTACACCCCTCACTGATCTTCAGGTAAGCGTAGTGTGGAGGAGTGGTGATGAAGCGTTCGCCAATCAGCTCGTGCTTATAGTCGGCTTCGAGGCGGGCAAGCAGGCCTGGTAATTCCATCGTGCCAAAGAAGTCATCCACTTCGGGAATTCCTTCTTCAAGGTTGTCTTTATAGCGTTGGCTTAGGCAACCGGTGACGTACAGTTTGTCGATTTCACCCTTGTTCTTTTTCTCGGCATACAGCAGGATGGTATTGACACTTTCTTCCTTGGCTAGGTCGATGAAACCACAGGTGTTGACGATCACCACGTTGGCGTCGTCTTCACCGTCGTGTTTGCCATCATGTTCCACCTCGAAATCATTGGCCATCAACTGTGTGAGGAGGTTCTCAGAATCGACGAGGTTCTTTGAGCAACCGAGGGTTACGACGTTTACTTTGTCCTGGCGTAGTGTTTTGGTCTTCATAGGCTTGCGCTTAGCGGGTGCAAAGATAACGAACTAGGAACTAGGGAGCCAGAAACTAGGGAACTAGAAACTGGGAACTCGTTCCCTAGTTGCTAACTTCTAGCTCATTAGAAAATCTAGGCTCTTCCCGGCACTCTGCAAACTAGATCCTTCATAATTTCCATCCTGCTCCACCATACAGTACTTAACGCCAAGTTCTTTACCGTAATGAATGAGCTCTTTGACCGGTATATCCCCATCGGGTAATTCCTCGTAGGCATTGTCGGGTACGTCGTCAAGGCGGGTAATAACGGGCGTGCCGGGGCGGAGTTGCTTGAGGTGTAGTAGCTCCAGTCGGTCTTTGACGGTGGTCATGGTTTCCCGGGCGTCCTGACCGGCGATCTGGGCCCAGAAGAAGTCTAGCTCGAAAGGGACGAGGCCTCCGTCCATACGGTCCATGAGGATGTTGAAACCGGTGGTGTCTTCGATGGGGTCCCATTCGAAGTTGTGGTTGTGGTAGGTGAGCTGAAGACCATTGGTTTTAGCTTCTGATCCGGCTTCGTTGAGCTGGTCCGCCAAGCGTTTCCAGTCGTCGGCGGAGGTGCGTTCTTCCGGGGGGAGGTAGCCGAATACGAGGTGGCTCAGGCCTGCCTCTCCTGCCTGGTCGAGCACTTCTGCGAATTCGAAGGGCGTATCGTCCGGGGTGTATTTCCAGCCGCCGGTGATGGTGTTCCAATTGATGAAGCTGCTGTGAATCTTGAGGTCGAGATCGTCGCAGACGGACTTAATATCTTTAAGAATGCGGGTGTCGCCTCCTTCTACTTGGTAATAGCCGAGGTCTTTGATGGTTTTTAAGGTCAGCTCGGGGTCTTTTTCCATCTGGTCACGGACGGACCAGAGTTGGAGGCCGATGGTATCTAAATAGGGGAGGGGATTGTCCATTTTTACTTGAATATTTCAATTTTAGGACTAGGGTAGGGACAACGGGTGATCGGGCTGTACCCCGAGCGATCCGGAGCGAAGCGACGAGTAGTTGTCTTTACAATTGTAGCCCTTGCGCTCGGAGAGCACATCGCAAACTCGCAGCCAGAGGCTACATCAATCAGGTTAAAAAGCAGCTAGAAGTCTCCGTACTTCTGCTGGGGAAGTGACCTGCCGGTCGTATTCAGGCAAGCCAGGAATACCCATGTAGACTGCCGGGTTACGGTGTACCATCGGGCTCTCCAGGGTAGCAAAAGCGGTAGCATGAAACTCAGAAACGCCGGTAAAAGCGACCATCTCTGCAACGTTTTCTGGCGTAATACCACCGCCGGGTAGAATACCAATACGGCTGGCGGAACGGTCTACTAACTCGCGGATCATTTCTTTGCCCTCGGGTACGGTAGCCGCTTGCCCTGAAGTCAATACCCTGTCTACACCCAGCTCTATTAGCGTGTCTAAAGCGGCGAAGGGATCGGCACTTACGTCGAAGGCGCGGTGAAAGGTTATGGAGAGGTCTCGCCCTGCTTCTTCCACCATTTGTTGCACCTGCGTTTGCGCCACCAAACCGTTCTGCGTTAACATCCCGAACACTACGCCGGTGACGCCAACCTTGCGGCATTCTGCAATGTCTTTTGCCATCGCATCGAGTTCCCATTTGGTGTAATAGAAATCACCGCCGCGGGGCCGGATCATCACCATGATGTCAATATCAACGGCGTCGCGGCAGGCTCGGATGGTGCCCAAGCTGGGCGTGATGCCGCCCTCTACGAGCGCGGCGCATAATTCAACGCGTTGGGCACCGCCGGCTTGGGCGGCCACCGCGTCGTCTACTGATTGGAGGCATACTTCGAATAGCAAATTGTTATAATTTTAGACCGTTAATAATTTAGACCGTTGGAAGTGGGGTTTAAATTTTAAATGTTTTTATTTGGGAGCTTCAATTTTATATCCCGGTACAATCATCTCATTTTCAATTGCTTCCGTCTGTACCGCATAATCGAAGCCAGACTGGATGCAGAACGCACCCGTTTCCCCGTTTTTATTCAGTGCAATGAAGCCGACCTGAATGTCTTTCCAGTCCGGGTTTTTGCTGATGACGCGCTCCACCGCCAGGCGGCAGGCATCGGTGGGCGAATGGCCCTGGCGCATAAACTCGACGACCAAAAAGCAGCCGCAGGCCCGGATCACGGCTTCGCCCCAACCGGTAGCCGTTGCGCCGCCGATTTCATTGTCTACGTACAGGCCCGATCCGATCAAGGGGGAGTCACCTACGCGGCCGTGGTACTTAAAGGAGGCACCGCTGGTGGTGCACGCTCCTGCTAAGTCACCGTTTTTATCGAGGGTGAGTAGACCGATAGTGTCGTGGTTTTCCACGTTTATTTTTGGCCGGTAATCTGGGTTTCTTGTTTTCCAGGCGGCCAGTTGTTCACGCCCCCAGTCGGTAAGTAATTCGGTTTCTTTCATCCCCTGGCTGAGGGCGAATTTTTTGGCTCCCTGGCCGACAATCATCACGTGGGGCGTCCGTTCCATTACCATGCGGGCTACGCTGACGGGGTGGAGGATGTCCTGCACTGCTGCCACGCTTCCGCAATCGCCATCGGGGCCCATAATGCAGGCGTCGAGCGTTACGATGCCGTCGCGATCGGGGTAGGATCCGATGCCGACGGTGTGTACTTCCGGGTCGGCTTCGGTGACCATTACGCCCTGCTCGGCGGCGTCGAGGGCTGTGCCGCCGGCGTTCAGGATTTCCCAGGCTTTGGCGTTGGCCATTTGGCCGTGCTGCCAGGTGGAGATTACTACCGGGCGTATTGCTTTTGTGGGCGCGGTCGCAGGTACAGCGTCGGTTGAATCACACGCGGACAGAAGGGGAACGGAAGCCGCCGCTATGGGCAAGGCTCGGAGGAAATTTCTTCGGGTGGTCAAGATGTAGGCTTTTATTCGGAAGTGTATTGTGTGGGTAAGTTAGTCTTTTAGTCTGTTATTGCTAGCTTTCGGTACTTTCATGTAGGTACAGGTTTTTGAAAAGCAAAGGGCTGCTTAAAACGTAGCGACTTGTACTTATACATAAGTACGTTTAGTCGGGTGCACGAAATACGACCCCCAGAAATACAGAAAGTAAACAGGCTAAACCTTCGGCACTTGCATAGTAAGGCAGTGCAAAGACCCGTGTTGCTCAATAAACGCCTGGCAATCCAGCGGAACAACTTTGTAACCGGTTTTAGCCCGTAAAACCTCTGCTGCTGCTGCGTCCGTCTTTCGGCCGGGATGATCCTCCGGTTCGGAGTTAAAGTAGAAGGGTAGAAAAAGCGTGCCGTCACTCAGTAGGAAATTGGCGTAGGTGGCGGGTAGGCGGTGGCCGTCTTCTGGACTCTTCACTACCGGAGGCCAGGGTAAGGGGATAAGTTCGTAGGGCTCGTCGGCAAGCGTACGGAAGGCCTTCAGTTCGGCTTCCATCTTTTGAAGCTCTTCGTAGTGCTCGTCCGCCGGGTCATTGCAGCGGACGTAGGCGATCTGGGTGGGGCTGACGAAGCGGGCCAGGGTATCCACATGAGCATCGGTATCATCTCCGGCCAGTTCTCCGTGGTGGAGCCAGAGGATGCGCTCGAAGTCGAAGTATTCTTCCAGGGCGGCTTCGGCAGCGGACTCGTTGGGCCAATCGTTGCGGTTTTTACTCAGCCAGCATTTACTTGTGGTGAGGATGGTTCCCTGACCGTCGGATTCCAGACTGCCGCCCTCCAGCACGATGTCGGAGCGGCGGTAACCAGCTTCGGGGAATTCGGCGCGCCAGAGTCGTTGGGTAACCGCGTCGTCGTTAATGGCTTCAAACTTATCGCCCCAGCCGTTGAAGGTGAAGTGGTTAAGCACCAGCGTATCTTCGCCGTAAATGGTGGTGATGGGCCCGTAGTCTCTGATCCAGCAGTCGTCGGTTGGGCAGATCATTACTTCGCCTTTATAAGTCTCTGCGTACACTTCGAAGTGCTCTTCGTCGGTTACCAGTAGCAGCACGGGCGTCACCTTATGTACGGCGTTGGCGGCGGCAATCATGGCGGTTGTGGCGGCGGCAAGGCTTTTGCCCCAGTCACCGTCGCGGCGGGGTAGGGTGAAGAGGACGCGTTGCTGGGGTTCCCATTCGGCGGGTAGGCGCATGGTCATTGGCGAAGGATCTAATTACGTGGTAAAGGTAATTATCTGGCGCGAACGCTGGTGCAAGGAATGTTGACGGGCAATCGTCGTCCCGGTCGAGCCTTTCTAAGCCGCTCCGCAGCGCAAGAACTCGCTATGGAAGGGCTCGACCGGAGTAGCTATCGACCTGTAATAACCTTCTCGATCCACCGAAACCGCCCTTGCTCAACCCGCAGCCAAAGTATCCCCGTCGGCAAGCCCGATGGCCAGATCTCGGAAAATGCCGAAGTAACCGCCCGTTTTGATGATACACCCAGACGGAAACATTGCGACTATCCGGCTCTCCGTCCGGATTATCATCTGGACAACGTACTGCGTGCTCTCTTGATCAAAACAGCCCCATAATCGTCCCCTCACGATCCATTTTAATGTTCTCAGCAGACGGGGTCAACGGAAGGCCTGGCATTCTAAGCATATTGCCTGCAATTGGAATAAGGAAGCCTGCACCCGCAGCAATCTCAATCTCACGAATGTGGATATCGAAGTTTTCAGGACGTCCTATGAGCTTTGCGTTGTCGCTTAGGCTTTTTTGCGTCTTAGCCATGCAAATGGGTAGGTTGCCGTAGCCCAAATCTTCAAACCGCTTTAATTGTCTTTTCGCTAAGGCAGTAAGCTCCACGTTGGTCGCTCCGTAGATCTTTCTACAAATCTTTTCTATTTTAGTCAGTGGAGAGTCTTCAAGGTCGTAAGTGGGTATGAACTTTTTGTCACAGGTTTGCACAGCGGCTACAACTTTTTCAGCCAGTTCAGCGCAACCTTTACCGCCATCAGCCCAACCGTAGCTTAAAGCTACGGGCACTCCTAATTTTTCGCAATGGGCATAAATCAGTTCTTTTTCAGCTGCTGTATCGCTGGTAAAGGCATTTACAGAAACGACCACTGGTAACCCAAAGCTTTGAATGCTTTCAATGTGCTTTTCCAAGTTTGGCATTCCCTTCTCTAATGCGTCTACATCTTCTTCCGTTAAGCTATTAAGCGGCTTCCCTCCGTGGTACTTGAGGGCGCGAATGGTGGCTACTACCACCACTGCTTTGGGTGATAAATTGGCTCTTCTACATTTTATGTTTAAGAACTTTTCAGCACCTAAATCTGCTGCGAAACCTGCTTCAGTTACTACATACTCTCCTAAGCTCAGTCCCATTTTTGTAGCGATAATGGAATTGGTTCCCTGCGCAATATTAGCAAAGGGGCCGCCATGGATGATGGCTGGGTTTCCCTCAAGTGTTTGGACAAGGTTTGGCTTAATGGCATCTTTTAATAAAACGGCCATGGCGCCAGCGGCATTGAGGTCTTTGGCATAAACGGCCTTTCTTTCAAAAGTATCGCCTATGTATATGTTCCCGCACATCTCCTGTAAGTCTTCTAAATTCTTACACAAGCATAAAATAGCCATGATTTCGGAAGCAGCGGTAATGTTGAAGCCAGTCTCTCGAGGAACTCCCCCGGCTTTTCCTCCCAGTGCAGCAACGATGTTTCGAAGCGCACGATCGTTCATGTCCATACAGCGTTTCCAGAGTACCGTACGGGGGTCAATGCCTAAATTTCTGCTCTTGCTTTGTATGTTGTTGTCAATTAAAGCTGCAAGCAAATTATTTGCCATGGCAATTGCATGGAAATCGCCAGTAAAGTGCAGGTTGATGTCAACCATGGGAATTACCTGACTCCACCCACCACCAGCGGCGCCTCCTTTCATCCCGAAAACAGGGCCTAAACTAGGCTCTCTTAATACAACGATTGCTTTTTTACCGATGTGGTTTAACCCGTCGCTTAAGCCAATGGAGGTGGTTGTTTTTCCTTCGCCAGCGGGGGTTGGTGTAATGGCAGTAACTAGGATGAGGTTGCCTTTATTGACATTCTTCTCGTCGATCAAATCCAGAGGAAGTTTTGCCTTATCGTTACCGTAGTACTCTAAATGCTCTTCTTTGACGTCTAGCTTTTTCGCTACTTCGCGAATGTGTTCAGCTGTTACTTGCTGTGCGATTTCTATATCGGTCATTTGACTTAAATTTTGAAGGTAAGTAGTAAAAGAACTGTTTTTTTACACAGCATCTTTATGGTACAGCTTGCCTTCTTGGTACTGATCGAGTCGGTGAAAAGACTCCATAGCTACGGCTGTGCAGATTCTCTATCGACT
>Ga0306864_1001098_pt1 | contig 11414 bp, 10 predicted proteins | sample AntRauTorckE5430_FD_190448 | JGI IMG/M metagenome (GOLD analysis project Ga0306864, IMG submission 190448) | Saline lake microbial communities from Rauer Islands, Antarctica - Metagenome Torckler E5 #430 (v2) (version 2) | ecosystem: Environmental > Aquatic > Non-marine Saline and Alkaline >...
TTTTTTGCTACTTCTACGTCTGGTTGGATTTCGTGGGCTGCCGCCATGGGGAAAGGGGAGTTTTGGATAAGCAGCAAAGGTAACAACTGAGGTGGAGAATTAGTGCGTCACCAAGTTGCTACCACACGTTATAGACATGGCATGTATAATAGGTCCTACAGCGTATTTTCACTAGGAGTATTGCTGATAAATTTCTATTTTGGGAGCGCAAACACGGGATATAAAGAACGTTGGAATTAAGATTATTGACCCGCCAGTCGTGTTCTCCTCTCATCTGCCTTACCAATGGCGTCTACCCCGTACGGTAGCAACTCAGTGACGCTCCAACCCAACAACTCAGTTATTACCTTCGTGCCAATGACCGACCCCCAACGCCAGGATGCCTACCGCAAGTACTTCTACCGCCAGCTCGACAAAGTTGCGGAGAACACGAAGTACTCCGAGGTACAACAGGCGTTGGCCCTCCGCCGCCTCATTCTGGAGCTCTTCGAGCGGGCTACGGAGAAGGACAAACTGCACTTCAGCACCAACTTTGCCCGGATCAGTTATGCGGCCCACAAATTCGGGGTACCGAACGTTCATATTTATCAGGAGCGGCGGTTTCGTCAGCGCAGGCCGTCTAAGTTATCGGCGGAAGAGCTGGCCGATCACCTTACCACCGGTTACCGGGTGGCCACCGAACTCACCCGGGCGTTATTCGGAGGAGCGGTACCTCAGCCCTGGGTGGATTACTTGACGCTGCCCTACCCTACTCCCTACGTAAAGCCTGAAGTTAAGCAGCGTTTCCCCGCCCTGCGGGTCATTGCCGTTGAGTTTGCGGAGGAAGAAGAGCTACTCTACGTACGGGAAGAAGAAAGGCCAGAACAGATTTACAGCATCCCCTACGGTACGGATGACGTACCCAACCCCTTCATCGCCCAGGCCATCGCCATCGTTAAGCAGGTTAGCGGACTACCCCGGGCACTGAACCTTATCAACGCCGAATTACGCGACGACGGCCACCTTTACCCCTCCCAAATGGTGGTAGAGCCAGATTACCTGATCGACGTAACGGCCGTAGCTGAAAGTTTCAGCGGCACCCACCATTACCAGCCATGGACGTCAGTTGCCAAAAAGCTGGTGCCCATGAAGCAGGCGCTGCCGCTGGTGCGGGGTAACCTTGTCAATTACTTTCTCGACCGATTAGTGGAGGACCCCGATGTCGGCTTCCAGGAACTGATCGGCAGCATTTTCCAAACCGCTCCCCTGGCCCTCTGCCTCTTCGACGACCGGGAAATTAAAGAACTGATTGGTCAGCTCAACACCCACTTCGTCACGCTACAGAAATTTGTTCGTCAAGATTTGGCGAGCATCGATATTGAGCGGGAGCAGATCCTGTTGGAACCCACTTTCTTAAGTCCTACCTACGGCGTTCAGGGTCGTCTTGACCTTCTGCAGGCGGGAAAGGACCGGGATTCCCAGACCACCATCGTCGAGCTTAAAACCAGTAAATACTGGAACACGAACCGCCACGGCATCAATCAGACCAATTACATCCAGACCTTACTCTACGACCTGATGATTAACCAGGCGCTGGGCGAAGGTGCCAATGTTCGGAGTTACATTCTTTACAGCGCCGATTTCGAAAGCGGCCTCAAGTACGCTCCGCCGGAGAACCTACAGAAGCTGGAAGCCATCGCCGCCCGCAACCAGCTCCTCGGCGTGGAACTCCTGATCGGTCAGCTGGGTGCTAACCCTAACCAGGACTTGGAAGCACAAACGACCAAACTCATCAACCGCCTCCAGCCCGCCCGGTTGAAAGACCTTAGCAACTTCGCTAAACGGGACCATGAAGCTGTGCTGAGTAAATATCACGGCCTCACCGGTCTGGAAAAACGGTATTTCGGCGCTTACCTCGGCTTCACCGCCCGGGAGCAAAAACTGGCCAAAACCGGTGAGCAGCGCCTCGAGAGTGTCAACGGGCTTGCCAGCCTCTGGCTAGATGAACGGCTGGAAAAAATCGAACGCTTTGAGTTGCTCGACGGGCTAGAGTACGATACTTATGATGACAAGACTGCAATACTCACCCTCTCCCGGCCACAGGAGGATGATCGTTTGGTGAAGTTCCGGCAGGGAGACATCATTGCCCTTTATGCGACGCCTAAAGCCGCCGCCAGCCCGCGCGATGTACTCGCATCTCAGGTGCTGAAGTCTACGATTGTAAGCGTTAACCCGGAAACGGTCAGCGTTCGCCTACGCAGCCAGCAGCTGAACGATACAGCCTTCAAGCGGAGTAAGTTCTGGAGCATCGAAAAGGATGTTTTGGACAGCAGCTTCCGCAACCATTACCAGGGCATGCTCATTTGGGCCTCCGCAGATCCAGGCTTGCGGCGTAAATGGCTGGGGCAGGAAGCTCCCCGCCAGGCCGAGCCCTACGAAGGAGACATCGCTACCACGCTAACTGATGAGCAAAACAGGATCCTGCGCAGCATCATCACGGCGCCGGATTACTTCCTACTGTGGGGGCCTCCGGGAACGGGTAAAACGAGCCAGATGCTTCATCACCTCGTCCGCCACCTACTAAACAACAGTGGTGAGAGCCTGCTACTGGTGGCCTACACCAACCGGGCGGTAGACGAGATTTGCGAGAGCATCGAACGGATCACGAATGCGGACGGAACCATCTTTAAAGACTACCTCCGCATCGGTAGCCGCTACGGAGTAGACCCAGCTTTTGAGGACCAGCTTCTACAGCTGAAGAGCCAACAAGTAAATAAACGGGCGGAGCTTAAAGCTCTGGTCCAGAATACCCGTGTTTTTGTCGGGACGGTAGCAAGCGTCGGTGGTAAACATGAGTTATTTGAGCTCAAGCAGTTCGACCGCATTATCGTGGACGAAGCAAGCCAGATTCTTGAACCACTACTAGCTGGTTTATTGCCGCGGGCCTCCCGGACATTACTTATCGGAGACCACCGGCAATTACCCGCAGTTGTGCAGCAGCGTACGACAGATACGAAGGTGTACGACCCCCAACTACAGGAGATTGGGCTGAAGAATTTGTCCACCAGTTTATTCGAGCGACTGTACCTCACGGCGCAGCGGGAAGGCTGGTCGTGGGCCTACGATCAGCTAAGCCACCAGGGGCGGATGCACCAGGATATTATGGCATTCCCAGCCCGGACATTCTACGACCAACAGCTCCAAATATTGCCGGAGGGAATACCGCATCGCCTTACCCAGCTCCATGAACTTTCCCTTGCACCTGCGACCGCGCCGCTTGATGAAACGCTGAGTAAAAACCGCCTAGTCTTCCTACCAACGCAGCCCGATCATACCCATGCAGACCCAAAAGTAAACGATTTTGAGGCCGATCTGATGGTGGAATTAATCCAGGCATTCACCCGGCTATATGCTGCTACGGAGCGGCCGTTGCAAGCTGGAGACATCGGCATAATTACGCCCTATCGGGCCCAGATTGCGCACATCCGTCGCTGCCTCCGCACCGCCAATCTCCCCGCCGACGACTATCAGGTGGACACCGTGGAACGCTACCAGGGCGGCGCCAAACGCATTATCCTCATCTCGCTGTGCACCAACGAATTCAGCCAGATTCAGATGCTCTCCCAGATCAGCGACGAAGGTGTGGACCGCAAACTGAACGTCGCCATGACCCGTGCACGCGAGCACCTCGTTATCGTCGGTTGCCCAGACATCCTGCGGCAGAGTATGGTTTATTCTGACCTGCTTGATTTTATAGAAAAGGACGCAGGAAAAGAATGAAAAGCGGTGCCCCAACTGATTGGAAATAAGAGTAAAGCCCCTCACCCTTGGTTTCTAAACGCCCCACCAGCAAAGCCCAAAAACAACCGTCATATAAGCCCAAAAGCCAACGGCCATGACGTGAATGAAGGTCTCAAACTTCTTCCCCCGCCAAAGCTCCGCAGAATAACCAAAAAACTGAAAAGCCAATCGTAAGCCCCAAAACAAGGCCAAGCCTAAACAGAGCTTATTCCCAAGTGGCGTTGACAATAAATCCTCCGTTGAAGAGACACAAAGTAGCCCAATGGAGAAGACGGTAATGGCAATAAAGATCATGTGCGTCATCATCATCTGCCGGTTCATGAGGCTGATGGGCGCGAGGTCCTTTTTCCAGTTGAGGTAGCCGGGGACGAAGACGTGCAACAAAGAAAGCAGCATCAATAGCCAGCCAATAACTTTAAGGTGTATCCACATCTTTGGTCAGGGTAAACGTAGTTAGGAAAGGGGTGATTTTCTGCGCTCCGACGAGCTCGAACTGTGCCATCGAAAAAGTAGCCCGCCACTCGTGGTACGGCAAAAAATGAAAGGCGCCGAAGGAATAGGCAAAGGCGTTCGGCCCGTCGCGCAGGTGCTCCGTCAGAATCACGTGGCCACCCGGCTTTAGCGCTTGCCTGATTTGCTGAAAGAAGTGCGCCCGTTCCTCCAACTGCCGGATCTCATGCGCGGCCAATAGTAGGAAAATCATGTCGATGGATTCCGCTTCGAGGCCAAGGTCAGTCGTTGATATCGGCAGCGTTCCCGGATAAGGAGGATACGCCCGCCGTGCCCGTTTGATGGAGACTTCGGTGTGTAATTTTGGATCGTAGAAGTCGAGCACCGTGAGGTCTGCCGTCGGGTATTTATCGGCAAGCAAAGAGCTCGTCTCATCGAAACCAGCGTGGATGTTTACGATCTTAGCTCCCACCGGCACCTCCGGCAACCACCCGAAGCGGTACAATTCAGATTTATCGTAGACGTACCAAGATACCAGCAGGGAAATAATCGTCGTAGCCAGAACACCGACCGCTACGCAAACACCCGCCACAAAAAAATAGTCACCCAACCAACTCGCTACCAATAAGCCAACGGCAACGCCCACCGCCGCCAGTACATAAAAGTGCCAGTTGAAGCGAACGATATTCACTACTCCCTGAAAGGAAGAGCGACGTGCCATGATGTTTGATGCTCTATTTTTGATGCTACATTTTTGATTTGTAGGACGAGAAACGATTAGCCAAGGTAAGGTACAACCGGTAGCGCTAATGCCCTTTTCGATTAATCGGGCCTTTAGGACGTAAAGGTTAGCCGGCCTTTAGGTCGGCTAGTTTTGGCCTAAAGACTGGCCAACCAAGGCTCAGTCTTACCCTTCCGCCACCAGTACGGGATGTCTTCCACGACAAAGGCCGACGCAAGCACAGCCTCCGATAAGCCTTTGCCCTCCAACCAGGGTAAGCGGTAACTCTCCACCGTCACCGGCCGCGGCTTCCAGTTCTGGCGGATGCCCTCCACGATCAATACATTCTGCTGCTCAGCGTCGTAAGTAAAGGTAAAGGGTAGCGGGCCGGCGAAGCGGCGGGCTTGTTTCCAGTCGGCAAAAGGACTTTCTGCGGGCAGGGCCGGATCTTCACCGTACTTTACTTTAACGGCGAATCCTTCCGACGGGCTCTCAATCTGATAAGTCTTTAATCCGTCCTCTTCACCATAAGCCTGTACTACCTCAATCTTCGAGTAGTTGTAGTGGGTCATCAGGTTGCCCATAACTTCCATCTTACGCCGGTCCGTCTGGGATTCAAGAATGTACAATCCGCGCAGGTTTTTACCCTTGGTGTTGGTGTAGCGGACAAAAATCCGGTAGCCCGCCAGAAAGAAGTCGTTGCCCAGCCAGCGGGGGAAACCCTTCGGGCGCAATGCTTCGGTTTGGACCATTGCTACCGCTACGAAGGCGCAGCGGCCTTCGAGGGTGTCCAGACTTAGCGGTGGAGGGAGCATTTTAGCCAGTGCTTCCGGCGGCAGGGAGAAAGTTAACACCAGCGACTGCTTGAAATGGGCGGCTACGGGAAAGGGGTGGCGTTTTAAGAAGTTCATGTCCGTAAAATTACGGTCTTTCTGCTTCGCAGTATTTAAGTTTAGCGCTTCGCGCTCTACGTTGTAGGCTGCCGAAAAGGGGGAAGAAAACAGCGGAATGTACTAGCTGCGTTTCCCTTCAATATAGCATCCATTCCAGTACACCAACCCACAAAAAAGTGCCGCAAATAACGGGTTCAAGTAACCCCAAAGCAGCAGCTCCGGCACCAGCAAACCTTCCAGCGTGTTCATCGTCAGGATGATGGCGATTTGAGCGATGGCTGTTTCTTTGCGGTATCCTCCGGCCAGGATCCACAGCCCCATGATAATTTCAGACAGACCGATTATGATCGTTAGCGGGCGGGCGTACTCCGAACCCAGAATACCCGCTACGATTTCAGTGTGGCGGGGAGCCAGGTTGAGTACTTTGGCGAAAAGGCCGTTGGCCAGCCAGACTCCAGCAATCAAAAAAGTAAGTGGCTTTAGCATCCGGTAAAGTAAGGGAAAACCAGCCATCACCTTAATTGCCTAAAGCATACCCCCCAGCTTCTCCACGACCGCATCGACCTCCTCAAGGCTATTAAGATGGCTAAAGCTAAAACGAACCGTATGCCGCTTTGAGTCGGGAGATAAGTGACCGATCACGTGGCTGCCAACGTCAATTCCGCTGGAGCACGCCGAGCCGCCGGAGGCCGAAACGCCGTGCAAGTCAAGGTTCATTAGCAACAGTTCTCCTCTCGGGCTCTCGGGAAAACTTACACTCAACACCTTGAAGTGACTATTAATTGAATCGCCGTTGATCGTTACGTCGGGATAAGTCGTAGTGATTTTCTCAATAAAGTGAGTCTTGAGCGAGCTAATCTTCTCCGCGCGCGCTTCCCGCTCAATAACGGCTTTTTCTAAGGCTTTGGCCAAACCTACGATGCCGTAGATGTTCTCCGTCCCTCCCCGCATATTGCGTTCCTGTGCACCACCGTCGAGGTAAGGCTTGATGATATTGTCGTTACAGATGTACACGAAACCAATGCCTTTCGGGCCGTAAAACTTATGCGCCGAACCGGAGAGAAAACTTACGTTAGTAACGTCCAAATCAATCGGGAAGTAGCCCATCGTCTGTACCGTATCGCAATGGAAATAGGCACCGGCTTCTTCACAAATTGCCGCGACCGTATCCAGCGGAAGCAGGTTACCAATCTCGTTGTTGGAGTGCATTAGGCTCACGAGGGTCTTCTCGTCGGAAGCCGCAAGCCTCGTCTTCAGGTCCTCCAGGTCAACGCTACCCTTTTCGTCGATGCGGACCATTTCTACCGATGCATTGCCCGTTTCTCTGATCGAATCCAGGGAATGGAGGACGCAATGGTGCTCCAGCGGGGAAGAAATAATGCGCGTTACGCCAAGATCACGGACGCTGTTCTTTAGCGCCATATTATTAGCTTCGGTACCTCCGGAAGTGAAGAAAATCTCTCCGATGCTACAGTTCAGCGTGTTGGCAACGGTCTTGCGTGCCTGCTCGATCAGCGCCCGCGCCGTCCGGCCTTCGGAGTGGATACTCGAAGGATTACCGTAATTCTTCGCCATCACCTCGGTCATGGCTGTGAGCACTTCGGGATCAAGCGGTGTAGTGGCGGCGTTGTCGAAAAATATACGAGACATGATGGTAAAAGTATAACTGGTTAGTAATAACAATGCAAATGTAACCGGATTGGACTACAGAAACAAGCTGGTTGCAGTCTATCGGGGAGTCCACCGCTTTCAAACGGGTAGACCACCTGTTCGACAGCTTTTAAGCTATTGTTTTTCTGCTTTCAGGTTAAAGAATAACAGAAGCCTAACGGTCATTTCAAAAAACCAATTAGGTTAAGAGGCGAGTTCAAGCACAATAGCACAATGATCAGAATGCACCGCCTCCTTAATATGTTCTACAGAAACCACCTGGTCCATCATCTCCTTGCTAAGGCTCTGGTAGTCGATCCGCCATCCTTTATTGTTGTTGCGGGCGTTGGCGCGGTAGCTCCACCAGCTGTACGCGACTTTTTCGGGATGTAGGGCGCGGAAGGTGTCTACCAGTCCCGTTTCCGCGAACCACTTCGTCATCCAGTCGCGTTCGGGGCGTAGGAAGCCGCTATTGTTCTCGTTCCGCTTCGGTGCGTGGATATCGATTTCCTCATGCGCGATGTTGTAGTCTCCTATCACCAGAATATTAGGGCGGGTCTTTTTCAATTCCACAATGTGCGCGAGAAAATCATCGAGAAAGCGGTCCTTATAAGCTTGCCGTTCTTCGCCCTGGCCGCCGTTGGGGAAATAGCAATTAAAGATCGTCAGGTCACCAAAATCAGTGCGGACTACCCTACCCTCGCGGTCGTATTCCTCCATTCCGAAGCCGTGCTGCACGAAATCAGGTGCCACTTTGCTCAGCGTCATTACGCCACTGTAGCCTTTCTTGCTCGTCGCGCTGTGCCACTGGGCGTGGGTGTAGCCGGCGGCGTCAAATTCGGCCATATCGACCTGTTCGCTCATCGCCTTGGTTTCTTGTACGCAGAGCACGTCTAGCTTAGTGTCTTTCGTCCAGCCAGCAAGGTCTTTTTTCAGGGCGGCGCGGATGCCGTTTACGTTGTAGGATGCTATTCTCATTGGATAGTTGATTCGTTGATCTTTTGGTTCGTTGGTGGGCGCAATTCAGGGCTTCAACTCAGACTTTTATAAGCAAAGTCTTACCAGCTGGCGCGAACGCGGGATGCAAAGGAACGGATTTTAAGAGCAAAGTTATAAGTCATCCGGTTAACCAGAAGGAAGAGCTGTTGCCTACTTAGTAGGAAGAGCGGATCGTGTAACTGACTTCAGTAGCGATCACCAGAACCAACCGAAAGAAACCGTCCGGCCTCAGGCCAGACGGAATAGTAACTAAACCCCAAATCCCGAGCGAAGCCGAGGAGTATTTGTACGGGATGTTTAGGTGTTTATTCTGAACCGCCAAGTCTTGCTACCGTGTAAAGTTTGCGGCTGTCGGTCCACTTCTGTAGGTTGACAAGTATGAACGTAAGGTGCACCAGCCAATGTGAAAGATCAAGCGTTGTGGACGAGACCAGGTATTTCTACGTAGGCTTTCAAGTGTCTATACCTGTGTTGGTCGTGGGTACGGCGGTAAAGAGCTGACACTTCTGGCGATTACCGGATCATTAAACACCAATTGCTCATCGTGGCAATCGCGCTACAAGCGCTCAACCCAATCTTCAACAAATAATCATCAACCGCGCCTCTCCAGTATTCTCCTTCGGTGCACGGTGCAAACAAGGAAGAACCTGGCGCTCAGGATGATCAATCGCCAACCGCCATAAGTGACCAATGCCTAAGCTGATCGGACGTGCCGTAGGCTTAGCTTGATAGTGCAGGTCAAAGAAATACTCCCTTAAAAAAGATTCAAACCCCTCCTCTGCTCCACCGTACAGCTTTTTGAGTTCCTCCCGTATTTCGGGAACGAGCACTTTTTGGGTGGCTTGTGCATTTGGCAATATGTCGCTCGGCGCGCCGTGGTAGGTGCATAAAAAAGTATCGCTTGGTATGGGAGAGCGGTCTATATGAAACGAATAGACATCGGTTGGGAACAGCGGGTAGCTGTCATCTCGCTCGTAGCACTTGATTATGTTGAGGGTTGGATCTGCGCCGTGCGCTTTCAGTACCTTCAAGTCGTTTAACAGAATTTCACGAGCGAGCTGGCCCTGTTCACTCAATTGGAGTTCGTGAAGTTCGGCCTGGTCAAGTGCGACCATATTTTCATTTAGCTCCAACTTTTCTACAATCTCAGAGAAGTCACCTATTAGTTTACGGGTCCAGCAGATCGCATTCATTTGTCCTTGAAAAGGGGTGTAGATTAGGTCTTTGAAGCTTGTTACTTGGTGGACTTGGTTTTCAGTTTGAGATGGGTCTATCATGGTGGGTAAAGTACGTCTAAATCGTTTTACGAACGTGGTATATCCACCGAGCGGTTTCTTGTCCGGTAGATGCAGCCTCCGGCTGCGAGTTTACAATGCGCTCTCCGAGCGCGAGACGCGCACCTCGTCCCGAAAGCTTTCGGGGGCGAGGTAAAAACGTGGTCCCCGTAAGAGGTCACCCCTACGGGCCTCACTTGGGCCGCGCTCGCTTAAAGACGCCGATTGGGATCGCTTTTTTTATTGGATTTCCTCCAACCAGTTCATAACATCTGTAACGGTTTTCAGATTTTCATCAACCAGTATCCCCTCATCATCAAAAAGCAATTTAAACGGGTAGCCCCTGATGCCGTACTTCTGTTCCAAACCTGATTTATCGCCTACGAACAGGTTCGTCCACTGGATCTCATCGTGGGCGGTTGAATTCAACCACTTCGCTTTTGTATTATCGACGTTTACGCCGACCATTTCTATTCCTTTTGATCTAAGCAACGGGTAGTTGTCTTTCATCCCCTGGTTGAAAGCCCTACAAGGGCTGCACTCCGTGAACCAAAAATACATTAGAGTGTACTTTTTCTGCTTAATCAAACTAGACATGGTTTGCTCAACATCTTCGGAATCCAGCGCGGTGAAGTCTACGAATCTATTGGTTCCGTCCGTATCGTTTAGTCGAAGTACGAGAATGTTCATCAGCTCATATTTCGCAGGGCTCATTGCCGTTGAATCGACTTTGTAAAAGAGGCTATTGACCTTTTTGATGTCCGCCAGGCTAAGGTTGTTATTATCAAAGAGCCCCCTATTATGGAGGTTATCAAGAACTCCTAGCCTAAAAAACATAGAGACTATTGAAGGTGTTCCGCTTTCGAACTGCTGGTCAAAAAAGTTATAAATCCTTTTCCTGGATTTAGGGTAGACCAGTCTTATCATGCTGTCATTCCTGATGCTGTCTCCAAAATTCATGGTTCCTCCGTCAACAGCTACTTGGTACTTATTTCTGAAGTCAACCAATTCCTTATTAACGTCCCCTTCCTTAAAGCGAGGACGTGAAAAGGAGGTGTACTCATCCTCTTCCTGAATCTCAACCTCCAATTTTGTAGACCCTGGTTCCAGCAGTATGAGGCATATTGCGTAATCGCCCTTGAGCCCAACTATTTCGCTTTCAAACCTAATATCCGCTGGTTGGATATATTTTGATGTGCCTTCGAATTTGAAGGTGCCGTCTTTTATTACTGCAGTGATTCGTTCTTCGTAGGTTTTGTCTTCGGGGATCAAGGCTAGTACTGTACCGTCATGGCTGGCTACTTTTCCTTCTATTGTATAGTTGAAGGTGTTGTTGGCCGGTTGGGTTTGGTCCTGGTTACAACTTAGTAGGAGTAGGAATATTGTTACTAGGCTTAGCAGCTGTATTTTTGGTAAATATTGGTATTTCATGGGTGGATTAGTGTCTTTTTTTTTACAAAAGGTAAAGCCCCTTAGAGACGTCGAAAAAACAAGTGTCCGATTTCAAATTCAAAGCCTTATGGACTCCGTATAAATAACTTACCGGTTTCGCTTCGCGGCTACTACGTGACTTGACCTGACGTTTTTGTGCTCACCGAAATTACAGATCCTTAGCTACGGAAATGATTTTTAAATTTGGGGAGGGCA
>Ga0306864_1001099_pt1 | contig 11412 bp, 10 predicted proteins | sample AntRauTorckE5430_FD_190448 | JGI IMG/M metagenome (GOLD analysis project Ga0306864, IMG submission 190448) | Saline lake microbial communities from Rauer Islands, Antarctica - Metagenome Torckler E5 #430 (v2) (version 2) | ecosystem: Environmental > Aquatic > Non-marine Saline and Alkaline >...
ACGACAAAGATCCCAACTGGAGCACTGACGCACGGCACATGAGCGGGATGAGCCCAAATCTATTATCACCATTGAGCTTATTTAGATGATCCATCACCACCTTCATGTCAACACCCATCAAGTCGCGCATCAAATCTGGAGATTCATCTGTCTTCCATCTTTTATATTTTATGCTTAACAATTAACCAGCTGCGATTAACAATTAAATAGAATTAACTTGACTAGTTGATCTTCATTCGTCATTCTTTATTGTGTGGTTGCGCGCACTCTTTCTTGATGAGGATCTCCGAAGCATTACCAACACGGATAAGTCGAGATGAAAGATGAAAGTTTTCTTTTATCTAGATGAAGAAAAAGTCCTTCATCTTTCATCTCGATAAAAGTACTGACCTTCGTCGGGACGAAGATGAAGATCTGGATGAAAGTCAAAAAAACTTTTATCTGCAAGCCCTGCATATAACAACAAACATAACAAACACATCACATAACAGACATAACATAACATTAACATAACACATAATATAACACATAATATAACATCACACAACATCACAACATAAGATGAGCAATGATGCGATTGGTGGTCCTTCATTGTACGGAGGTGTAAATGTTCAGGATCTCCTATCATCCAACAGCAGCGTAGGATCAGCATCTCTATCAACAAGGGGACAGCAGCAGCAACAGCAGCAGCAACAGCAGCAGCAGCAACAGCCTCCTTCCTCCATCGCCATTGGATCTTCCAACATGAACATATTCGCACAAACCACAAACACAATACCGTCATCCTTATCATTCACAGGAACATCAATGCCAGGAACATCATCGGGATCCATTCAATTCCCCGGATCACTCTTATCATCAGGAATAGGATTAGCCGGAGGATCATCATCGGGTTTATCAGGATTAGCTGGATCAGCATCATCGTCGGGACATCCCATGGGAATGACCATTCCACATCCATCCTCCTCCTCCATGCAAGGATTAGGACTAGGTGCAGGATTAGGTGCAGGATTAAATGCAGGAGCAGGAGCAGGACTAGGAACAACCTCCACACCATCCACCGCAACCATTACACCATCCACCGGAGGAATGGAAGAACTCCTCCCACTCGTTATGCAACTCACAAACCCGGAACAGCGAGAAGGAGTCTTGCTAGAACTATCCAAAAAGAGGGAATCATTCCAAGATCTTGCGCCGATACTATGGCACTCCGTAGGAACAGTATCAGCCCTCCTGCAAGAAATAGCCTCCATCTATCCCCTCCTATGGCCACCCACACTCACAGCCCACGCCAGTAACCGCGTATGCAACGCCCTGGCCCTGCTCCAATGTGTGGCATCCCATCCAGATACCAGATCCTTGTTTCTTGCCGCCCATGTTCCCCTTTATCTCTATCCCTTTCTCAACACACAATCCAAATCCAGACCCTTCGAATACCTTCGTCTCACCTCTTTAGGGGTCATCGGGGCCCTGGTCAAAATGGATGATCCCGATGTCATCAATTTCCTCCTACAGACGGAAATTATACCGCTCTGTCTCAGAATTATGGAGAGCGGGAGTGAATTATCCAAAACGGTCGCTACCTTCATAGTCCAAAAGGTATTGTTGGACGAAATGGGGTTGCAATACGTTTGTGCCACGGGAGAAAGATTCTATGCCGTTTCCGCTGTCTTAAACAACATGATTGAGCTATTGACAGTCAATCCATCCGTTCGATTGTTGAAACATATCGTCAGGTGTTATCTCCGTTTGAGCGATAATCTTCAGGCCAGAGAGGCATTGAGGGAAGGTCTTCCGTTGACTCTGAGGGATGATACCTTTGGGCTGGCACTGAGGGATGATGTGACTGTCAAAAAGTGGTTGAATCAGTTGTTATCGGTGGTGGGTTCGGCTGTGGAGGGAAGGTCTGGTGGTATGGGATCGGGCATGGGGATGGGGTCGGGTTCGAGTTCGGGGGGGATCGGTGGGATGGGAATCGGTGCTGGTGCTGGTGCTGGAGGTGTTGGAAATGGTCTTTCTGGAGCAGGACTGGGGATTGGTGTTGGTGTTGGGCTTGGGCTTGGGAATTGATTCGGTTGCATGATGGAGTGAATATGAATATGAATAGATGATGCATTGGACATTGCATACTACATACTATATATTGTAGTATACTGTATTGCATACTACATACTATATATTGTAGTATGGATACTGTCATGGATAGATGAGTAAATACTACAGCTAATATTAATCATGAACTAACTATTGACAAGATGCATATGTACCTGTAGAGCCTCATTTAGAGTCCATGCATTGAAAACAAGTAGCCAAGGTGGACTTTGGCGATACTATAATACTGTCAAAATTGGATGAAAAGACACTACAGCTAATATTAATCATGAACTAACATTGAGTATAAATACACCTATAGAGTGTAATTTAGAGTCCATGTATTGAAAACAAGCAGCCAAGGTGGACTATACACTTAACCACCTACTGCTGGCGGTACTATAATATCATATATCATGCAGACAGAATATTATTTCGAATTACAAGTCTCCATGTTATAGGATACCGAAGTATGAGTATAGCAACTAGCAACTTGTATCCATGATAGGAAAAAGGAACTCTTTCATGAACTCTGCGTCACTGCGACGAGAGTAAATGGAGATTCAAAAAAATCTTTTTTTTCGTCACGAATCTTGGTATGGTAATGAATAGTAATGAATGACCATGGGACATGACCCACGGCATGACCCACTGCATGACCAGGAGATTCAAGATTCAAGATCTAAGATGTCAACTAATTTGATGCAATTGCAAAAAGGGTCTTTCCAATTGCCCAACTGCATTCCTCCTTTGCGGCTGGGATTGTGAACCCCACTTCCGTCGCCAATGCTGAAGTTTCACGAATTGCTTCCTCATCCTGGGCATTTTAGCAGATTTTAGCGCACAAGTCCGGATTTCGACAATACTCTGCCCGTCATAATGTCAAAATGGCTCAGATTTAGCAGAAAAGAGTTCGTTTCCGAAACCAAACTCCGGTGGAACATCTTTCATTGCGAAAGTGCAAAAAATGATAAAATGAAAATGCACCTGCGCGCTGGCTTGCTCCGCGAGCGATCGCGAAGTTCCAGGAATTGCTTCCTCTTCTTCCTGGTCGTTTGAACGAAGAAGACGATCCAGTATCCGTTCCAAATGTCAAAATGACTAAATTTAGTAGAAAAGACAGGAAAAGATATCATTTTCCTAAAACCTCCGGTACATTTTCCCAGAGGATGAAAGTGCACATGGAAAAACTGAACACAACACATCGCCGGCGTGCTGCTGCGTGTCAAGCGAGCGAGGAAAGAAGATGCCTTCCTCCAATTCATGAAATCATAATATAGCATTCCCACATCTCATCATTGAATATACTATGATTCAATCACAACCCAGAGTAGATGCTTTTCGTCAAATGAACAAGAACAGCGCAGCATACATTCCATTCGGTAGCTTCCAGCATCCTGTTGGTCAACATACAACACAAGTGAGATATCATCATCATCATCATCGAGAACCCCTTGAATCACAAACTGTCACTCCTCCCCCTCCAGAAGAAGCTGTCACAGACCATGTCCACAACCACGAAACCACATCGAAACCGCTATGCGCTTGCCCAAAGCTACCTAGACCGAACGAAGAAATGAAATATTTTTCCTGGAACTCTGTGAAAAGGGTAGGTTCGACAGTGAATCTGATGCAAATGACTCATCACGACCACAATCCTTCGAAAGTTCAAATAGACAGTATCTTCAATGATGCCGAACTGAAAGCTGCCATCACTCTCACTTCCTGTTTCAATGATGGAGCTAAGCCATGCTGAGGATGCGACGGCTATATTCTTGCAGATGACCATGATGCATATGCAATCAATCATTTGAATTCGATATAGCTACTACCCTCTGCAATATATTTGTACAAAGGATAGTCTGAGAATAGATATAGAACACTATTAAAGGACTACGAGTCTATTAACTATCCAATTTTTCAATTCAACTTGAAGGCCCAATTCCAGCAATGCCTTTGGCTTGTTGATTGATTGCGCATTCATTGCTGTCGGTCCACATCGATCGGTACATCAATAAAGCAGAGCAAGACGGACTTCATACAGATACAGAATAAAGGATGAGAAGATATAGAGTAGTGTTGCTCCAGTTGTTCAATTTTAGAAACCATGATTAAAGGAGAAGTTTAAGTGCCGAGCGCCAACGACGAGAAGCCCATGGATCGCCTCGGTCTGTCTGTCCGTATGGTATGCATCCCAAATAAAAACGGTTTTGAGAGATTGCGCAAAAAGTAAACGGTTATAAAAGTTAGAAAAAGTATCGAGTTATTATCCCCCGTATTTACGTCACGAGGGGGGGAGACTTCAGTCTGTCCCTGTCCGTACTGACGACGTAAGTTGAGGTGTATCCTCTTTCGTTTGGCTCAACTTTCGCTGGTGGTGGATCAAGATCGCGAGACACCTCTCGAAATACGAAATTAATAAGCACATCTTTAACTAGTCTATCAACTACACATACCAATTAATCTAGAATGAAATCCGCCATCTGTTTCGCTGCTGTTGTCGCTTCTGCTACTGCCTTCGCTCCTGAGGTACGAATCCAATAATCGTTGTGCCGGTCGTTTCTGCTTTGTGGAATTGGAATCAGAATTGGAATTGGAACGTGGGGGGTGATGGACGGGGGCTGGCAAGGGTTCACAACCACAATATGACATATTATGATGGTTTGGACATGTTTTGCAGCCCTTGACCTTCTCCACCACGACATCTTTACTATTGACTGTAAAAATAGTGAGAGGAAGAGACAGGAGATGTGGAGCAACACATGAAAGGCTCCAACAAAGACTTGATTCTGGATATTAAAGAATGGGTTCAACATTGACATCGCAAAATATCTCAAAGTTCCCGACTTTAGAACTTTCTTCTTGCATCGACAGATTGAATCGATATTGATGCACTCTTGAGGTATATTATCTTTCTTTGTGACCTCCATCCTTTCTTACACTGTTTCTTTTTCTTTTCATTGCAGGCTAGCAATGCTCGTGTTTCCACTGCTGTAAACTCTGAGGCCCGTCGTGAGGTTTTCGGAAAGATTGTTGCTGCTGGAGCTGCTTTCCTCCCCGTTGCTGCCAACGCTGCTGTTGGAGAGTCCCCACGTTTCTCTGTGTTTGGACTTTTAGGAGATGGAACCTCTTACTCCGAGGGAGCTGCATACGGTTCCGACCAGAAAGGCAAGACTTACTCCCCTTACTCTGTATATGGTGCCGAGGGCAAAGACTCCCTTTACAAGCCTGACAATCCCGAGTTCGCAAAAAACAAGAAGGCTGTTCTCAAGGAGACCCAAGTTCGTCTCTCCAGAATCCCTGCATACGTAGACAGGAAGGAGTGGTTCAATGTAAAGGATGAACTTACCCGTTACATGTATGATACCCGTGGAGCAGTCCGTGGACTTGCCACCACTGTGGACCAGAAGGAGAAGGCTGCTGTATTCTTCCGTGCTTTGGAAGATATCAACGGAAATGCTACTCAGCATAAGGGAGAAGCATGCAAAGCTGCAAACGACAAGGCCATTGCTGCCCTTGATGTGTTCATCAGCACCCTCTAAATTATAGTAGTATATTAGGGAAAGGAAATATAGATCATGATTGCTGCTTTGGCGGAATAGACTTCCAATGTCCCAAAGTTACTATCATAATAAACGTCAACCTGTTAAGGTCCAACAAACGCGTGCAGCTCGTACGCTACTAATCGAACGTTAGCGTTTTTTTCAATAGGAAGGTCGAAGGCATAAAACATTTAATTCCTCCTGTACATGAAGTTCGATTTTATGTTTTACATTAGATTATATTGTGACTTCAAGATCAGCGACGGATATTTACTGTATGGGCAGCAGTGTCAATGGGTCAAAGTGACTATGCAGGCGACCATTAAAATCAAGGTGCGAGGAGGTAATCATCCCATCATCAAATCCCTCACTGCTTGGAATCAAAGAAATAGAAGATGATTCCATACGAGTAATCAAGGCTTACTCTTATATCAAAATACAATAATTCTTGTTTCGTGGGACATTGGGGTCCTGCGAGAATAATTACAATGGCATGGGTCATGGGTACCATATCTGGTACGTAGCCACAACATATTATGCTTTGTTGCCCACACATATCTAGATCACACCAATTGCAGGGTCGCGGCTTCTCTCTTGTAGATATGCGTTCGTTTCGAAATTATTGAATACTTCTCTTTCTCTTGTAATGTATGGAAAAGTTGAGTTATGCGCACATCCACCATGAATGATTCAAGATTCGCACTCCCCCCATTGGTCTCTGGTCTTATTCCTTTTGTGGTTCCACACAAGTAAATACCCACAGCAATGGCCACCGATAGGGATGCATAGAACCAATCATAACTAGGGATTACACCTCAAACGAAACGAAGTTAAATTCAGGATGCTGAACAGTCTCTTCTTTCCCAAGAATTATCCAAGAGAGCTTCCAGCTAAGATGACATTGCCGCGAATTGGTCAAGAACCAAGGAACTGGATGCACTGATGTAAATTAAATGCTGTCATTAGTAAACTACTGCTGCTATAGCAAACAACTGTATTGTGAATCGATTTACCACGCCAATGTGTACGTTACTTAGTTGAGAACAATCGCTGACGAGATTGATCAGGTTACTACTTGTAGAGAAGGTAAACGGATCCAACTTCTATTACTCATATTTTGAATGATAAAATATTGGCTTTTAGATAGATGAGTTTGGAAGAAATTTTCCATCAATCGACATGGCCATTTTTATCCAGCGACAATGGCTCATGTGGAGGCTGGAGGCGTGGTTGACTTTTTGCGTTGAATGATGAGATACAGTAAGCACACAACAGACAGTATGTGGTAGTACCTTGGTAGTACATAGAGGTACATAGTACATTGGAATTCATCCCCGGAAAACAAAGAAAGTGGGATTGATATTTATCCCAAACAGCCTCTGTAATCTCATTATTATTGCCCCTGAGCGGACGCGACGACGTGAGACGTGACCGGCATTTTTATGTTCACAACCTGCACACCACACACCACACAACACAAAATATCATTCACTCTCCACAATATCAAAGCCTCAGCACCGAAGCTAAGATGGAATCTGCTCTGACTCTAGTTGCTTGCTGCTCTTTCTGGATTTTCATATACTTTTTCTCGCATGCTGTTGACAAGAAGAACAAGGATCATTTTAACAGCAGAATCGTTTCCAACGTGCATGTCCTCGGTGCCATAATTCTTGCATCAGCCAGCTTATATTTTGATGACGAATCGGTCTTTCCAGAAAGAGTTGTGTTGAGCTGGGCAGCAGGCTTCTTTCTAGCAGACCTCATTGATTGCATAGTGAGAAAAGACACCATGTTCTTCGCTCACGCAGTGATAGGTCTGGCACTCTTGTGGAGCTGCTGGAACAGTCCGTTTTACGTGCAGAGAGCTGGTAGTAGAGGGTACTTTGTCGAACTTTCCAGTCCATTTTATCAGCGATGGGTCGCTGATAAAACAAAACCAAAGTTTGGCTTATTTTGCCTCGTCTTTTTTCTCTGCAGAATTGTTTACACCCCAATTTTCCTGAACAAGATGAACCTGTTTCACGATATTGCACAAAATTTATTTGCGTTCGTGGCATGCGTTGCTTTCTATTTGATGAATTGTGCATGGTTTGCAAAGGGGATGCAGATGCTTTTTAATTACAAGGAGAAGAAACCACTGAGGGAAAAGAATGTGTAGGGATCCTGCTAGTAAAATAAAGTTAGGATTAGTTATAAAAATCAATCCTATTTATTACTGTTCAACTTTAATATTCTCAAGAATTGCGAGTTTGCCACCTTGAGGTTCGGCAAGGTACATATCAATGTCAAGAGCTTCGGCGAATTTCATTGGAACATTCTTCTCCCTCGCGCCAACCGCAATATTGACAACAACACCAGGCCTGCCACCTCTTCCGCATCTTCCAGCGCGATGAGCATAATGCGAGGCGTCAGTTGGTAAATCAAGATTGACAACATGGGTGAGATATGGAGCATCTATTCCTCTCGCAGCCATCTCAGTTGCGACAACAATACCTACAAAGCCTTCTCTAAGAGCCTTGTTCACCTCAGCTCTGTCGCCCTTCTCACTTCCCTGTCCTCCATGCAGAGGGGCCGCAATAATTCCTAGTTGAGCAAGCTTTTCAACAACAATTCCAACTCTTCTAGCATTGTCGACAAAGATGAGAACTTGCTGAGGAGCTGGGTCTGTATATAGCACCTTTCTCAGCGTTTCAAGTGCAAATCGTTGATGGTCAACTCTAACTACTCCATGAATTGCTGTGCGGCTCACTCTGGTCTTTTTTGATTTACCTGACGTGATGAGTTTGTCACTGTCGTCAGACTCGGCATGCGCATAACCAGGTCGCAGAAAATCATCTAGAAGAGATTTGCCCAAGAGGTCTCCTGCTGTGGCAGAACATAAGATGCTTTGTAGCGAATCTCCATGACGCCTTTTCAGTAACTCCATTGTGGCTTGTGTGGGATCTCTATGAGGTTCGTACTCTAGGAGTGCATCACATTCGTCCAGAACAACAGCCTGGAGGTTAGCAATCTTTAGCTTCCCTCCTTTATCACCTGGTTGTCCAACGACGAGCTCCGCAATACGACCTGGTGTACCAATGATAAAATCGGGTTTGTTCTTCCTTATCTGCTCAAAATTGCGTCCAAATGGAGTACCGCCTATTGCTAGGGTGGCCTTCAACCCTGTTCCTTGGAACAATTCCCTCGCAACTGCCACAATTTGGCTTGCTAGCTCTCTTCCTGGAGCAACAATGATAACCTTGGCACCTACTTTGGTGTCATCTTTATCGAAAAGCAACTGCTCTGCGAGTGGAGCTAGAAATGCAAGAGTCTTACCACTTCCAGTGTGCGTAGACACAAGCACGTCATTTCCACTTACAATGGACGGACAAGCTTTGTCCTGCACAGGGAGAGGATTCCTGCAGCCCATATTTTCTAGGTTCTCCAATAAAAGTGGATTTGTGATCCCAACATCTTCCCATGATGCGAAATTTTCGGAGATATCCTCATCGCCATACTCTTCCCTTACAATATTGTCAGCTTGACTTTGTGCTTGATCTAGTGTAAGAAACATATCATTTCCATTTTTATCTTGTGTTCGTTTGCGTGCATCCTTCTTGTCTTTCCGTTTCTTCTGTTCCTTAGCCCTTTTCTCCTTGTATTCCTGTTCTTCTGGCGATAATTCAGAAGATGGATTGGTCTCCACACTTGCGGCTTCGCCTCCTCCTTCGGAAAAGAAGAAACCTCCTTGTTCTGGACTGCTTGACCTTGACGATCCAGCTCCACCAGCAGGTTTTGGAGAGATGATGTTATTGTAAAAGTCTTCATCTTCATCTTCAGAATCTTCATTATCTTCACTGTCAAGTGACACAGGTGGTTCATAGCCTTCATCGTCTTCATCATAAAAATCAGCCTCAACTGTTTTAGGCTTACTTCCACTTTCTGCATCCTTCTTTGTTGCACTCCTTTCATCCTTCTGTGTTTGAAGTCTAGCCTGATTCCTTTTCACCTTATCTAGGATAGCATTCTGATGACTCTGCGCAGATTGGAATGCAGACGCATTCGTATCTTCATTTTTATCTTTTTGGGGCATTTCTTCGAATTTTCTTCGCCTCTCTTCCTTCTCCCATGGATCCAAAACGGGTTTGGATCGCACCTTCCTATCAGAAGTAACAGACGTTCTATCATGTTTGCTATCTTCTGTGCCATTACCGTCGTCATCTGCAACCTCCCATTCATTGAAATCAGTCTTCCATTCATTCTCGGAGAGTCCCCATCTCTTGGCCATCATGCTTTCCAATTCTTCAATAGATTTACCGCTCTGCACCATATTTTTTGACCTGGACTTGGAACTGATGTTGGTCGAGTCCGTATTTTTCTTCTTGTCCTCCTTCGTTGGGTAGAGGGGCTGCTGCTGGAAAATTGGGGGGGTAAATTCCACAATGGGTTCGACATCTTGCGCAAATCTTCGTTTTTTCTTTTGCTGTTGTCTTTTTTTCTTGACTGGTTCATTTTCTTGTTCACTCTTTGCTGAGAAGAGTTGACTCCTACTACCACTGGTAATGCTACTGGTGCTACGACTACTGCTACCGACGAGGGGGTTTGATGAGACCTGAGGATTCAAGAACGTACATGATGTAAATGAGCTAGATGGGTCTAGATTCAGAGTCAGCAGTAGCACGCCAAGTACTGATGATCGAAATTTCATTCGAGAAGGTGGCAGGTTTGTTTGATGGAGAAGATGATTTATTGTTACTGATTTGTCTACCTTCCGCAAGAGTTAGATATTACTAATGTGCAATACTACTATGTATTCAGTTACTATTTTTTACGTGCAAATATTGGTTGTTCAAGTGTGTCAGCAGAAGACGAGTTGAAGTTTGGGTTGTTTTCCAGAATTCTTTTTCGTGGCTGTGAAGAAAGAAGTCAAAATTAAAAATAACCTATAGTACTTCACGTATGAAATACTACACTACACTACTATTGCAACTATGTGAATCATCATCATCAATAATTATCATTCGGTTTATATTTTGTATCCAAAATTCTAACTTCAAATAACAACTTATTGATCAAACCCTAACTAATTCACGACAATGTCACGACATCTTCTAATGCAACAACAAGCTCGATCGAAGTTTGCATGTCTCCGGATTCATGGTCCAGATCAGAAAGGAATTTTGGCTGCTTATTCCCAGCTCCTTGATCAATTCGGCTGTGCAATCATGAAGTCAGAACAATTTACAGACCCCAAACTGAACCATTATTACCAGAGATCGATCTTCCATCCTTCTATCCGTGCGGAGGAGTTTTCGTGTGGAAGCATGGATGATAATATTGGTTTCCATGTGGAAGAGAAGCTGGAAATAAAATCAGAGATGGTGAAGTTGAAAGATCGTTTTGGTCTCGAAATGATGAAGGTCAATTGGCGGGATAGACCGAAACGAATGGCTATCTTCGTTTCCAAATATGATCACTGTCTGGTAAGAAGGATAGAATTGGAAAGATATGTAGAATACTTTGCTCCATGATGGATGATCCTATTCTCATTTCCGTCTTGGAAAAATAACAATCAGTCTCATTCTTCTTTCAAATGTCATTGTGAATATGTGCAGTGGGAGATACTGTTACGAAACGAGGCAAAAGATTTGGATTGTGAAATTGGTGCTGTAATATCGAACCATCCGGATTTGAAATATATTGCAGATGCATTTGGCATACCGTTCAAAGTATTCCCAATCGGCTCAGAAAATAAAGCAATCCAGGAAGGGAAAGAGATTGCATTGCTGAAAAATGAGCT
>Ga0306864_1001100_pt1 | contig 11411 bp, 8 predicted proteins | sample AntRauTorckE5430_FD_190448 | JGI IMG/M metagenome (GOLD analysis project Ga0306864, IMG submission 190448) | Saline lake microbial communities from Rauer Islands, Antarctica - Metagenome Torckler E5 #430 (v2) (version 2) | ecosystem: Environmental > Aquatic > Non-marine Saline and Alkaline >...
GCTGCATCCTGGAAGCAAACCGAAAGGCGATGCAAAACTTATATTCGTCCATCCAGTGGAACGGCGTGGAGGCTATCCTGCGACGGGCATAATATTCACTCCTAGCACTTGCTGGGATGCAGCGCCTCCGAATCACCCGAATTGGCAAACGGGAGCTGAATCTGAAGTGACCTTGGGGGATTTGGAGGCCATTCCTAAGCACATTCAACTCTCAAAAAAATCCGCCTTCGCCTCGCTGAACGACATCCTCCTGGTCCACGGTCAGGTCGATATCACGGACGGTCAGTTGTGGCCTTGGTGGAGGTGGATCGCGAACTTGGATCTCGAGCATAGTGCGATCGTGGTGGGACCTGGGATTACCCATGCGGTGGCGCGTTCGGAGGAGACAGAACCCTGCTCGGTTTCTCTCTGCCTAACTCGTGCCGACTCATCTGATATCGCTGTAACCCTAACCAAGCATGGCAATATTATCAAAACGACCAGCTCCTTGTTGCGCGTAGGTACACAGTAGTCGGCGACTTCACGCCCTGCGGCTACGCAGGGCGAGCGTTTAGTGATTTCAGCGTGAGTTTTGGAGTCATGTAAAGAATGTTTTCCGTACAAGGGCTCGACAGGCGATATGCAGCATGATACGAGCAGGCCAATGGTGGCATGGAAGCTCGTGGGGGCTCGCCTCCGCGAGATTGAGCACACATCGCTGGCAAGCGCGTGTGCTGGCAACACCACGCCCTGCGGCTACGAGCATTTAGTGAATTCAGCGTGAGCTGGCGACTTCACGCCCTCCGGCTACTACGCAGCAGGGCGAGTATTTAATTCGTATTTGAGGTACTCCGCTAATTGAAGAAACGGTTCCAGCGCTTTGTAGATTTACGAAAAATGACCCTCGGCCGACATACCTTAGATGTTTTCCAACATTTTTTAATCAGTTGTAACCGCCTTCCTCCTTGCTTAGTATTATGCCATTGTCGTACATTATTAGTTCCGTCGTTGTAATAGTTAGTAGTAGGAGGTTGTTTTATATCATTTCGGATCGACCCCCCGACCGACTCCCGATGGACCGTGGATCTAGCCCGGTCGAGCACCGATCGATCCCAAATCAATCCCAGATGTCCTCCCTCATCGACCCGAACGCGACCCCAAATAAATGGACCCTGACATTAATAAACACAACATCATGATGGGACCAAACAGGCACATGATGATGGTTCTGCGATCGCGTGTTCGCTTGGTCATATGAGCATACGGTCACAGGACCACATGACCATAAAAATAGGAGCACGTGACCGTGCGATGATTGCTCGCGTGATCATATTTCGTGCTGTGGACCCTCGACCTTTTGGGATCTCAAACACCTACGTCGCTAACCTTCGGCTAGCGAACAATCGACGCTTTCACGTCCGCCGCACTATTCCGTTCTCAAACGCCGAAAAAATGTCACCCAACAACAATCGCGTTCGATCCGAACAGATGTCCCACCAGATGCCATGACGCCCTGCGGCTACGCAGGGCAGCAAGTGCGAGTCATTTGTAGATATTTCTTGCTTATTTGGATTTTAGCGGTTTCCATCAAATCTATGTTTGGCGAGCAGTCTGTTCGGAGCTCCTAGTAGTAAGTTAAAAGTAAGCTCAGACTGATCGGTAGCCATTTTAGCTCAATCCATTGTTGCGGCTCACTTGTTGATTTGTCGTTTTTACAATATAAGAGTCCGCATCCGTGCGCGTGGTGCTACGGGTGAGAGGTGAAGGCGCCAGAACAAGCAACGTAACGCCCTGCGGCTACGCAGGGCGAGTGTTTTGACTCACCACGCACGGAGAAGTGTGTCAGCACTTACTTGCCGCTTCGTGCTAGTCCGCATGGACGCATGTGTACGTCCAGGCTGCCCACACAGGCACCAGGTTAGGCCGCGCTCCCACGGCTACTGCTGCGAGGCGTGCAAAGGCAAGCCATACAGCCATACAGAGGACTGCTCGGGCAGCCACAGCAGCAGGCGGCAGACAATAATAATAGAAGAAGAGGACCCAGGCGTTCTCGCAGGGTTCTCCAACGCGGGTCAATTCGCCGATGCTACAGCGCGACCTATCATCACCCCGCTCAGGATGAATTTTGGTGCATCTCTCGAGCCGCTAACGCTTCCAGCCGCGTGGCTACGAGGCGCGCTCACCGCCATGGACTACGTGAAGTGGTACGCTACACGCTACAGTCTAAGTCTGCGCGGAGTAGACGCAACGCGCGTCTGGCAGGCGCTTTCAGAGCACCTGATGAACAGGGTCGAACGCGAGAGTTTTCGCACACTGCGGCTCTTCGCACACAGACGAGACCGCATTCCTCGGTTGCTCGAAGATGCTTTTGCAACTGTGGACGTTGCAGATGTAGGGATTGACGGGCACTCGCAGATGTACAAGATAACGCGCGTTACTGGTGTGGACTGCCGCGTGCAGGCGGTTGTCGCGATGCACGCGGCGACGGCGGAAGCCCTACTCGAAGCGATACAAATGATCGAAAGCAGGGACGTACGAGAGTTTGCTTTCTTGTGTCACGGAGCCACGCACCGTTCCGTGGCTTGCTGCTTCCTCCTGGCCGCCTTAGCCTACCCACGCGCCGAGATATACCTCACGACGAAACGGACACATAACGATGCCGAACGTTTCGGCCTGTATGCACGACCCAATGATTTCGCCAGCAGATGCTTCAGTTGGCAGCAGGGAGGCGCTGCTAGTGACTGCAGCAGAGGCGGCGTGCGAGGCGGCGAAGGCGGTGGCGGTGGCAAAGGCATGGCGGCTGCGGCTACGCAGGGCCTCCTCGGAGGTGAGGTGGCAGGCTTCTCTAAATTGACCGCAGGTGAGGCGGTTGCTCTGCATTGAAGGTCGGCGGCGTCTCCGCAGCTGACCTTCGTAGTAGGAACTGCCCTCGTCGTCGTGCTTCCAGAGTTGTTGTTTGCATGTTACTTAAAACAATGAAAAAAAGTGGCTGTTGTTGTGGAATTGGTTCGACACCCGATCGTTGCATTTCGTTGACCCCGCCTCAACGAACAGTCCTGATTGTGCCAACAGAGCAGTGCCAACTGAGCAGTGGCAATGAGGGTGCCTGCAATGATGAGCGCGGTTATTATTATGGATCACGCTGAATATCGGCGACCATTCAGTAATAACGAGGTAGCCATTCTGGCACTACTCGTCTAGTTAGTTAGTAGCCACAAAGAAAGTAGCCATTTTGGCACTAGTCGATTGAGGTTTACGCCCTGCGGCTACGCAGGGCCTCTGCTCGTAATAACTGCCCGATGGGTCAGGTTTTATCTAAGCCGGAAAGTAGGGCGCAGAAGCTTGTTACTGTTGTGCATTACAATAAGAAGACGCGTCCTGCGAGCTTCGCAACAGTCCGATCAGTGGAACATCGAAGAGGTTACTCAATGGTAGACTTCGACGGCAAAAGAGCAAAGTCTTATTTACCACAGTCGGCTTTGAGGACGCTGACGATGCCAGTGTTCTCGCTACCGACGGAAAACGCCGTATGGTATTTCTTGTATGGACATTCTGCAACTCCGCACCAGATTGACATGCACGTGCACGGCCTGTGTATCCTTGTCGGTCCACTTACTACGCTTAAATCCTCGATGGAGATTGATGAGTGGGTATACCCGACTGGACCAATCGCATTTATGCCTTGGATGAAATCGTTCCCTGGTGATTCGGCGCCACGACCTTACTTTGCATGTGTTATTGAGCCCCAAGTAGTCGAGGGGGGCGATGCCGAGGAGGAAGACGCCCGCGAGCAAGAACCCGATTGTTATCAGTGCGCTGAATCCTCTGACTGCCCTACTTCCACGCAGCCGTCGGCCTTTGGCGACGACCGTACTTCCGCGCAGTCGTCGGCGGTCGGCGGCGACGCACGTTCCGCGGAGGAGTATCTTCAGTTCTGCGAACGCTCTTCTGCGAACGGACCACGCACTTGCAGCTCATTCACCGACTGTGTCATATGTATGGATCTTCGTGCAGAATACAAGTGGTTCGCTTGTCTTCATATGGCTGACGGCCCTGCGCTCGCTTGTCTTCGCTGCCGCAATGGCATTACTGCTACAGCCCTGGCTGCTTCCGAATCGACCAAAGATAAGCATCAGATTCACACAATGTGTCCTTTGTGCCGTCGCCTTAGCAGGATGGTGAGATGGTCGAAATAGTATGCAGTAGAAGCATCCTTGTCCAGTGGTGCCTTGTCCACCGACTCTGACCTGGCGGGAGGTTGTGGACTGGTTCGCTGCAAATCCACTGTCGGAAGAAAAGACGACGCTGGCTATTGCTGACTGGAAAAAAGACTTCCTGAAATCCAGCATGTGCGAACACTCACTCTCGCCTGAAAGTAATCCAGTGGCGGGAGGAAGCAGCGGCTATCTGACGGCTTCTATCTGGCGGTGGTGTCACCCTGCAACGATAACGTCGCGACTCTGTGATCTGGCGGTGGTGCCACCCTGTCAGGATAACGTGGCGCCTCGGCGAGATACTTGTTCAGACTCTTCTAGGGAGTGGGCTTGTATCAATATTATGTGCGCTGCACTCATGATTGATTGCGATTAACCAAAAAAAGATACATATTGATCCGAACTTTCTGAGCCCCACTCAACGACTTCCCCCCGCTCGCGTCCCGCTCGCCCCCAGGCTGCCCCTCTTCTTCGGAGTCCAACTTTTGCATCCATGTCTGAATTCCTTTCTGCCCTTGTTGTCGGACGCACGATGAATGCACGTCCACACCTAGGTTCATTGATCCCTTCAGCGGCACTTGGAAGTATTATAGGAACGGTTGAAAGTCCTTGAGACTACTTCGGGTGAGACTGCTGAGGAGGTCTAGCACTACTAGGAGGAGCGGGCTGGGTGTGGGCAGCTGCTTTGATGTCGGGGTGTTATTCTATATAGCTGACTTCTTTGTGTTGGCGGGGCTGGGAGGTGGCCATGGGGGCCGCCCTGCGGCTACGCAGGGCGAGGGTGGACTCATTCGTCGAATGTAAAAGGGTGAGTTGCTCTCCTGGGCGAGCAATTGTCTGTATGCATGGTATTGTCTTGTTGTGTCAGTTTGTCTTACGCCGATTTAGCTTGACAATTTGAATTTGCTAGGTTGGTGGTGACACCTGCCTCCATCCAACGACGGAGGAGTTGGCCGCAGACACCGATCCCAACTCCAGCCCTCTAACCAAACAAGTGCATTCATAGATATACAGCCCCCATTGCTGCGTCACAGTCTCCCCACCTGCCTACTAGATAAGTGCGTTCAGATCCCTCTAGTCGCCATTGCTACGCAGACCCAACTCCAACCCACTAAATATGTGCATTCAGAACCCTACAGCTCCGATTGCCTCGTAGCTGGACGTTTGTTCGGTCGTTCAATTAAGAACACAACAATAACGCTAGATTCGCCTGGGTGTGCGGCGGGCGGGCGGCAGGCGGCGTTCGGGCGGCGAGCGGGCGCCATGCGGACGTCGTGAGGAGGGCCGCGGGCTGGCCGTACGGCGTGCCGCGGGCAATCGGCAAGCAAAGAACGGGCGGGGGGCGACGCGGCTGGCGGCATGCGGCTGATGATGGTGCTGGTTGAGCGGCGAACGGCGGGCGCGCAGGCGGCAGACGGTTATAATTTCCGTCGAATCTATGTTTGGCGAGAATACTGTTCGGAACTCATACTAGTAAGCTCTGACTGATCGGTGGCCGTTTTAGCTCAATCCATTGCGTCTCACTTAATTTTTCGTTTGTTGAAATATAAGAGTCAGCATCCGTGCGCGTGGTACTACGGGTGGGACTGAGAGGTGAAGGCGCCTAAACAGGAGTAGCAACGTAACGCCCTGCGGCTACGCAGGGCGAGTGCTTTGACTCACCACGCACGGAGAAGTGTGTTTGCGCTCACTTGCCGCTTCGTGCTAGGCGGCATGGCCACATGTGCAAGTCAAGGCTGCCCCCGCTTATTGCTTCGTAAAAAATGCTACAAACACGGCCACTGCTGCCAGGCGTGCAGATACGGCGAACCGTCGCATACAAATAATTGCTTGCGACCTGACCGAGACGACACCCACAACACGAATAGGCACTGGCGGAATGCCAGAACAATAGTAGGTCACACAAGCGTTCTCGCAGGGTTATCCCAAGCTGATCAATTCGCCGACGCTACAGCGCGCCATAGTAGCAGCTTCCCGCTCACGATGATGGTGGAGAGTTCATCCATCATGCCGCTAACACTTCCTGCCTCGTGGTGTTTGGGGGACCTAGCGGGGCGTTCGGGAGACCCCGTCATGGAGTACGTGGAGTGGTACGCTAGACGCTACGATCTAAGTCTGCGCGGACTGGGCGAATGGCAGCTGCTTTCGGCACACCTGCTGAACAGGGTCGAAGAAGTCGAGAGTGCTCGCCCACTGCGGCTCTTCGCGCATAGACAAGACAGCATTCCTCTTTCGCGCAGGGAGTACGAACTTGCATGTGTGGACGTGGCAGATAAAGGGGTTGACGGGCTCTCGCCGATGTACAAGATCGGGGACGTCACGGGTGTGGACTTCCGCGTGCAGGCGGTCGTCGCGATGCAGGCGGCGACGGCGGCAGCCCTACTCGAAGCGATACGAACTATCGAACGATATAACTTACACGAGCTTGCTTTCTTGTGTCGCGGAGCCACGCACCGTTCCGTGGCTTGCTGCTTCCTCCTGGCCGCCATAGCCTACCCACGCGCCGAGATATACCTCACGACGAAACGGACACAAGCCGATGCCCACCGTTTCGGCCTGGCTGGGCATGCGCGAAGCATTGATGATTTCGCCAGCAGCTGCTCCAGTTGGCAACAAGGAGGAGGCGCTAGTGACTGCAGCAGAGATGGCGTGCGCGGCGGCGAAGGCGGTGGCGGTGGCAAAGGCATGGCGGCTGCGGCTACGCAGGGCCGAGGTTATTAGTAGGAGGTGAGGTGGCAGCAGCCTTCTCTGAATGAATTCACCGTAGGTGATGTGGCTGCTCTGAATTGAAGGTCAGCGGAGTATTCTCCGCTGATCTTCGTAGGATCTGCCTTCGACGTGCATTCCACCGAGTTATTTGCGTGTTACTTGAAACAAATAAGAGGTGCTTGTTGTGGAAATAGTTCGACACCCGATCATTGCATTTCGTTGACCGATCACGTGTGGCTAGCTAGTCAGGCCCCACCAGGCAGGGGTGATGCATCCCCGATCGCAGTACAGGTCGTTTTTCGTTATTTCGGATTTGCAAGTTTTGAAAATGGGATCAGCACGCGGGGAGTTTGTCATTGGAAATGTGCCCTTGGTTGATAGCACCAATCACATCCTAGGATCGGGTGACATAATAAGACAGAGGAAAGTGAACGAAGCTGCCGACCACTGTGGTGTAGCCGATCGATGGTATGAGATCGGGCCAGGCATACCTTCTCAATCCGTCTGCCGAATTGTGTAAAACAAGCCAGCTCTCCCGAACCCTCGCTAGACCTAGTAGTAGCGAAGGACGGGTTGGGGAGACATAGTAATAACGGGAGCCTGGGAAGACCTAGCGACGGGTTGGGTTGACCTAGCGGGATGATGGGGAAACCTAGCGGGACCCTGGAGAGACATATCGAAGGGTTGTTGGGTTGACCTAGCGGGGGCCTGTGGAGACCTAGCGAAGGGTTGGGAAGACCAAGTAGTGGGATGATGCTGGGGAGACCTAGTATTAGGAGGACGGGGAGCCAGGCAGGGGAGACCTCCTAGTAGTAGTAGTGATAGTAGTAGCTAGCGGGAGCCTGGGGAGACCTAGCAGCGGGAGCCTGTGGTGTAGACCTCCTAGTAGTAGCAGCGGGAGCAAGGGTAGACCAAACGAAGGGTTGGGGGAACTTAGCGGGAGCCTGGGGAGAAATAGCGGGAGCCTGGGGAGATCTAGCGAAGGGTTGTTAGGGAGACATAGCAGAAACCTGGGCAGACCTAGCAGCAGCAGCGGGAGCCTGGGGAGACCTAGTAGTAGTAGCGAGAGCCTGGGGAGACCTAGCGGAAGGGGGGGACCTAGTAGCGAAGAGTTGAGGAGACCTAGCAGGAGCCTGAGGAGGAGATCTAGCAGCTGCGACGGGCTGAGGAGACCCAGCGGGATGCTGGGGAGACCTTGTACTTGCTCAGAACTGAACGAAATTCTATTCAACTCCGTAGCCGCATGTGATGGTTCAAGGAGCAGGCTTCTTACTACTTTGATAATCTTTTCAGTTGACATTTCCCCGTGCCCATGCAGCGTAGTGCTTCATATGACCGACGTAGCGGTGGTGTTGCGAGCAACGTCACGCCCTGCGGCTACGCAGGGCGAGTGTCTAATCATGTCAGCGCGAGCCGACAAGGTACTGATGCAACTGATGGCGGTGGTGCTGATACTGATAGTGGTGGTGATGCCATGCAGCGTAGTGCTTCAGATGATGAACGTAGCGGTGGTGGAGCGAGCAACGTCACGCCCTGCGGCTACGCAGGGCGAGTGTCTAATCATGTCAGCGCGAGCCGACAAGGTACTGATGCAACTGATGGCGGTGGTGCTGATACTGATAGTGGTGGTGGTGATGCCATGCAGCGTAGTGCTACAGATGATGAACGTAGCGGTGGTGGAGCGAGCAACGTCACGCCCTGCTGCTACGCAGGGCGAGTGTCTAATCATGTCAGCGCGAGCCGACAAGGTACTGATGCAACTGCTGGCGGTAGTGCTGATACTGATGATAGTAGTAGTAGTGGTGGTACTGATGATATGCTGCCCGCGTCGATGTTTTCAGTATCGCATGGGGGTAATCTTCAAATGCCAGCTGCTGGAGCCTTGTCGGAACCCGCCCGCCCCATCCTCTCGTCGATGACGGTCGCAACTAATGCAGACCGCTGTTGGATTCGAATGGTGACGATCGTGCGGGCGTTCTCAGAAGCACGTCGTTGCCATCGTTGGACGGCGACCGTCAGGGGCGACAAAGGCATGAGTGCCTTCGCGTTCACTGCTGCAACGATGTACAAAGCACGCAAAAACGCAACAATCGATGAGAATGGTGTCCAGCAAGGACTCATTGGCGCAGCTAACTGTTTCAACATCACCTGGGAAGCACATCATAAGTCACGTCCTTACACCTATGGCGGCGCAATTGCTGTCGATGCGTTGGTGCGCAGTATGCGCGACGTCGTAGCGTTTTACTGCGGGGTGCATCCAGATGTAACAAATAGCGTCATCTTCATGTCGACGCTGGACAGCGTGTTGCTACCCAGCGTGGCAGGCTGTCGTGATGTTAGCTCTCAGTTGTTCCAGGCATACTTCCGTATCTTTGCGAAATTGGAAGGATTTTTCAAGCCCATAGATAGCCTTGGCCGTGGACGTCTGTCACGTAGGAGTTTCCTAGCGAAGAGGCCAGCGCGAACAAGATGGCAACACTTGTCACGTAGGCTTCCAAGCGTCGCCCGTGTGTTTAAAGAAGGTGGGAATTGCTATTTGCGGTTGCGAAAGGACGACTGCGACGATCGTGATGATATGATACCAGAGGGGGAACCATTGCCAACACCGAAACTAGCGTGGTGCTTCCCATCATACGACATCGACGTTGCACGACTCGACGTTGATTTATCCTCCTCATCATCATCAATGACATTGGGGTCGTGCGACATAGGTGCATGTTGGAACGACTGGTCGTGGTTTGCATATCCGTCGTACCATGGTGATGACCACGGCAGCGTTTCACACGGTTCACATGCGTGGAACTAGAACCGAATGCGGTTCGCACGTTAGTGCGGTATGAATTAATGTTGTACCGTAAGAGGAGTATTATTCGACTGCTAGCCACACAACTCTTCTTCAGCTTGCGAATGCGGTCGCCAACATTACGCTTTCTAAATAGTGAACAGACCTCTCAGTATCACTGCCGATGTTTTGTTCAGAATCATCTCATGTTGACACTATCATCATGTCTCGTGTCACGCCCAGCGGCTACGCAGGGCGTCGATTCGTAACTGCCTGATGGGTTTGTTGATGACTTTACTCTGCACGTAGTATCATATATGCCGGTGATGCTGTTGCGGCTGCGCGCCGCCCACACTCTGTCTTTTTAAATCGTGGAATGTCATCTCAGTCTTCATCGTCCTGTTGACACACTCATCCTGTCTCCTGTTGACACCATTCCTAGTATAATAATAAGATGACGTTCCACCGCAATATGCCCTGCCGTGTACTGGCTAGCTGACATACTTGGTGCGTTGTCTGCAACGAGTGGGGTGACAAGTCAAAACAAAAAAGAACAGCAGCGCGGAGTCGTGGCGATTTCCTGAAATCCATTTACGTATGTTTCTTCTGCCGCCACATGCGGCCATAGATCGCACCCTGCTCGGCCAACACTTGCGGTCATAGATCGCGCACTACTATGACATAGCGGAGATTTTGGGAGACCTAGCGGGGAGTTTGGGAGACCTGGCGGGGAGTGTGGGAGACCTCGCGGGGAGTTTGGGAGACCTATCAGGGAGTTTGTTTGGGAGACCTAGCGGGGAGTTTGAGAAACCTAGCGGTGAGTTTGGGAGACCTAGCGGGGAGTTTGGAAGACCTAGCGGGGAGTTTGGGAGACCTAGCGGGGAGTGTGGGAGACCTAGTAGTAGCGGGGCGTTTGGGAGACCTAGCGGGGAATTTATTAGAATACCTAGTAGCGGGGAGTTTGGGAGACCTAGCAGCGGGGAGTTTGGGAGACCTACCTAGTAGCGGGGAGTTTGGGAGACCTAGTAGCGGGGAGTTTGGGAGACCTAGTAGTAGCGGGGAGTTTGGGAGACCTAGCGTGGAGTTTGGGAGACCTAGCGGTGAGTTTGGGAGACCTATTATTAGTAGCGGGTTTTGTGGGATACAAAGCAGGGAGTTTGGGAGACCTAGCTGGGAGTTTGCGAGACCTAGCGGGGAGTTTGCGAGACCTAGCAGCGGGGAGTGTGGGAGACCTAGCGGGGAGTGTGGGAGACCTAGCAGCAGCGGGCCGTCTGGGAGACCGGGCGAGGAGTTTGGAAGACCTAGCGGGGGCTAGGTCTCCCAAACTCCCCGCTAGGTCTCCCAAACTCCCCGCTAGGTCTCCCAAACTCCCCGCTAGGTCTCCCAATCATCCCGCCACGCCAGGTCTCCCAAACTCTCGCCATGTCTCCCAAACTCCCCGCTAGGTCTCCCAAACTCCCCGCTATGTCTCCCAAACTCCCCGCTAGATCTCCCAAACTCCCCGCTAGGTCTCCCAAACTCCCCGCTAGGTCTCCCAAACTCCCCGCTAGGTCTCCCAACCACCCCGCTAGGTCTCCCAAACTTCCCGCTAGGTCTCCCAACCTCCCCGCCAGGTCTCCCAAACTCCCCGCTAGGTCTCCCAAAGCCCGCTAGGTCTCCCAAACTCCCCGCTAGGTCTCCCAAACTCCCCGCTGCTAGGTCTCCCAAACTCCCCGCTAGGTCTCCCA
>Ga0306864_1001101_pt1 | contig 11410 bp, 7 predicted proteins | sample AntRauTorckE5430_FD_190448 | JGI IMG/M metagenome (GOLD analysis project Ga0306864, IMG submission 190448) | Saline lake microbial communities from Rauer Islands, Antarctica - Metagenome Torckler E5 #430 (v2) (version 2) | ecosystem: Environmental > Aquatic > Non-marine Saline and Alkaline >...
TTTAGCGTTGAAGATCAATTTTTGATTTTTAGTGGTGTCAACAGATGTCAACAGGTGTCAAAACGACTCTTTATTTTTAATGTGCGCGGTCGTTGTTCGATGTTGATGTCATTTATGACTTTCGTCTGACGAGAATGGAGAATGTAAGATAGCACAACACGACTAGTCCACTTACGTGTACCTCGTGTACGACCTCACTCTAGAGATAGTACTCCGAGCTCCGAGTTCTATCTACATCATCAAAGCACCATATAGCTTTTCGCACATTGTTCAGAAACAACCTTGTCGAATCATAACCGACACTAGATCATTTTAAAAGTTAAAAGTATTGCTTTAACAATAATATGCCACCGCTGGGTAGATCAAGTACGGAGGTGAATCCAAATTCATACGAGTTCTCTGTTGAACAGTCTCTAATAAAGATTAACGAAGGCGAAACACAAACTAAAGAAAAAAAGTTTCTATTTGGTTGTCTGGACATCTGTACAATTTGGTCTCCTAGCAGCACATCGCACTCTGGACCCAGTTGTAATCTTGACGAATATCTGACATTGCAACCAAGCGCAGAGAATCAGACTGACAGTCATCGTGAGTTAAGCTTCTCTTATTCGAGTTTTTCAGAGGAAGACTGTGAGAAGGAGGAAGAGATGCGCGCTAAAACTCGTACCCCTGAAGAAGACTTATTTGATATTAGATCAAACGGAAGTCTCCTTACAGTAGAAAGTGAGCAAGAATGTGACGAAGTTTCAGCTGGAAGTGACTCCTCTCTTAGTTTTGATTCTGACGAATTTCTTGAAGATGAAATTATGGGAGTTGAAAATAGCGTCCAGCCTAGACTAGAGATGATTGCTGAATCTTTTGAACAATATCAAGCAAGGAGTCAATAGCGGTTGCTTGCTCCTTGAGGAAAGAGAGAGTTTTGATGAAGAGGAACAATGAGATTACGTGTAGAATAAGATTAAGGCACATCGTAGGTGATTAGATGCGTATTTTCAATTTGCTGTAACAACTCTATGTCGACCTGGAGAATTTCCTAAAAAATCACACTCGGGAATTACCATTGTGGATTCTTGTTTGCATTATGGTTCGTTGCAATGAAGCAGAAAGTGAAGATCATTGAAGGATTAAGCTGCATTTGTGCACAATGGATTTCCCATTGGAAGGTGTGAGAAGCTTTCGCAATCGGTTGACCATGAGCAACCTGCCAATTTTCTTGATCGATAAAATTAAAGTTTGGTTAACTGTGTAAAGCAGCAGCAAGTATTTATAAATAGTGGAAGTTGTAATTCAAGCCCATGGATGACATTCCGGATACAATTGAAATTGTGAGCTTTGTCTTTTGTATAATTAACAGTACTCCTCCTCCTCCTCCTAACTCCTAATTCACTTTGATTTAAGAAATAAGAAATACTTACACTCGTCACATTTCCAGACATTTCTGGTAAATCTGTGCTGCGGCTGTTTGGCCCATCACACTTTTTTAAGGGGACTGAACGAAAGCAACGGCTGCTGCTGTTGTTGCTGTAGCGGAAGGTGGACGATGATGATAATGAAGGATTGTGGGTGGTGTGTATTCAGACAGACAGACGGCAAGGACGTTTTGTGCAAATATCATAATTTCCAAAATCTAATACCTTTGATCTTTGAACCATGATGTTACTATTACCCTTTCATCCAACGAATTCTGCCTACCGCACACATCAACTTTGATTCACATCGGATGGTCGTCGTTTTGAAAATTCCGTTCCTAAATATAAATTATACTCCTGTAGTTACACCAAAGTAAAAGTCATGACGATGGAAGAGTAAAAAGTTTCTCCGTACCAGTCGTTTGTAGTGCTAAAATAATCATGTACGATTGGAGATGAGCTAACAAGAGCTACTCGAGGAAAGATTCGTGCCAGAAGCATGGAACTTATACCAAAACATTTCATCTATCGATAGGACTCTTTGACTATCTGCTGTAGGCACCCCCTTCACTGGGATAGAGCACTCAAAGAGTCGACAAGGACTTCGTCACAAAGCTAGAGAGCTTAAATTGATTCAAGCAGATTCGAGAAAAACATCGGTAATCAACGGCACAAGAGCCATTAGTTCCAAAACTAGATTGACTGACAGCACAATATAGATGGGACTGTTTGCAAAATTACTGCGCACGCGAGCAGTTCCGGCAGAACCGCCTCAAATTGAAGACAGATCAACTTCGAAACCCAGAGCTATGTGGAATAGATCTTGTGGTGCTGACAAGGAGAATGTAGTTCCAGTACAAAAGGGGGTGAAGAGAGCGAAGAAAGGGAAGACCAGCAAAGGTAAGAAGAAGGAAAAAGCTGAGAAAAACCAATTCTGGAAGCGGAAAAAAGCGCCTGCTGCAGCACCAAAGCTATCCCTCTTCTTAGCGCAGATAGAGGATAATAATGGAAGCACAGTGGTCACTGGATCCATGACTGCGTCTTTCAATTCCAAAACAGCTTCATCAAATAACCGTTTGCATGCCCAGGCCTCCCAAATATCGGGTTTGACTGAACGTGGAAATAGTGAAGTACACATCACTTCTAAAGGAGGCTCTACTTCGCGACTCCGTAGCCCCAATGGCAACTGTGCTAGGGCTAGCGCATCTTCGGAATTCAGCCAGGGGGGGGAGGCTAGGGTCACCAACAAGAATCAAAACAAGTCAGCAAAGGGTGAAGATCTTGCTGTCAAGGAGACTGAAAAGCTATCTAGCTCTCAGGTATTAAGTGATGTCGTTCAATTGATGCCTCTTCTAGCTGCATCGAAACGACCATCCACGCCATATCCGAGTGAATTAAAGTCCGAGCCCAAGAAGATCAAGGTGGTAGCTCAAAAAGCTACGGGATCTGCAAAACTCAAGGCCAAAGCTTTACTAGCACCTATTAAATCTGGTCTTGAAACAGAAGCAAATGCTAGTGAAATTATTACAACTGGGTCTAGTACAGTTGCGTTTGATGACCTCGATATTGGCACTGACGCTGCGAATGAGGATCTCATATCTGCTAGCGATGGTTCCATCGGTTCCATCGAGTCGGGAGAACCATATTCTGAGAATCTAAACATTCATTTCACAAACCTTAAGCAGCTTCCTCTCTTTTCATTATCTTCATCCGAAAATATTTATTTAACGAACAGAAATAATTATGACTTTGAGAAGTGTGATTCGAAACGCTCTCCGACTGGGGAACTTGCTAGCATTCCTATACCGCAAGAAGGAGAATTAATGAAGAATACATTTGGTAGTGCCACTGCTAGCAGTCTTCAAGATATTATTGATGATATGGAAGAAGATATGAAAGAGCTAAAGTCGATATTTAAATCGAGTGAGACATTTGACGATCTGCAAGACGACAGGAGTGCGAATTGGGCAGAATCCAGAAGTAGGGACGGATGGATTGCCAACGGCGCACTTTGTGACGAAAGCTGTGCTTCTTCAGGCACATCAAACTTCAGTTTTAACTCTGAGGACTTTGCTGAGGATGATTTTTTGGGTACTGACCCTGTCAACCTCGATGGGATAAATAGCTTCGAGATGACTACAATCATCGAAGAGAATGAGGACGGTAGTCAAGATCCTTTGGAAGCTGCCTTAAAAAAGGGTGAACTCTTGTCAGCAGGAGAGTTCGGTGATGACAAAATCCCAGCTTTGAAATTGTCTATTCTATCCGATTTATCTGATTCTTTTTCATGTACCGAAGAACCCGCAGTTCAAATATCGATCAGTCCCAAACGACAATTGAAGAAGACAATCAGCTGGAAGGCTGAGGACGAAGTTTTCACATTTAAACCTCCGTTCAAAGTCAACCTCGAAAAGGCGTTAGAAATGGTTCGAAGCTACGATCCAAAATACAAAAACGCAGCAAAGCCAAAGCTTAACTCCAAGCCTGAAGTATGTGCTCTGAAAAGAAGTAACGCTCAGCGGCCACTAAAGTCCATCCTGAAGTCAAACCATTCGTTTAGTCACAGAACCCTGAACAGATCTCTTAGCTCGCACCTTTCTGATGTAAGCTTTGACGACACCTCCTTGACATCATCGCAACGATCTCGTCAGTCTTCGTTGTCAACTTTTTCCTCGACTTCTACTTCCGAATCTGTCCAACGTATGGTCGCCATGTTGAAGAAAGAGACTGAAAGGCGACGAAAGAAGCTGACGGACTGCCGCGGCGATAGCCAGAATGAATTTTTGTAGATAAAATAAATGTGTACATGATCTTTGTATTTATCATTTTTTACTCAATGGCTTGGCTGAGAGCTACGAAATTATTGCATGGTAAAATGATCATAAATTGGAGACCGAACTCATCATAGCCTCACTTCATATTTTGAAACTGCCTTCTGCCTTTGTTGAAAGTTCAGGCTGAAGTACTGTTGTGACAATGATGTCCATTCATATTTGACCCCCTTTCGACGTCATGGATCTTGGATACGACTGGAAGTATACAGTGCATACTAAGTTATTAAAAAAATGCTCAAAGCCAATATTCAATCCCAGCTCCTAATTTAAAACTATCATGTTTTGTCTCGTACTGTCCAAAAAGTGAGGCGGTGGTGATGAACAGTCCGTTAAAAAAGGAATTTAAATTTGTCGCAGCGCGCACTTCTGCTGAAAAAAAATCACAACGGTTGAGGGCATAGAAATTTGCAGCCTCCCCCTTTCCTAGCTTCCTCATTCCTCATTCCTCATCCCATCTCGCTCCCACCCAATTAACAACATACCTCCAGGTAACACAACTTATAACATACATTTAGCACAAACTCATCTTGGCAACGGAAAACAGCAATGCAGGCTACGACTCAGGATTCTTCTATTGTAATTGGTGTAGAGAAGGCTCATCTCTACGACCAACCAATTGCTGAGGGCTCGAGCTTTGACTTCAGTGCTGGGTTAGAGAAACGTTCCTTGTCGAACAACAGTGAAGACGAACGGAATGAGATGACTGAGAAACGAAATTCTCCTGACACTCTTTTTTCCCGAACAACTAATATCGCCGCATGTTCAAGGATGACAAGCTCTGTCGATCAATCTACTCGTAGCCTTCCTGTTGTTGTTTCTCCTCCTGACCGACCCGTGCGCGATCTACAACAAGTTACCTGGAAGAGTGATTCGTGCCTGTTGCGTGATAACTATGGCGATGAGGCTGACGACATGTCTGTGGCAAGTGGGTATTCATATTCCACTTACGATACAACGGCAAGTAGTGAGAGTGTGCAGGATATCATCTCTAGGCTCCAGTCTGAGACTGAAAGAAGACGAAGGCGCCTGATGCGCCGAAGAGCCAAGAGAAACCAGGAAGGAAAGAGCAGTGATATGCTACAGAAGTACAGCACACAGACATCTGCGCCAATTGATCCCAAACTCGGAATTATGGTTGAGATAAAGGAGTAATCATGGTTAGCTATCTATTATTGGCTGTGGTGTGAAAGCGCATCCTAGTTATACATGAACTTGGCTTCTCTTTTGATGCCTGTTAAAAATTATATGTTGTTGAAATAAAACATTCTATAGTACACGTGTTATTATAAATACTATCGAAGTGTTGAATCCACTTAATAAATACTATCGAAGTGTTGAATCCACTAAAAAGGGTATTTTTTCAATTTGTACAGGATTATGGTCATCTACTTTTTATAAACGTTGTCCCATCCTTTGAATACAACCGCTTTTGGAACTAGAAATATAATTCAAGTTTATAGGGTGCTAGCATGTGATCAAATAACTAGAGAAAGTCGTCAACTTTCTGCCTTCTTCTTACTTTCAAAGCAGACCTTGGAGAAGGGGATGCGTTGAAGGAAGCAATAGTGTCTCTAACAGCATTCTCGGAACCCCTTTTCCATCTAGTAGATGTTGCACTCGCTACCAGCATGACTGCCTGATCCGTATTCCCAGGTTTGGAAGCTACCATGATCGCTTGACGAGGAATCTCTGCATTCGTTGCCTGCGAAAGTTGAGAAAAGGAAAACTCAATGATACGCTTATTATCAACAATTTGGGATTTTTTCACCTTCAAGTTAGTAGGTGAACCATAAAATGAGAAGCGACCAGTTGGAGCAAATAATTGATCTAGATAGAAGGAGGAAGGTATATCTTCAAGTGTTTTTCCATTAATCTTTTCAGTGACGGACAAGAATGCATTATCACCATCCTTATCGCGGCATTCAACATCAAATACGCTTCCCTTGGCGAGTGCCCATGGCGATTGGAAGCTAACCAGCACTGCTGATAGATCAGCTTTATCCCCCAATACAATCTCAGCAAGTACATTTCCTGTGCGGGTATCTCTTTCTGCAGCTGTGCCATCTCTGAGGAAGACACCAGTGACAGGCTTTGATTTGCCTGCTTGGGAGCTTACTCCCATAGGAAATGCCTCTGTACCTGTACGGAGGAAGTTATCAATATCCACACTCTCAGGTCGTCCATTTTCGAGGGCAAGTGCAGGTTGGGCGAGTGCAAGAGATGCCCCAATGGTTGCAATATTAAAGAATAGTTTGCGGCTCATACAAATGCCATTGTCAGCATTCAGGTGTTCATCATTTCCCACCAAGGCAATTGCCGGCATGCGAGAAGGAACCGTGTGGCTGGGAGAAAACGCCTCAGCAACTATCGGGAGTAGGGCAAGGGGCAGCGAAAATTTCATTCTGGATATTACAAATGATTAGACAACAGTAATGATGGTGCAATGATGCCGGAGGCCTGGGGTTCAAAGGTTTGAGGTCTGATGTGACAAAAATGAGAAAAACGAAATATGTGGTGGCTTCTCTGTCGAGTCAGGAGACATCAATTTAGTCATAGAGAAAGTGTCTGCAGTCTGCAGTATGTACGGTACCGGTGAAGTTAGAAGTTAGAAGTGCGTGTTCTCGTCACGAGACACGAGTTCCCAACTAATACTACTCACTATGGTAGAATGATAGTGGACAATCACAATCATCATTCGAATACACACGTACTACTCTGCAGTTTCAAACACGTAGATCCATCCTTTTAAAAACTTCGCAGTAGCTAAGAATATTTGTTGCTATTATCAATAATTGCGGACTGGACAGGAAAGACAAATGAGAATAACACAAAAAATATCATAAATGAAGGGAAATAGCAAATCAAGAATCGGCGGTGAAAGGAGTTGTCTGACATTATTTGTCTACATGGGTACATTGTTACCAATCACGCTAATGTGGCTATTCATGATTGGGTCCGTGGAAGGCTTCCAGCAAGCCCCTGCAAAAATAAAAACTTTACCACTCTTTGACAGAATATCAACTTCAAGAATGAACAGATCTTCTGTATTGGATTCCATTCCAAACGACGATTTGGAATGCGCACAAAACGAACCAAGTTTTAACAAAAGTACTGAGGCAGCAGGAAATGGCTCATCTACAAGACGACAAGCACTGCAACTTATTGCTACATCGGCGGTCGCCTTATCGTTAGCTCCTCAAAATGCTATTGCAGGAAAGGCACAGATTGATTCAAAGTCCGGTGAATTATTCTCTCCCAAGAATGAAATGCTTGGGGGCGGTGGTAGTGATTTGGCGAGAGGAATCAAATTGGAGTCTAGGAAAAGTGGGGACTTGGGAACAAGAATTGGAGCTCCTACGCAAACTTTATATGGAACGAGATTCATTACGTACCTTGCGAGGTTTTTACTTAATTATGACTCTGCGACGGTGGCTTGGTGGGATGAGCAAGACTTTAGTAGCGGCAAGTTGTCAAGTGATACACAGAAGAAAATCAGATTCGCAGAATATGCAGAAAGTGTTGAGGTAGGACTCTCAAATTACTTTATTGGTCCGTATGGTAGTTATGGCTCTGTGGCAGCAGCAAAGGCAGGATTATTGGCAAAGGCACCCGCACAATCCTCTTCGGGCGGCGGTGTTGAGGTAAAAGGAGGATTCTTTTAATCATTGAAAGGTAAATTCAGTAAAGAAAGCGCTGTGACGCCACCGGAAGACAAGAAAGTTACGAATAAGAAACGACAAGGGATATTGAACCTGCTTTCTTTGTTGCAAGCAAGGTACTCTTCTCCAGATGAGAAGCATCAGCTAGCGATCCTTTTTTCGCTCATTACCAATCCAAAACTTCAACCCTCTAGGCAAATAAAAGGGGTTCTAGGCGAAGCTGACAATGGAAGCGTGTCAGATATTAATGTTATTGGTTTGTTGAATGATAGCGATAATTACAGAGGCAGCAGCCGTCATGGTGGAGGATACTCTCAGTTTGAGAAACCAAAAGTAGTCATTGATACCCCTCCTGCGCTTGGCGCATCTTATAGACCTGCGAAGATTGACGTCCAAACAAAAGCAACCTCTAGAATTTTGAGAATTCGCGTCCTAGGCGGAGGTCGTGGTTACACTTTTGTCCCGAAAGTCGAAGTGCTTCAAAGTGGCGTCAAAATCCAATGTGAAGCAACCGCTATACTGGATCGTGAAGGTACTGTCGAGTCTGTAATAATTCTTGATCCCGGTTTCGGTTATGGTAGATATAACAAGCGCCTTGATGTTGCGCCAGAAGTGCGTATTGCCCCACCTAAGAAACCAAGAGGGGTGAGAGATAAGAGTCGAAACATGTATCTTCCAGCATTTGCTGTAGCTGACTTGGAATATGCAGTGAGTAATGTAAGAATTATTGATGGAGGGAACGGGTACATATTGAAACAACCGCCAAAGGCGATCATTATGCCCCCTGAAGAAGATGCAGATTGGTATCTAAGCCCCATTGATAAGAGGACGTGGAGAGCTATTGATTCTGAGCAGGTCCAAATTGAGGTGACGCAGATGAAGTGTAGTGCCACCGGACAGACTTTTGACATAAACAGTGATGAGACCGCTGAAGAGGTGGATACGATTGGTTCAAACCCAAGCATGTTCAGCAATATGGAGAAGGATCCATTGGCCTTGTTGCCATCTAATTTACAACTTTGTTTTACAGCACCAGGAGGAATTATACCGGGGGCTAACATGTTTGCAATGGGAAATGGAAATTATAGAATACCGTATTTGCCGGCATTACCGATAGAGACAACGAAGTTCCTGCCTTCCCCGCGATACCGCGCTTTCGATCCAATATTTGGTGCAATTGGCTCAAAGCCGGTTACGAAAAGTGCCCAAGTGCTCACTAGCAGTGAATATACCCGTCTTGCGCTGAGTGGAGGTATATGCACTGTAATTGTGAGAACAGCCTTAAACCCGTTAGAACTGGTAAAAACAAAGATACAATTGAAGAATGATGTAGAATTGATACAGGCAGTTACCTCTAGACCAGCAGAGACGGACGCCACCAAAGAAAGTGTAGGTCATGATAAAGAGGAAGAAACTAGTATAAGCACCATTGATGTTATGAAGTCAATGATTTCTATGAGAGGTCCTTGGTCTCTTTTCCAGAGCGCTGACATTTGTTTTCTGGCATCTATTGTATTTGGTTCGCTTGGATTCGGGGCAACTGAACTTTTCCGTCGATCTTTTACTGAGACGTTTTTTGGTGATAGTAGAGCTGCTAGCGGTGCGGGTGGAGAAATTGTGCTACTCGTTGCAGCGGCGCTTGCATGTGTCCTCACAAGTCTTGCCGCGGCTCCATTTGAGATTCTCCGAGTTCGTAGTATGGGATATGTGGAGGCCTTACCAGTGAGTTCAATACTTTCAGATTTTTTGGTAGAAAAGAGAAAAGAGAGGGCAAAAAAGGCAAGGAAGTCAGGCGTTCAAGTGCTATCTCCAATCCATAATGGGGAAAGCATAAAGTTCACAGATATTACCAAAGACGACATCGAACCTCTATTCTCTGGCTTTTTACCTATTGTGTCACGTGAGCTTCCATTTGCAGTGATAAAATTCTTGGTCTTTGATACGGTTGCTTCGGCTATGATTACTCTGATCAACTCCCAGCCTCAAATCATTGAACCGTTACAGGTAGGATCTGGTGGTATCGGATTGGCTGTATCGGCAGGGGCTGGTGCTGTAGCAGGTATAGCGGGTGCAATAGTCTCTCATCCAGCTGACCTTATATTGACTCTAACTTCTTCGAAAAAAGATAATGAGAACGATGCAGAAGATGATCAAGGGAACGTTGATTGGAAGCCTATTTTCAAAGATTTGATCGGTAAAGAAGGAGGTATTTTGAACCTTTACACTGGCTTCCCTGCAAGATGTACCTTCTTCTTTCTTGTCATTGGTCTTCAATTCTTTCTATATGATTACGCCAAGAACGTTTTCCAAGTCGGTTCTGACGATTTGACCCTTGTTCTAGATGTCTTTTACGCCGTTCGGCAAGGTTTGCCATAAAATCAATTGAAAGAGCAGACAAAACACTTTTACGATAATGTAGATATTTAAAGCTGTGAATATAGTCGATTCCGATTAAACTGATGAATCAACCCATTCTTTTAATATCCATACTTCGTGCTGTTTGCAACAGTACAATCAGCACCATCTAAAGAAAATCCATAACTTTCATAGCTGATAACACTTTCCCCATCGTCAGCCTTATCCACCATGCTCTTGAAGTGATTTGAGATTCCAGCCCCATAGGCTGAAAGTGACGAAGTAATATCATCATCAATGATATCAGCATATGTCTTGTCCTCCTTAGTGACATCCGTATTATCAGCGACTTTGTCTATCTTCGGTGCAGGTACATCTGTACTTCTAGATAATGCAAATTGTTTCTCTGTTTCTCTCAATGCTTTCTTCATAGGAGATGTCATCTGTGGAACTCCTTGCATTTCCTCAGTAGCTCCGAAATTATCGAAAAGCAAGTCACCCTCATCAGCGCTGCTACTCGTGTTACTTCGGCTGGAGAGAATGTACTTTGGATTGAAGCGAGCACTAGTCTTTGCTGGCTTTGAAATTGATGGATCTCTGCTACTGTGTTGTAACCAAGCTTTCTTTGCAGTTTTGACAGCAGATGGGAGACTGTAAACACTTTCAGTATATTCGCTAATAGCATCATCATGCTGTAGTCCACTTTGCTTGATCTCGAAAACAGGAGGGGCGTGTCCTCTGCGAGTGGATCTTCCTTTGGGACTAGGATCTTGGTCTGTTCCCTTGGTTGTTGGAGAAATTTCATTAGTCTTCAATTGCACACCATAATCCTGACGGCGTCGAAACGCGAGGTAAATGGCGAAACCGAGTAAAAGCATCGAGCACGCAGCCACAACAACAGCGATGATGATGACGGCGTCAAATGAATCAGCTTGAACTGGAGGCTGTAAACCATCATCATTGGAAGTGTCAGGCTCCGACGTTGACACGCCAAGCTGCACATCTGTTATACCATAAAGACCGGTAAGGTCTCCAGATGCTTGTAATTCGTTAAGGAGCTTGCTATTTTCGTCAGATTGTGCCTGCAACTGTTTTGCTTGCAAGAAATTTGTTGATGGGACTGGAAGGTCTCCATCTCTCGTAAAGACTGCGA
>Ga0306864_1001102_pt1 | contig 11390 bp, 11 predicted proteins | sample AntRauTorckE5430_FD_190448 | JGI IMG/M metagenome (GOLD analysis project Ga0306864, IMG submission 190448) | Saline lake microbial communities from Rauer Islands, Antarctica - Metagenome Torckler E5 #430 (v2) (version 2) | ecosystem: Environmental > Aquatic > Non-marine Saline and Alkaline >...
GAATGTATCGTTGGGAAAGGAATATACCTGCAGTTATGCATGTAATTTGCAATCAGTCCAACATCAGTGTCACCAATTGAAAGAACACCTGGGTGGCGAAAAAGAAAAAGAGTTGTATCAAAAAACGGGAGCACCGATTCATCCTGCATATGCAATAGGACAATTGAGGCATATCTATCAAAAGCTGAAAGATAATAATACACTTGATATCAAGGGATGGACGACAATTGCAAGTATGTGCATTGCGCAGTGGAGCGGGACGGATGTGCTTTCTCTTCCCATTTCCTACTCGGAAGCTAGCTGGACGGGTATGCTTGATTTCCATTCAGGAACATTTGATGCAGAATATATGGATCTACTCCCCATATCGTGTCGCGATGCATTGCCAATTGTGAGTGACAAGGTGGTGGAAGGGTTGAGTCATGTTTACAGACAAAGATGGCCAGAGATGAGTGAGGGATGCACATTTATGCTCGGATGTGGGGATGGAGCATGTGCGAACATCGGTAGTAAATGTACAGATGTGGATCGAATTGCAGTTACGATCGGAACCTCGGCTGCTGCGCGAATTGTGCTGCCGTTGAAGATTGTACAGTTTACGAATCCTATCGAGGAAGAGAATGGCAGCTGCAACGAGGAATGTGAAGATGTTGCAAAACGGCGCAAGACAATACACCACAGTTTTCAAGTCCCCCATGGCTTATTTTGCTATCGCATAGATTGTGACTCGGTACTCCTTGGAGGGGCACTCACAGATGGTGGATCTGTGATTGCTTGGTTGCGTGGCTTGCTCAACCTAAAGTCAGAAGAAGTATATATGCAATGTCAAGAGAAAGCTGACAGAATGTACCTACAATGTCTCACTGAAATCAAAAGCAACTCAAAGCCTCTAACTATGATACCATTTCTCAGCGGGGAACGCAGTACGGGCTATAGAGGCGGTGCTTTTGGGTGCATTACTGGTCTCACTAGATGTACAACATCTGCTGATTTGGTCAAGGAGTCACTGGAAAGTGTGGTGCTAAGAATTAACGCGATGTTGGAATTGATCCTTGGCGGATCAAAGGAGCTGGTAGACAGAGACGTCCGGACTCCAATAATAATTGCGAGTGGCAATGCATTGGAAAACAACAGACTATGGCGAAAGATGCTTGCAGATTGCTCCAAGATGGATGTGATTTTAGACAACGAAACTCACGAAGGAACATCGAGGGGCGCAGCACTGATGGTTGCAAAGGAACTCACAAAAAATCGTTATCTACAACAGGAGCCACTGTCGATAATCCATACTTCAAAACCGAGTGAACGATCTCAATTTTATTGGTCTAGGAAAGTACACGAGCAGGATGAAGTCATCAGGAATCTCGAAGCATTGTGGACAGGATAGCCTCCTTTCAATAAATAACTATTGTTTTGTACATAAAAATGTGTATATTGCATTTACTTAGTTATATCATGAATTCTCACACATTATCCATGCTCACATATTGACAGTCTCTCATGACTTTTTCGTCAAAAGTTTCCTTTACAGCAGCCTTGTCTAACAAGGAATCAACCTTCCTTTCTTTCCTTTGCTCTTTTTTCAACATCTTCAAAGCAGACGAAGCAATTCCCCAAAGACTATAATATTCAAAGGCATCAATAAAGGATTTTGCAGTTTTCGACCCACACACACGCAGTTTGATGATGTCGTTGCTCATCTGGAATTGCGTGATGATATATGCGCCCTCGAGACAATGCCGGAAGTCACTGGTGACGAAATTTTCACAAGCTCCTTTCCTATCAATCTCAATGATTTTATTACTCATCGTCTCAATTTTGAGGTATCCAATTCTAGGCTTGCTCGTCTTGGGATTATACATTGTGTAGGACCATTCAATCCTTCTGATCAAACAGTCGTCAGTGACGAAGTTAGACGGCTCAATCTGATGACCAAGGCCATCCTCTCTTCCCATTTTTACTTGATATGGCTGAATAATTTCCCCGGCCTCAGGACAGGAACCCTGTTCAGGGATATTTGTAAGATAATAGTCCCCAAACTCAACACCAATCGAAGGATTCACTCTCAATAGATAATCATGAGTAATTTCTTCATCAGACATACGGGAAACTTTATCGAACTCCTTCAACGCAGTACTAATGATATAGTTTCCAATTATTGCTGCTTCATCAAAACCCATCAGCGCTGGCAATTTATCATCAATCTCGGGGATGAATAAGAGAGCGGCTGAATTCAACACGCTTTCTACAAATGAGTGCATTCAAAATATTAGTAAACAAACTTTTGACAACAAAAAGGGAAAATAATAATGCATGATGCGAACGCTACAACTTACCGATGAAGCTTTCTTGTATCATGATAACAACAAAACCTGCGAAAACGAGGACGACGCAAAGGAACTGATTCACGAAATAATCCATAAACCTGATGAAAGGAGACAGAATAGATCTGCTATTGCCATAAAACGAATCTGCCATGTCCTTATCTCGAATACTAGGATATTCGATCATCACGCTGTATATTAGTGTCAATAATGCTAGGGGCAGCATTTTCATATTCCAGCTTGTCAATCCAGATGTAATACTTTCAGCAATTACGTATGAAGTCAAACAGAATTGCATCAGAAATGAGAAGATTGCAAACATCAACGGCTTCTTGTCCGAGCTGTATTTGCTTCTACAGAACGCTAACCGAAACGTATTGGACCCTTCCTCATCCACAAGAAATCGATAAACTGCAATTTTGCTGAAGACAATATCCATCAACAGACACAATTTTCGCCTTGCAATATCTGAATCCTTTTGGTTCTTCGCCATGGAACTATGGATTTCAAAGGATGTTTTATCAGCACAATCTGACAATGCAGAGGCCATTGTCATGGCAAACGTATAGTACTTTGAGATGCTCACAGATGTGTGCGTCTGTAAGCACATTGAGAGTAATTCTGTAAGATTCGTTTTAGCAGCCGTCAAGTTATTCGTCGCATGAGTTGCTTTGAATAAGTCTCTAATGATGTTGAAATGGGATTTATACCTATGGTTATCAGAAAAGTGAGTCCTCATTGCAACTGTATTTCCTTTGAAGTTTGATGCAGATATAAAGAGCCTAGTATGAAAATCTCTTTGCATGAGGCTCTGCATTTCTGAATCAGTGTAATCTCGACCCACCTCCTGAGGTTGTAGAAAGAGAGGGTCTTGCCCATCTTCCTGGCAGTCTCTTGTAATGATGTCCTCTAGTTCTGAGAGAGGAGGGAGAGGAGGAGGAGTCATCGTGATTGATCGGTCAAAGGTAAAATATGAGTAAAAAGAGGAAAACACATAAATCATAAATGTTCAACGGATCAGAACGGATTAGATTTAGACGCACCCGCGGTGTTGAATGTTGGATGACGACATCATCAACGCAGATCAACGAGTTTCAACAGGTTTCAACGGATGGGAGTCACTAGTGGATCTAAAAATCCCAACGGACTCTAACATTGAATAGTAGGTACCTAACCTGCCTAAGTACATACTACTATTATCTACGATAGGAAAGAAGCCTCAAACATCAAGCGGCTACAGGTTACGCAACCTTTTATTATTTCTAAAAACGAGAAACAAGAGGAAAGCGAAGTCCCAACATCGTAGCAAATAGCAAGTGGCAAGCTACAAGCGAGCGTCATGGTGAAGATTGAAGGTGTCAAAGAATGTGACATCGTCCATCATCATTGACATTCCCTGGTAGCAGTTCAAAAAACAAATCCGAAATAAACGTGATGAGAAGAAGCTCTTCAATCTTCAATCTCTCAATTCATAAATAAAAACAGCATCGCAACATCCTATTCCGTTCCACCATTGGTGGTTGCCTAACCATATCCATTTTTCCTTCGTGTTTCTTCATATCATTTATTATATATCATCTGCATCCATTTAATTTGTTTTAATTCATTTCTGCTCCCTCATATTCAGCCATGGCAATCACATATATTTCAACCATCCTATCAACGTTTCTTCTCGCTTCATCCTTTGCGAAAGGTTTTGTTCCGTATGCTGTAACTAAAGCTAGGTATATCGCAGTCCTTGGACAGGACACATCTAAATCACGACTTCATGCAGTGGCTGATCCTCCATCTGTTCCTGCCGATGACAAAGAAAAGGAAAAGCGAGAGGAGTTGTCAACTGACGACGATATTGATTCAGATTGGATGCTTACAGAAAAAGGTTTCGTCTCAAATGTCACCAAACATAAAGTCGCGCCTTCAGAGAGAGTCTTGGTGGTTGATAATATTCAAGACTACAAGACTGAAGTAGTGGATGAAAAGGAACGGCTGGTGGTAGTGCGATTCTATGCATCTTGGTGTCGGAGTTGCAAAGCAAGTGAGCCTCAGCTGAAGAAGTTAATTCATAAGCTTTCCCCTCACTTGAAATTTGTCGAAGTACCACTTACAAGGGAGACTGCCTATCTACAAGAGGGACTAGGTAAGTTTATATGTCGGTTTAGCATTGCAAATACCTTCAAAACCAAACAAGTCTTGTGAATGGCAAATGCAATTAATGCTCAAACAAAATCTTCTATTTGCTGCATCAGGTGTTCCTAGTGTCCCATTTGCCCACATTTACCATCCAGATGCCGGTCTTGTAGAGGAATTGAAAATATCAAAACCTTACTTTAGAGACTTCAAGGATAGCCTTAATTCTTATGTTATTGGTAGCTGTGACCTTCCAACAGAAGAAGACACCATATCCGATTCTTTGATAGAAAGCATTTGGGACTTTCAGTAGACACAACGAAGTAGCCACAATAATCTAAACAATAGAAAGACCTATCTATTCGTCACCGATACATTTATCATTTATCATAGACTATCTTAGAAGTAACCTATTTAACATTGCGAAGATAATTTGAGTGCGCGAAGTTTCATAGAATTGCATTTGTGCCTTAGAGCACATTGCATATCTTTTTCGAACTTGAGAACTTACATCTAAAGTGGTTGACTATTAATAGCAGTTTGTAAATAGCCAGACATGCATCACTATCAACCTCTTTAAAAAATCAAGTATGTCAGACAATCTTGCATATGACTCAAGTATAGATTCGTCTAGTTGAGGTGATATGGCTGCGCGTGGTTTTATGAGCATATAGAGATAATATCTTGGCAAGGAATTTGAGTTGCATGATGAGGTTGATCAAATAATAGCAATGATCAATCGTTAAGGATCATTTCTGAACATTATGTAAAATGAAAAAAAAAGAGGAGACCACCATGCGTGTAAAATAGCACGTGTAACGTATTTCTCAATGCCTTCTCACAGAGAATGTTTCGAATGCCTTCTCGCAGTACACTGTCCGAGGGAATGACCGAGGCCTGTCCATAATTAACTTACATGAAACTGTCCTCATCATGGAAAGCCTGAAGCCTGATCCTTGATCCTCGATCCTCGATCCTAGATCCTAGATCCTAGATCCTCGATCCTCTAGAGATCCTACTACAGTACGTACTTAGAGAGATCCTAGAGAGATCCTTCATACAACATCGCCAAACAAAGAAATTCACCATTCTGCATTGTTCATCTTTCGCTACTCGCCAGATTGCAAGCATTTACGAACTTCGGAAATATTAGAGTAGAACGAATGTCATTCTATACCAGTGCTACGTGCGGCACAGTTGATGCAGTGATTGATGATGACTTTCCAGGACCCTCCTGGACTTCTTCACTTGAGGAAATAATGGCAAGAGACGTCGACGACAAAAATAGGTCATGGTGTTCTTGCACAAGGATGATGGTGGGTTCCGAAGCACGTATACAAATACAGAGAAGAAAGCCCTAACGCAGAGGTGTTTTGAAAGTCGACTCTTCTTCAGCTGGAAAAGCTTGTAAGTGGGGGTATTGTCACAACTTTCTTCATCATAATAAAGCTACAACAGCGCCCTCACACAATTATCTCGCCCCCAATAGTGGCGGGTTTTCCGTCTTTCTTCGTACTCACTTTTCTGACAACCACCCTATGAAGAGTGGGAATTGTCTCAATTTTGTTAGAGATTATTTGAAAGCTGCTCATGGCACTTGTAGAAACAAAACAGCTGCTACATCTACACTTACCCGTCTTCTTACGATCTGTCTTGATGCCGACGAAAGTACTTATAGCACATTTGCAATTACCATGGCATCAGCTTTATCTAATGAAGGTACAAGTGCATGTTTCGAAAGAAGTGATAGAAATGGAGGTAGTGATAGCAAGGGCTGCTTGGTTAACAGTGACAATGACTTGAAGCAAGCTAGATTAGAATTATGCCAGAGTATGCATATCATGTTCTCAAAGATCCAGAAGTACAAGTTTATGATTAGCAATGAGGGAAGCAATGCATATCGTCTTTTCCATTGCAGAACTGCAACAACGACAGACAAAATGCCACTTCTTTATGCCTGCTTCTCTTTTCTCCTACAAGTCTGTCTCACCGGCTACGTTGTTGCGCAACTTGTCATTAATGTATCTGGAGATAACAGACCATACTCTGAGAGATGGCTTAAAAATCTTCCTCTTGCTCTTCTCACTCTCTTATACAGTACTATATTGGCTATTCCTGAATTCAGGGCAACGCCCCATGGGTTCAAGATCTTTGGCAAGGTGGGAGTGTTACAAACAATGGACTTCTTGGTAAATGCCATCCTGCCATCTGTATTGATTGTTTCTGGGTTCGCCGTTATTCTCGCACAGGAAGAATTTATTGAGAGCGTTTTGAACACCGCAGCGCTCCTATTCATCCCTGAGATCGATGGTAAGTTTTTTTCTCAATACAGAAATTATTCTATCTTATAGTGCAACTGAATTTAACCAATGCCGACATCTCCCCCCTCACACAGATCACTTGCCTAAGCTTCTTGGTTTCAACGAGAACTCTATCGTTAAGAATTTCCTCATTTACGAGTCAATGAAAGAATTTGATGCTCTTCATGATGATGATTTATCCAACGATTCTATTTTGGGCAACGCAGTCGAAGAAGGCATGGGTGTCCAATTTGCCGATTACTTTTTAACAAACGTGCCAGAACAGGGGTCTTCTGCTGCCGATGGAATCATTGTTCAGCCTTTCCGCGTGAGTAAAGGTAAGGGAAATAGCGGAGATCAGATTGATCCATCTTGTTACGTAACTGAGAATTGTCTCATCAAGAAGCTTACTTGGAGGTACACACAATTCGGCAACTCTAGTAAACCTCGCATTGGATATCTCAAAATTGAAATGCTCGGTAACAATGATGTGATCGAAGTTAAAAGACCAGCAGACGAGGCCAAATTTATTTCACTCGGAACACCACATGAGTTGGAGGGGGTCTTTATCATTACAACATTTCAAATGAGCGATGACATTTTGAGACTGAGAGTTTGTGGTTCGAAGAAAGCACGAGATTTTAAGAAGGCGTTTGAGTATTATACTCTTTGGCCGTTGTCCAACAACGCGAAGAAGGTATTATGTGCGGCTCAAAAGAGTGCAGAAGCTCAAAAGAAAGAAGCTACTACGAATTCGGAATCAATTGTCTGAAAAGTTTAGAAAAGATCAGAGTAGAATCGATTTATGCGTAATTTTACTAGCTATTCTGAACTATTCTGAACTTTCAGGACAATTGATTCCGAATTTGTAGTAATAGAGCCTCTCGTTATCATGCAGCTCCACAGGCTGATACACGAGTATAATAAATAAATAGGTAAGGTTAATTGTGCCCATGAGATTTCTACTTTATATTAAAGCAGTGAAATTATGCTTCGAATGAAAATGCAGCTTTTGTGTTAAAATACAATGATAATGACTCAAGTATGGTAGGATTACATGCTTACTATCTATAGTTTGTATGTAAACCCAAATGTGTTTTGGAATTGCCTGCAGAACTCAAGATAGAAAATCACCTTCGAGCAGAACGATTGTAGGTAACAGACTCAGTTTAGGAGGACATATATACATCCACCACTAGAGGTGATGATCTAATGAGAGTTGTTACTTTACTCTGGGTAGAAGACCAATCGAGGTTCTGAGGGCATAACTGATGGAGAAGCGTCTAAACAATGGTCTGCCTACTGTAACGCCTCATTTCTTTGCTTGACATATCTGAAAAGAAGAGCGTACTATTCGATTTCAAATTGAGTAGATACTAGTGATTAAGAATCAATATGAAAGTGAGGTTCATCGCTGAATATTGATATAGATGTTCTGCGTGGCGACCGATGCATACCATTACTTGATCATCTTTCATAATAGGAATATTACTGTCAGTACATAATATTATGGTGCATTTGTCGACAAAAATCTGATCCAGTGCTCATGCAATGATAATTCATTTAGAATGATTACCCACTGAATTCCATTCTATTCCATCTTCCCTACGACACTAACGACATGCCACGCGCAACATCTTTCCATCAATCCATGAATGCAAATGCTTTCTTCGAAACCTCCATTCCAAAGAAACATGCCGCATTAGCAGGAAATGCTCTCACCATTGCAGGCCTCATCCCCTTGAACAAGGCCTTCGGCCCTTCCTCCTTCATCAAATGCCTATATACATCTAAAATCCCACTATATGTCCCAGCCGGTGCAGTCTGATACCGACTCTTCAAAACATCCGCAGGAATCGATATACTCCAACATGCCATCCCTGCAACTCCGCCCGCGCACAAGATCGCCAGAGGACTCAAATCCCCCGATTCCTTACCTTGAACCTGGATCAAGCCCTTCTTGACCAACTCATATGTCCCGAACCATGCAATACTACCAGGAATATCCCTCAAAAGTGTCGCACTCGTTCCACGAAATACGCTTTGAACTCCGCCCTCTGCATAGACCTTTTTGGCACAATCCAATAAACTAGTATATTTGTCAGGATATATTTGCAGAAGACACTTGAGCCTTTCAGAAGGGGCCATGATCATTGTTGCCGGTATGGCCGATATCCCCCCTGCGATACAAAGTTGTTTGATGGTGAAAGGGTATGCTCCCGCATCACCTTGATAGGATTCATCCGATGATTGTACAATCCGTTTGCCCATATCATATCCCCAGAACGATACGGCAAACATTGGTGATGTGGCTAGGAGCGGTGCAGAAACTCCGCGATAACATCCTGCAATTCCTTCTTTGACGAACGTTTCGCGTAGCATTTTGAATACGGAGGAGGATGCTGCACCGCCAGTTTGGATCTTGACTTTTATGAGGTCGAAGGGGTGTCCAACGAGAACAGTACATACTCCACCGACACCACCGGACAGGAATGATGTGATTGCTGAATTTGCTGTGATTAGATAATATGAGGACGAGGAGGAGGGCGTGGATTAGAATAGAAGTATAAAGTATAAAACATAGGTACTGATGGACAAATGACATATATTCATATATCGCTTCTGTCTGGTGCCTGATTGTGTTCTTGCAATGGCAGACATACTAATTCTCTACTTACGTTTTGTCTTTGCAGGAGCAGCAGGCGAAGTACCGAGTATGGATGCAGATAGGATACCATTGGAAGTGGTCCGTTGGATAGTAGTGCGTGTCCCCGCAGCAGATGCATGAGTGTAAACACTGCCAGGGGTGAGATTATTGTTCAACAGATGGGAATGAGAAGGCATGTTATTTTTTAATTCCTTTCTTAACATAGATCACAGATAGGTATGTGTAAAAGGTGTAAGATGTAAGATGTATCAAGTATCAAGTATTAAGATGCGATGAGATGAATAATGATGATGGAATGCGCCATAAAAGTGATGACACTACTTTCACTTTGTGGTGCAGTGCGCAGTGCAAAGTGCAACAAGAAGTCAAATTACAAATTACAAATTCTATTATTGCTTGTCATTTTGACCATCGATGACGCTCCACGATGCATTCACCAACCGATCAGGGGGTTCGAAAAGATTTGGATTATTGATTATCATAACCTATCATACCGTACTGACTAAATGATATGTGACCTCTCGTATAAGGCAAGGACTTGGCGACTTTCCCCTCTTCTATTTTCATTTTCGTCTTTTCTCTTTGCTACTTGTTGCAACAACACATCATCATGTTGTTAATAGTTAATGATCAGCTAATAAGAAGTTAGTCAGTCATAACAACAACCACACTACTTAATTACTGCAGTAATAATTGAATGGCAATTTTTACATGCCTCCCTAGTAGTTTAGTTCTGGTATCATCTCTACTTGTCCACCACGCAATATGTGTACCGAAGTTAGAAGGAGAGCCATCTTCGTGTCGAAGAGGGTTTCTAGTGAATACTCTTTCAGGAATTGTGCATAATGGCTCTGCGATTATTGTTGCTGCTGCGTTTACGTGCACCGCCGATGCTGCTGATAATGATAAAGATTGTGTTTATAATAATGATGTGGCAGAAGGATCCATGAGTATGATAACAGTACGTACCGGTACAAGAATGGACACGAAAACTGGATTCAAAATGCCTCTCCTCTCAATTGAATCAGCTGCCAGGGCCAATACCCTGGGCGAAATCCCTATGCGCCTGTATCCTGATCCAATCCTCCGTCGAATAGCATCTCCAGTTAAAAAATTTGGTCCTGACCTTCAAAAGGTGGCAGATCTTCTTGTGGCTGGCATGAAGAGCGATGCGACAGCCGCGTCGCAATACGGAATCGATGCACGGATGATTGTGCTCAAGGGTTCCGCTAACCCAGCATCATCTTCTTCATCGTCAAACCAAAAATCTAGCCCTCCTCTCATTCTAATCAATCCAAATATACTCACGCGATCCAGCGAATATTCAATGGTACAGTGGCGGGAATATTGCCTCGTGATGGACATGAACATGGATATGAAACCAAACGCTAGCGCAATGCCAACTCATCGACACCTGGAGATTAACCTATTGCGAGATGAAATAGTGGAGGTGGCAGCTCAGGATGTCACAGGACGACCGGTGCGCAAAGCATTGAGTGGCGAGCCAGCTCGGGCCTTTCTCCATGAGTTGGATCATATAAATGGTATACTCATTGTAGATCATGCCGATTTGATCGAGCTACCGGCTGATGTTGCCGCACTTGAGGCACCCTATCACGAGGAGAGGCAACGGCGCGCTTTTGACAGGGACACATATCAAGGTAATACGCCACTGTATTGGTAGTAGCATTGGTAGTAGTAGCATTGGTATTTGGTATACCACTCATCTCTATCGTCACGATTTTCTTCAAGGATTCGAGGTACACATTTTGTGAGCTTCTTTTGACATCGGAACAATCTTCATGATCAAGACAGGAGTGTTATCTCAGCAGTTTATGTTTATAGAATGGTAGACAAGATCACTCATACCTAATTTTAATGTGGTAGGGATAGCATAGGTGACTTGACTCGACTCGACTTGACTTGTGGATGAGCAGTGCGAATACATTTTGCTTTAGCAGCATTGAAGGT